>OKDH01000024.1_pt1 | contig 31002 bp, 22 predicted proteins | sample 1610621 | NCBI WGS metagenome assembly OKDH01 (sample SAMN04436668, study PRJEB24849) | human gut metagenome | biome: human gut; feature: NICU; material: stool | host: Homo sapiens | place: USA: Saint Louis, MO | collected 2010-06-11
GGGGTCGTTGGCGGCCAGGTGCGGCAGCAGGGCGGCCAGCGTGGCGCTGGCGGCGGCATCGACGCGGCTGCGCTGCGGAGCGGCAGCCTCGGCCTTGGCGGCCGGTCGGGCGGCGCTCTCGGCCACCGGGGCCGGGGGCACATCGGAACGGTTCGGAGCAGTCTGCGACCAGGCCGGAAGGCTGGTCAGGCACAGTGCCAGGCCAAGCAACAACGGGCGGGCACTGCGTGAAGATACGGAAGTCTGGCCTTCGCTTTTCAGGTCGTCAGTCGTCACGCGTCGGTCACAGGAAAAAAACGATGGGGCATCATGCCCTGTAAAACCGCCGATAAGTTAAAAATTCCGTTAGTAAAACGTTATTTCAGTAGTGATTTACGTCACAGTTTTGAACATATCGCCTGTTCATTTTAGCGAAGGACGCGTTTCGCCCCTGTGTAGTGGTCTTTCCAGTAGGGGCCGCTGAGCGAGTCGAGGCGTACCGTCCCGCCGGTACTCGGCGCGTGCACGAAACGCCCCTCACCTACATAGATGCCGACATGGGTGACGCTGCCTCGGCTGCCAAAGAACACCAGATCGCCGGTGGCCAGGCGCTGCGGATCGATCTTCGGGCCCTGTACGGCGGCCAGGTCGCGCGAGGTGCGCGGCAGTCGCAGGTCCAGCATTTCGCGATAGACATAGGCGACCAGGCCGCTGCAGTCGAAGCCCGAATCCGGGGTGTTGCCGCCATAGCGGTAGGGCGTGCCGACCAGGCTGATGGCCCGCATCAGCACCGAGTTGGCGGCCTCGGGGTTGTCCGGCACGGTCTTCGGCCAGTTCGCCGTCGGCGGGGGCGGCGCCGGGCGGGTGGCCTTGCCGCCGCCACAGGCGGTCATCAACACGGGCAGGGCCAGCAGCAGGGCCGGGGCGAGAAACCGGCGCGGGCCGGACGAAACTGGCGTGATGTGCATGATCTCCGGATAATGCGCCACCTTGGATTGGCCGTCATGATGGCGGCGTCCCCGCCGGGCGACAACCCGCCCCAACCCGCCTGCCTCCGGCAGATCCAGACAGAGTTGCGCATGAAGATCGAAAAAGACCGCGTTGTCCGCTTCCACTACACCGTTTCCGAAGTCGGCCAGGAGCCGATCGAGTCGTCCAAGGACCGCGGCGAGCCGCTGGCGATCCTGATCGGCCACGGCAACATCATCCCGGGCCTGGAAAACGCCATGATGGACAAGGAAGCCGGCGCGACCTTCAACGTCGACGTCAAGGCGGCCGATGCCTACGGCGAGCGTCGTGAAGGTCTGTCCCAGCGCGTGCCGAAGAAGCACTTCGGCAACACCAAGCTGGCCCCGGGCCAGCAGGTCGTGCTGCAGACCAACTTCGGCCCGCGTGCGGTGACCGTGCAGAAGGTCGGCATGAGCGTCGTCGACGTCGACCTGAACCACCCGATGGCCGGCAAGGACCTGCACTTCGACGTCGAGATCGTCGACGTGCGCGAAGCCGGCAAGGAAGAGATCGACCACGGCCACGTCCACGGCGACGGTGGTCACCAGCACTGATCGCAGCGCGATCGTGATGGATGCAGCGGCCCGCTTCGGCGGGCCGTTGCGTTTCTGGAACACGGCGCGGCCATCCATGGCGTACGGGCCGGCGGCATAATGGCGGACCTGCCTGACGGACGCCCCGTGAACGCCGCTTCTCCTTCCCTGCAGCCGGTCGCTTCCGGCGAACGCATCGCCGTGCTGGACGTGCTGCGCGGTGCCGCGCTGCTGGGCATCCTGCTGATGAACATCGAGGCCTTCAGCGGACCGCTGGACCTGGCCTTCACCGGCATCGACGTACATTGGCAGGGCATCGACTACTGGGCCGATGCCTTTGTGTACGTGTTCGTGCAGGGCAAGTTCTTCACCCTGTTCTCGCTGCTGTTCGGCGCCGGCTTCGCGGTGATGGCGCAGCGCGCTGAGGCCGCCGGGCGCGACTTCACCCCGTTCTATCTGCGCCGCAGCGCTGGCTTGCTGCTGATCGGCCTGTGCCACGCGCTGCTGGTCTGGTCCGGCGACATCCTGGTGATGTACGCGTTGGTCTCGTTGCCGTTGCTGGCCTGCCGGGAGGCGCCGCGCAGCTGGCTGCCGTGGATGGGCGTGACCGTCTATCTGGGCGGCGTTGCGCTGATGCTGCTGGTGGGCGCGATGGTGTCGATGGCTTCGGCCGAAGAGGTGCGGGGCATGCTTGCCGAGGCGCAGCAGAGCATCGACCTGCAGCGGCAGGTGTACGGGCAGGGCAGCTGGGCGCAGGCCACTGTGCAGCGCCTGAGCGAGTTCGGCACCTCGATGGGCGCGCTGCTGATCACCGGCCCGGAAGTGCTGGGCATGTTCCTGATCGGCAGCTGGTTCGCCGCCAGCGGCGCGTTGGCGACGCCGGAGCGCTTTCCGCGGCTGTACGCGGTGCTGCGTTGGGGGGCACTGCCGCTGGGCCTCGTGGTCACGCTGCTGGGTATTGCCTGGAAGCCCTACCTGGCGCCGGGTGCCTACGGCCTGCCGGTGACAGCGGCGATGGCGCTGGTGACGATCGGTGGCCTGCCGATGTGCCTGGGTTACCTCGCGTGGATCGTGCATTGGCGTGCGCGGTTGGCCTGGCTGGCACCGGTCGGGCGCATGGCGCTGACCCACTATCTTGGTCAGTCGCTGCTGTGTACCTGGACCTTCTACCACTATGGCCTGGGCAGGTTCGAGATGATGCCGCGCAGCGTGCAGCTGTTGTTCGCGCTGCTGCTGTTTGCCGCGCAGGTGGTCTTCTCGCACCTGTGGCTGCGCCATTTCCGCTTCGGCCCGATCGAGTGGATATGGCGTGCGATGACCTATCGGCAGTGGCCACCGATGCGGCGCAGCACGGAGCAGGGGTGAGCGATGGGCACGCATGCGCTGTGCCGATCGGCCGCGCGCCCGCGCAGCCTCACGTCTGGCTTGCAGCGGGGCATGGCATGCTCGGCATCAGCATGAGCGCCGGCACCGGCCAGCTGATCGCCGATCTCGTCTGCGGCCGCACGCCAGCGATCGATCCTGCCCCTTACCGACCCGAGCGATTCCGATGAGCACTGCACCTTATGATTACGACCTGATCGTCCTTGGCGGCGGTTCCGCCGGCCTGGCCGGTGCCATCCGTGCAGCGCAGCATTGCAAGCGCGTGGCGATGCTGGAACCGGGCGAACTGGGCGGTACCTGTGTCAATGTTGGCTGCGTGCCGAAGAAGGCGATGTGGCTGGCGGCCGACCTGCACGAGCGCATCGGCCTGGCCAATGCGATGGGCTTCGATGTCGAGGCACGCCCGGCGCTGTCGTGGAAGGAGCTGGTGATCCATCGCCAGGCCTACATCACCAACATCCACACCAGCTACCACAAGCGCCTGGATGAAACCGGCGTGGTGCGCATCCCTGCGCGCGGCCGTCTGCTTGATGCGCATACCGTGGCCTGCAGTGACGGCGTGCATTACAGCGCCGAGCACATCCTGATCGCCACCGGCGCGCATCCGCTGCGTCCGGATATTCCCGGCGCGGAACTGGGCCTGGTTTCCGATGACTTCTTCGATCTGCGTGCGGCACCGGCCGAGGTGGCGATCATTGGTGGCGGCTACATCGCGGTGGAACTGGCCGGGTTGCTGCAGGCGCTGGGCAGCAAGGTGAGCCTGCTGGTGCGGGGCAAGCGGTTGCTGGAGCGCTTCGACTACGAGCTGACCGACCAGCTGGCCGAGAACCTGAAGCAGCAGGGCGTGCGGATCCACTTCGACTATCGCCTGCGCGAACTGCAGCGCGATGGCGAGCGCGTGCGTGCGTTCGGCCATGACGGCCCGATCGACAGCGTGTTCGATGCGGTGTTCTTTGCCACCGGCCGCCGCGGCAACAGCCGTGATCTGGGCCTGGAAGCGCTCGGCATCGGCATTGGCGAGCACCAGCAGGTGCAGGTGGACGAATGGCAGACCACCTCTGTGCCGAGCGTGCACGCGGTCGGCGACATCGCTGGCAAGGTCGGCCTGACCCCGGTGGCGGTGGCCGCTTCACGGCGGCTGATGGACCGCCTGTTCGGTGGACGTCCGCAATCGAAGATGGATTACGAGAACGTGGCCAGCGTGGTGTTCTCGCATCCGCCGCTGGGTGCAGTGGGCATGAGCGAAGAGGAAGCGCGCGCGCGTTTTGACCAGGTGAGCGTTTACCACAGCCGTTTCCGCCCGATGCTGCAGGCGCTGGCCAACGGCACCCAGCGCAGCCTGTTCAAGATGGTCTGCGCGGGCCCGGAGGAGCGCGTGGTGGGTATCCACCGGCTGGGCGAAGCGGCCGACGAGATCCTGCAGGGCTTCGCGGTGGCGGTGAAGATGGGCGCAACCAAGGCCCAGTTCGACGACACCGTGGCGATCCACCCGACCTCGGCCGAGGAAGTGGTGCTGATGCGCTGAGCCCGCAGTTGTAGAGCCGAGCCCACGCTCGGCTGCTTTTCGCCCAGGCTTGGCGAAGCCGAGCGCAGGCTCGGCTCTACAGGGCACCGGGGGCGCCCGTGCGACAATGGGCGCCCCCACGCCTTACCGGGCCGCTCTGCGCGGCCCGCCGTCGTCCTGATGTCCACGCCCGCTTCCCGCATCGCTACGGCTTCCCCCCGCATCGCGCTGGGGGGTATCGGCCTGGCTGCGATCGGCGCCATTGCTGCTTCCGGCAAGGCCATCATCGTCAAGCTCGGCCTGCGCCACGGCGTGGATGCCACCACGCTGCTCGCCCTGCGCATGCTGATGGCGCTGCCCTTGTTCGCGTTGATGGCCTTGTGGGCCGCGCGCCGGGCCACACCGCTGTCCTGGGCCGACCGCGCCCGCGTGCTGTGGCTGGGCTTCACCGGCTATTACCTGTCCAGCCTGCTCGATTTCCAGGGCCTGCAGTACATCAGCGTGACGCTGGAACGGCTGATCCTGTACTTGAACCCGACCCTGGTGCTGCTGATCAACGTGCTGCTGGCGCGCCAGCGGCCGGGACGCTGGCAGATCGGCGCGCTGGTGCTGAGTTACCTCGGCGTGCTGCTGGCCTTCGGGCACGACCTGCAGCGCGAGGGCGGCCAGATCATCGTCGGCAGCCTGCTGGTGCTGGGCAGTGCGCTCAGCTACGCGCTGTACCTGTTCGGCAGCGGGCAGGTGGTCGCGCGCATCGGTGCAGTGCGGCTGACGGCCTATGCCAGCTGCGTGGCCAGCGTGCTGGTGCTGCTGCATTTCGCGGTGACCCATCCGCTGCCACTGCTGTGGCAGGCACCGGCGCCGGTACAGTGGCTGTCGCTGGTCAATGCCACTGTCTGCACGGTGCTGCCGGTGCTGGCGATCATGTTGGCGGTGCAGCGCGTGGGTTCGTCGCTGGCCGCACAGGTCGGTATGCTGGGCCCTGTTTCCACCATCGTGATGAGCCTATGGCTGCTCGACGAACCGATGGGGCCGGCACAGATCGCCGGCACCGTGCTGGTGCTGATCGGCGTTCTGCTGGTGACCCGCCTGCGGCGCTGACGCCGGAGCAGGCGCGTGCGCGCATCCTGGCGGTGATCCGCGCGATCCCGGCGGGGCAGGTGATGGGCTACGGCCAGGTGGCGATGCGCGCGGGCCTGCCCGGGCGTGCACGCCTGACCGCGCGCATCCTGGGCCAGAACGACGACCCGGACCTGCCCTGGCACCGCGTGCTGCGCTCGGATGGGCGCATCGCCATGGAAGAAGGGTCGGCGGGCTGGCGCGAGCAGTCGCAGCGGCTGCGTGCCGAGGGCGTGGTGGTTGAGAACGGCCGGGTGCAGATGCCCACGACCGATCCGGCGGTAGCGCTGGATGCTGCCGTATGGGGGCCGGGCTGAGCGCCGCTGGCGACTGAACAGGCCGGACCTGCGGGTCGCCAACAAGGCGCGGTGCTGCGGCTATGATGGAGGTCGTTCCATGCCGGTGCTCCCATGTTCCCGCGACTGCCAACCGTCACCAAGGCCCTGCTGATCGCCAACGCGATCCTGTTCCTGCTGCAGCAGCCGTTCCTGCTCGGCATGCAGACCTTTGAGCCGTTCATGCTGCAACCGCTGCAGCAGGGCTTCGATGCGTTCTCGCCGGGCGGCAACTTCCAGCCTTGGCAGCTGCTGACCTATGGCTTCCTGCATGGCAGCTTCGGCCACCTGTTCTTCAACATGCTGGCGGTCTTCATGTTCGGTGCGCCACTGGAGCAGACCTGGGGCGAGAAGCGCTTCCTGCTGTATTACCTGGTCTGCGTGGCCGGTGCCGGTGTCTGCCAGCTGCTGGTGGGTACGCTGCTGGAGAACCCGGCCACGGTGCTGGGTGCCTCTGGCGGCGTGTTCGGCCTGCTGCTGGCCTACGGCATGCTGTTCCCGAACCAGCGGGTGATGCTGCTGTTCCCACCAATCCCGATGAAGGCGCGCACCTTCGTGATCCTGTTCGGCGTGGGCGAACTGGTGCTGGGCATGACCGGCTGGCAGCCGGGCGTGGCCCACTTCGCGCACCTCGGCGGCATGCTGTTCGGCTGGTTGCTGATTCGCTACTGGCGCGGGCAGCCGCCGTTCAACAAGCGCCGACCGCCCGGCCCACCGAAGCGCCCGAACCATCTGCGCAGCGTCAAATGATCCGAAGGATCATTTGACGCTGTAGGTGCCGACCGTTGGTCGGCACGCCTTCTCCCACGCGGGTAGGTGCCGACCTTGGTCGGCACGCCTTCTCCCACGCGGGTAGGTGCCGACCTTGGTCGGCACGCCCTCACAGATCCTGCAACACCACCTGCGCCGCATTGTGACCTGGCGCGCCGGTCACGCCACCGCCGGGATGCGTACCCGACCCGCACAGGTAAAGGCCGGGCAGGGCACCACGATAGCCAGCCTGGCCAACCATCGGCCGTGCCGAGAACAACTGGTTGGCACTGAGCGCTCCGTGGAAGATGTCGCCGCCGATCAGGCCGAAGGTGCGCTCCAGATCCAGCGGTGACAGCACCTGGCGGCCCAGTACGCTGCCAGCGAAACCCGGCGCATACCGTTCAACGGTGGCGATCATCAGATCGGCCACCGTTTCACGATGATCATCCCAGTGACGCCCGCCGGGCAGCACGGGCGCCACGTGCTGGCAGAACAGGCTGGCGACGTGCTTCCCCGGCGGCGCCAGCGAATCGTCCAGCGTGCTGGGAATGAGCATTTCCACGATCGGTTCGCGTGACCAGCCATCGCGACGCGCATCCAGCCAGGCACGGTCCATGTAATCCAGGCTTGGGGCCATGATGATGCCGGCGCTGAGGTGATCGCCGGGACCGGGCAGAGCGCGGAAGTCCGGCAGCTGCGACAGCGCGACATTCATCCGGAACGTGCCGGAACCGCAGCGCCAGTTCGCCATGCGTTCGCGCGTTGCGACCGGTACCTGCTCCGGTGCCAGCATCTGCTCGTACAGCAGCTTTGGATTGACGTTGGCGATCATCGCGCGTGCGCGCAGGATTTCGCCGTTGGCCAGCGCCACGCCCACGACACGACCCTGCTCGATCAGCAGGCGTTGCACACCGGCATCCACGCGCAGCTCAGCCCCGGCCTCCCGCGCGGCAGTGGCGATGGCCTGGCTGATCGCGCCCATGCCACCGATCGCATGGCCCCACGCACCTTTCATGCCATTGCACTGGCCGAATACGTGGTGCAGCAGCACGTAGGCACTGCCCGGTGTATACGGGCTTGCGTAGTTGCCGACGATGCCATCGAAGCCGAACAGCGCCTTGATCGGCTCGCTTTCGAACCAGCGGTCCAGGTACTCGGCCGCCGACAGCGTGAAAAGGTCCAGCAGCTCCTGCCGCAGCGAGGCATCCAGCGTGGCCAGTTCACGACCGAGACGGCCCATCTGCCACAGGGCGGGCAGGGCACGCCAACCGCCTGCTGCACCCAGGTCCGGCGGCGCGCGCAGGGCCCAGGCGCGCAGCACATCAGCGAAGATCCCCAGGCGCGCTTCGTATTCGGGTAGCCGCTGTGCATCCCGCTCGGAGAACTTCGCGACCCCGGCCTGGGTGCGGCCCGGTGCGGACAGCAGGTAGCGGCCGTCCGGCAATGGCAGGAAGTTGTTGGCCGGGCGACTGATGATGCGCAGCCCATGCGCATGCAGCTGCAGGTCGTCGATTACCTTTGGTTGCAGCAGCGACACCGTGTATGACGCCACCGAGTTGCGGAACCCGGGGTGGAATTCCTCGGTGACCGCCGCGCCGCCGAGAACGCCACGACGTTCCAGCACCAGCACCTTCTTGCCAGCGCGTGCGAGATAGGCCGCGCAGACCAGGCCGTTGTGGCCGCCACCGATGATGATCGCATCCCAGGACATCAGCACCTCGGAAAAAGGGGCCGGAGGGGATTAAGTCGCAATCCGCATCTGCGCACAGGGGGGAAGAAACGACTTAATCCCCTCCGTCCCCTTTTTTGATTGCCGCTTCGATGGTGGCGATGTCGATCTTCTTCATCGGCATCATCGCATTGAAGGCGCGCTTGGCCAGTGCCTTGTCCTGGCTGGTCACCGCTTCGATCAACATGCGTGGGCTGATCTGCCAGGAAACGCCCCATCGGTCCTTGCACCAACCGCACTGGCTCTCCTGTCCGCCGTTGCTGACGATGGCGTTCCACAAGCGGTCAGTCTCGGCCTGGTCCTCGGTCTGGATCTGGAAGGAGAAGGCTTCGCTGTGCTTGAACGCGGTGCCGCCGTTGAGGCCGACGCAGGGGATGCCGCAGACCGTGAATTCGACCGTCAGTAAGTTGCCTTCCTTGCCGTCCGGGTAGTCGCCCGGGGCGTGGTGGACAGCGGTCACCGCGCTGTCGGGCAGGAGGCTGGCATAGAAGGTGGCGGCCTCGAGCGCGCCGTTGTCGTACCAGATACAGATCGTGTTCTTGTGTGCCATGTCCGGCTCCGCGTTGGACGAAGCCGCAGCGATAGCACGCGCAGTGTTAACCCGGGATCGTGCTGCACCCGCAAAAAAAGAGCGCCCGAAGGCGCCCTTTGTACTACCAGTGCGGCCGCGGGCTCAGCGCCAGACCTTGATCTGGTCGGCTTCGCTGCGCTGCATCGGCTGCCCGGCCTTGCAACTGAAGGTGGCACCGAACGCCGGCAGGTTGGCCAGCGTGCCGTTGCTGCGCCACAGGCCCGGTGCGCGGATGTCGGCGGTCAGGCGGCGCGCGGCCTCGTTCGGCGACAGCTGCTGTGCCCACAGTGCCGACCAGGCGCGGAAGAAGCCCTGCTGCTGTGCCTGCTTGGCCTTCGGTTCCTGCGCCGTATACGCCGCCCAGGCCAGTTCCAGGCCGGCGATGTCGGCTAGGTTCTCTTCCTGGGTCAGCGTGCCGTTGACCTTGGCACCCTTTACGCCCGGGAAGTCGTAGGCGCTGTACTGCGCGGCCACGCGATTGCCGAGCAGGGTCCAGGCGGTCTTGTCGGCCGGGGTCCACCAGCTGCGCAGTTCGCCCTTGGCATCGACCAGCGCGCCCTTGGCATCGATCGCACGGGTCAGCTCGTGGCCGACCAGTCCACCGAAGCTGCCGAACTTGTCGGCGGCGTCGGCCTTGGCGTTGAACACCGGGTCCTGCAGGATCGCGGCGGTGACGATCAGGCGGTTCTGCGCCAGGTCGTAGGCCAGCGACGGCTGCTGCGGCAGCACGTCCCAGCGGCGGTCGGCATTGCCCTTGCCGATGCGCTTCATTTCCTCGCGGTGGCGCCAGGTCGATGCAATCAGCATGTTGCCACCAAACGAGCCGCGCCCCATCGGCTGCACGCTGTAGTCCAGGTCGCGCAGTGGAGTGCCGATCTCGATCTTCAGCGCAGCCAGCTTGGCCTGCGCTTCGGTCTTGGCTTCGGCACTCATCCAGCTGCTGTTCTTTACCGCCTCGATCTGTACTTCGCGCACCTTGTCGACGATCCATGCGGCCTGGCGACGATCTTCGGCCGACAGGTAGCGGGCGGCGTACTCGCGGCCGACCATCGGGCCGGCGGCCACATTGATTGCATCCAGCACGGATTCCCAGCGCTGCGGCGGCAGGGTCTGGCCACGCAGCACACGGCCACGGAATTCGAACTCGGCGTCGCGGTAGGCCTTGGACAGGTACGGCGCCATCGAGTCGCCCACGCGCCAGCGCAGGTAAGCTCTCCACTGCTCCGGCTTGAGCTTGGTGACCATGCCATCGAGCTGCTTGAACAGGCCTGGGTCGGCCAGCGAGACCAGGTCATCGTCCACGCCCTGTGCCTTCAGGAACGCGTCCAGCTGCAGGTTGCGGTAGCGGCTGTTGAGCTCCTTGGTGGAGATCGGCGCGTAGTTGTTGAACGGGTTGTTGATGCCGGCCAGCGACTGCGCGTTGCGCGCCAGCTCGGTCTCCAGCGCGATCACCGCCTGCGATTCGGCATCCAGCTTGGCCGCCGGGGTGCCGGTCAGCGCCAGGATCTGCTTGACGTAGTTGCGGTAGCGGCCCATCAGCGCCACGGTATCGGCGTCGGTGCGGGTATAGAACGCCGGATCCGGCAGGCCCATGCCGCCCTGCATGAAGTAACCGATGTGGCGGTCCAGTGCCTTCAGGTCGACGTCAGGGCCGAAGTTGAAGGCGACCGGGATGCCCACCTGGTGCAGCGCGGCGATCGAGGCCGGCACATCCTTGGCCTTCTTGATGGCGTTGATGCGGGTCAGCAGCGGGGCGATTGGATTGGAACCGTCCGCTTCCACGGCGGCTTCGTCAAGGCCGCTGGCCCAGAAGTCACCCAGCAGCTTCTGCACGTTGCCCTGCGGCGACTTCATCGCGGCATCGAGCAGGTCGCGCTGCTGCTGGCGGCTGCGGTCGACCAGCTGGCCCAGCGCGGTAGTGGCGCCGGTCTGCGGAACCGGGTTGGCCTTCAGCCAGCCTGCATTGGTGGTGTTGTAGAAGTCGCTGCACTGGGCGCTGACGGCCGGGGCGCGTGCGGCCTTCTTCTTGGCGGCGGCAAACGCATCGTGGGTCGGGACCAGAGTCGCCAGGCTGATGCCCAGGGCGATGGCAAGCGGACGGAAGTTGGGCATGTGGAACGAATCCGTGATGGATTGAGGGCGCGCGCACTATAGCAAGCCGGGCATGGGCGCGGCATGCACGCATCACGGTGGCTCCGCCGAGCCGTGCGCCGACCAAGGTCGGCATCTTCCAACGGCGTGGGCCATGCGTGGATGACGGGCGCTGTGAAAAACAAAGGCCCGGGAATTCCCGGGTCCTTGCAGGTACGCCGCAACGTCAGCCGTTGCTTACCAGATCACCACCTGCTGCTCGCCGGTGCGGGCCATCGGCGAACCGGCCTTGCACTGGAACGCGGCGGCGAAGGTCGGCAGGTTCGACGGCGCACCCATGGCCCGGAACTGCGCCGGGGCGTGCGGGGCGGTGGCCAGGCGGACCTTGGCGTTTTCCGGGGTGTACTTGGTGCGCCACACGGTGGCCCAGTTGAAGAAGAAGCGCTGGTCTCGGGTGAAGCCATCGACCTTCGCATCTTCCTTGCCGGCGGAGGCCTTCTGCAGGGCGTCGTAGGCGGTGGCCAGGCCACCCAGGTCGGCGATGTTCTCGCCCAGGGTCAGGTGGCCGTTCACGGCCTGGCCGTCCACCTTGTACTGGTCGAACTGCTTGACCAGCTTGCCGGTCAGGCCTTCGAAGTTCTTCTTGTCGGCCGGGGTCCACCAGTCTTCCATGTTGCCGGTCGGCCCGAAGCGCGCACCCTGGTCGTCGTAGCCGTGGGTCATCTCATGACCGATCACCGCACCGATGCCGCCGTAGTTCAGCGCGTCGTCGGCCTTCGGATCGAAGAACGGCGGCTGCAGGATGGCGGCCGGGAACACGATCTCGTTCTGCAGCGGGTTGTAGTAGGCGTTGACGGTCTGCGGGGTCATGCCCCACTCGGTCTTGTCCACCGGCTTGCCGATCTTGGACAGGTTGAACTTGTAGTTGAACTCGTTGGCCGCGCGCACGTTGCCGAGGAAGCTGTCGCGCTGGGTCTGCAGGCCCGACCAGTCGCGCCACTTGTCCGGGTAACCGATCTTCGGGGTGAAGGTCTCCCACTTGGCGATGGCCTTGGCCTTGGTTTCCTCGCTCATCCAGCTCAGGCCCTGGATGCGGTCCTTCAGCGCGGCGGCCAGGTTCTTTACCAGTTCTTCCATCTTCGCCTTGGCTTCCGGCGAGAAGGCAACCTTCACGTACAGCTGGCCGAAGGCTTCACCGGCATCATTCTCGATGGTGCCCAGCACGCGCTTCCAGCGCGGCTTCTGTTCCTTCTGGCCGTTGAGGGTCTTGCCGTAGAACTCGTAGTTCTCCTGCACGAAGGCGTCAGCCAGGTACGGCGAGGCACTGTCCACGGTGTGGAAGCGCAGGTAGGCGCGCCACACCGACGGGTCGGTATCGCCCAGCGCTTTGCTCACTTCCTCATGGAAAGCCGGCATGGCCAGCGAGAACTTCTCCGGTGCGGCCACGCCCTGCGACTTGAAGAACTCGGTCCAGCTGAAGTTCGGGGTCAGCTTGTCGGCGTCGGCCAGGGTGACCGGGTTGTAGTACAGCTCGACGTTGCGCGACAGCTCGACGCGCGACTTGGAAGCCTTGGCCAGGCGGGTTTCGAACTTGACCACGTCCTCGGCCTGCTTGGCCGCGTCGGCCGCGGCGACGCCGGACAGCTCCAGCACCTTGGCGACGTGCGCCTGGTAGGCCTTCAGCTTGTCGGCGTTCTTGGCATCGGTGTAATAGGTGGTATCCGGCAGGCCCAGGCCGCCCTGGCTGGCGTAGGCCATGTTCATGGCCGAGTTCTTGAAGTCCGCTTCGGCACCGAAGCCGAACAGGACGTTGTCACCCTTGGCGGCGCTGGTGCGCAGGTAATTGGCGATCGCTGCCTTGTCCTGCAGGCCGTCGATCGCCGCCAGGTCCGCCTTCAGCGGCTCGATGCCCTGCGCGTTGATCTTCGCTTCGTCCATGCCGGTCGCCCACAGGTCGCCGACGATCTTCTCGATGTGGTTCGGGTTCTTGACCTGCGCGACCTGTTCGGCCAGCTGGTGCTGCACGGCCACCGAACGCTCGTCGAGGATGGTGAACGCGCCCCAGCTGGTGCGGTCGCCCGGGATTTCGTTGGCGGCCAGCCACTTGCTGTTGACGTAGTCGCCAAAGGCGGTGCAGGCGTCCTTGGTGGTGTCCAGGTCGCTCGGCTGGAAGGCGTTGTAGGCCGGCAGCTTGCTCTCGTCCAGCTTATAGGTGGTGGCTTCGGCGGTGGCCGGGGCGGAGGCGGCGGCATCCTTGGCCGGGGTTTCAGTCTTGCCGCAGCCAACCAGCGCGGCCGAAACGGCCAGGGTCAGCAGCACGATCTTGGGAGTACGGGTCACTTGAATGGCCTCCAGGCCGAGTGAGTCAGGGAGTGGCCGCAGGTGCGACCGTGGGCCGAACGATACGCCGCCGGCCAGACCTGCAAGGGTGTCGAAGGTCATGTCCCCGCGCAAGGGCCAGAACGTGCAAGGGCGCCCGCCGGGCGCCCCTGCTGTAGGCCGGTAACGCTTACAGGCCGCCGCCGCCGCAGCCTTTGCCCAGGTAGTCGTCTATCAGCTGCAACTGGTCGGCCATGATGCGGCGCGTCCAGGCCGGCCCGTGGGCGTAGTCGGCGATGGCGTGGAACTCGACCGGCTGGCCGGAACCTTTCGCCTTGTTCACGAACCACTCCGACTGTTCGATCGGCACCGTGCGGTCGCGATCGCCGTGGTAGACCATCAACGGGATCTTCATCTCGCCGGCCTTGTCCACCGGGTTCAGGCCGGCCACCGTGGGGGCCTGGGCCTGGCGGAAGAATGGGTTGGTATAGAAGCGCGACCAGATCTTCTTGATATCCGAGACGCCGGCGCCGGCAATGGCGCATTTGTACAGGCCGTTGGGGCGCATCGAGGCCGCAAACGCCGAATAGCCGCCATAGGAGAAGCCGAACATGGCGATGTGGCCGGGGCGGGCGATCTTCTGGTCGATCATCCACTGCGCGCCGTCGTCCTTGTCATCCTGCATCTTCTGGCCCCACTCGGCGTCACCGGCCATCCACAGCTTGCGGCCCCAGTCGGCCGAGCCACGGAACTGCGGGCGCAGCACCGCCATGCAGCGCGATGCCATCAGCGGGACCCACATCGAGCCATCGAAGTCCATGCCATCGCGCGCCCAGGGCCCGCCGTGCGGATGCACGACCGCCTTCCAGGGGCCGGCGCCGCACAGCTCGGTGCTGGGCGTGGTGAGGAATGCAGGAATGTCCAGCCCGTCGCGTGCCTTGTAGTAGACCAGCCGGGTCTGGCCCAGCGCGGCAGGCTGGATCTGCGGGTAGGTCTTCGCCAGCAGGGTCAGCTTGCCGTCGTGCAGCAGGTGGTATTCGGGCGGATTGGAAGGCCCGGAGGTAACGACCAGCACGTTGGAAAGGTCCGCCGTGTAGTCGACGATGCGCAGGCTCACGCCGGTATCGTAGTTGGCGGTGAAGCGCTGGCCGTTGGCGGTATCGACCATCGCCAGCGGTTCCTGGGTGATGCCCAGGGCCTGGCGCAGGCCCTGGTCCAGCGCCTTCATGCGCGGCGAGGTCCACTGCATGTCGTCACCGCGCGGACCGGCGTAGCCGATGCCCATGATCTCGCCGAACGGCACCGCACCCTTGCGGAAGCGGTTGATCAGCATCGAACCGGCGTTGAACAGCTTGTGCTCGAACAGCACTTCCTTCTGCTTGCGCGCGCTGATGTCGTACTCATACACGATCGCCTTGTCGCGGCCGACATTGCTGAGCACGAAGGCGATGTTCGGGTCGTCGGCAAAGCCGATCACCTGGTTGACGTCGCGGTTCTTCACATAGGAGCGAAAGTGCTCTTCCCAGGTACCGGTGGCGGGCGACCGGAACTCGGTGGCGACGTAGGCACCGGTGCCGTCGACATCCTGGCGCAGGCGTGCGCGCAGCTCGCTGTCGAGGTCGGTGATGTAGCCGGCCACGCGCTCTTCGGTCTTCTGGATGCGCTGCGAGGTGAAGTTGCGCAGGTCGACCTTGTAGACGTCACCGGAGCTGCTGCCACTGCCGTTGACCACCAGGATGTGGTCCGGATCGTTGGGCAGGGTGTCCAGTACCGTGGCGTTGGCCAGGGCCTGCTCGAGCTCCTCGCTGCGGCTGCTGGCACGTGGCGGCGTGATCGGCTCCTTCCATAGCTTGCCTTCGATGTCGGTGATGAAGAACTTGCTGACGAAGGTCTTGGTCACCCGGTCCGCGCGCAGGTCGTAGGGCTGCCACAGCACCACCGCCAGCTGCCCGTTCTTGATGAACGACACGCTCTGGAACTTCATGCGGTTGGCGCCGATCACCGTTGGCGGCTTGTCCAGTGCATCGGTGCGCCACACCACGATCACGCGCTCTTCGCCATTGGCCCGCAGGCCGGCGATGTGCTGGCCATCCGGCGATAGCGACAGGCTGGAGATGGCGGGGAAGGCCGCCATCTGCTCAATGGTCGGAGCTTCGGGCTTGGCGTGCAGGGACGGGGAAACACTGGCCAGGGCCGCCAGCAACAGGGTTCGCTTCATTGCAACCTCGGAATGCAGTGGCAGCTGCCTGTGGAATAGGCAGTGCCTGAAATGGAACCGCCGCCCCGAAGGGCGGCGGTTGCAGGGAGCAGGATCAGAACGAACGCGTGATGTTCAGGAAGTAGCTGCGACCGAAGTAGTCAAAGCCGCTGTACAACAGCGCGTTGCCGACGGTGCTGTAGACACCCTGGGAGATGGTCGGCGGCTTGCGGTCGGCGAAGTTGCGCACGCCACCGGTGACCGACCACTTATCCGCTTCATACTTCACCGAGATGGCCTGCAGGAAGTAGTTCGGGGTGTACAGCTTGTACGCCGAGGTAGCCGGATCGAAGTCACCCGGGTTGCGCTCCTCGTAGTACGCGTAGCTGTCCATCTTGTCGATCCAGTCCAGGCCGTAACGCACCTGCCAGTTCTTCCACTTGTAGCTCAGGTCCAGCGAGGCGGTGTTTTCCGGACGCGACAGCATGCCGTTGTAGTCCACCAGCGGATCGTCGGAGAAGACCTTGCTGGCCTGTTCCAGGTAGTGGGTGAACTGCAGCGTGGTGCGCAGGGTGCCCGGGCCGATTTCGCGGACATAGCGGGTGGTGAAGTCCAGGCCACGGACCTTGTCGGTGGACAGGTTGATGAAGCCGTTGGTCACCACCAGCTGGTTGTTGACCGGGTTGCGGGCCACCAGGCGGCACAGACCCGAACCGGAGGAGAAGTCGGCACTGCCGCTGTCATAGCAGCGCGACAGGATGTTCGCGCCGCCCGCGCTGTCGACGCCGTTCTTCACTTCGATGTCGAAGTAGTCGGCGGCGAAGGACAGGTCACCGAAGCCGCTGCCGAATTCTGGCTGGATCACCACGCCCAGGGTCTTGGCCTTGGAGGTTTCGGCTTCCAGGCCGGCCTCGGCACCACCCTGGGTGACCACGGTCACGCCCTGGGTGGCTAGGTAGTCCGGTGCCAGGCCCAGCGATGCGCAGTTCTGGTAGCGCGGCGAGCTCGGGTTGCGATCACCATACTCGTTGCAGGGGTCGGCACTGCTGCTCAGGAAGCCGGTGGTGCCGCCCAGGAACTGTTCGAACAGCGCCGGTGCGCGGTAGGAGGTGCCGTACGAAGCACGGAACGACAGCCACTTCACCGGCGTCCACAGCGCGCCGATCTTGTAGGTCTCATCCGAGCCGTAGGACTTGTAGTCGGTGTAGCGGCCGGACAGGTTGACCGTCAGTTCCTCGGCAGCGGTGACGCCGGACAGCAGCGGCAGTTCCAGTTCGCCGTAGGCCTCGAGCACCGAGTCCGAACCGCGGGTCGGGGTGGCGTTGGTCAGGTTGTACAGGTCGGCATTGATCGAGTACGGCGACGGGGTGTCGTCGATCCGTGCCTTGCGGTACTCGACGCCGAACGCGCCGCCGGCCGAGCCGTAGGGCATGTCGAACAGCGGGCCGTTGACGTTGAAGTTGACCGTGGTTTCCTTGTACAGCGTGTTGCCGGTGACCGGCACGAACACCCAGTCCTTCCAGTCTTGCGGCAGCTTGCCGCCGATGGTGTTGGTGTTCAGCGCCGGCGCGGCGATGCAGCCGTTGGAAGCGTCGCGGCAGACATAGCCACCTGCACCGTTGGAGACCACGTCCAGGCTCTGGCGCAGGCGGCTGGTCAGGAAGCTTTCAAAGGTGTAGTCGGCGTCGCTGCGGGCGTGCATGACGTTGAAGTCATAGTTCCACTCCGAGCTCAGGTGGCCACGCAGGCCGGCATTGAAGCGCAGGAAGTCGACGTTCTGCTTGTTGGTGTCGTTGCCGAAGCCGATGAACGCACGCACGCCCAGGTTCCTGCCGCTGGTCTGGTCGGTCGGGGCGCCGGCTACGCTGTCACGCAGGTTGGCCGGGATCAGCGGGCTGCCCACGGCGTAGTCCAGGGTCAGCTGGCGGTAACCGGTCTGGGTCGACTTGCGCTTGTTGCCCAGGAACTCGTAGTACAGCTCGGCATCACCCAGTGCATTGAGGTCGAAGCCGCCCTGGAAGTACAGGGTGTGGGTCTTGGTCGGCGAGATCAGCGACTCGTTGCGCATGGCCGGGTCGAAGGTGTCGCGGGTGTTCAGGTCCACGCCTTCGTAGCCGACCAGGCCGGTGGTGATCGCCGCGTTCGGGCGCCAGCGGTTGAAGCGGGTGCCGACGCCGCCCGGAGCGGCCACACCGGTACGGGTGTTGGTGCCGATGGTGTTCAGGGTGGTGCCGCCGGCATCGAGCGACCAGCACTTGGGCTTGCCGGTCAGCGGATCGATGAAGTCACCGCTGCCCCAGGAGTCGCCGGCCTCGATGTCACGGTACATGTCGGTCGGGCAGCCGCCTGCCCAACTGCGGTCGGCCAGGGTCAGTTCGTTGCGGGTGTAGTACTCATACGAACCGGAGAAGTGCGAGCGCTCGCCGGTGGAACCGAACATGATCGAGTAACGGCGCTCTTCACCGCCGCCACCGTCGGTGGCGTTGTGCTGCGCTTCGAAGGTGACACCGTCGACCTTGGTCTTGGTGATGATGTTGATCACGCCGGCCACGGCGTCGGAGCCGTAGATGGACGAGGCGCCGTCCTTCAGGATCTCGACGCGGTCGACGATCGAGTTCGGCAGCACGTTCAGGTCGGTCGAGCCGACCGAGCCGCGGGTACCGGCCGGCGATACGCGGCGGCCGTTGAGCAGGATCAGGGTGCGGGTCGGGCCGAGGCCGCGCAGGCCCAGGGTGTTGGCGCCCGGGCCGCCGTCGGTGACGTAGCCGCCGTAGGCGTTGTTGATCTGTGCCGCACCGGCGGTGACCGCCGTGCTCTGCAGGGCGGCGGTGGTCGAGTTGAAGCCGGCCAGGGTGGTTTCTTCACGGGTGACGACCTGCACCGGCGAAACCGAGTTGAACACGTCGCGGCTGATGCGCGAACCGGTGACGGTCACCGTGTCCAGGTTGGTGGCCTTCGACTTGGGCGCTTCCTCGGTCTGCGTCGTGCTGGAGGCGTCTTGGGCGATCGCCGGGGCGGCTGCGGCGAGCAGCACGGCAGAGGCGAGGGCGAAGCTCAGCGGATGCTTGCTGAGCGACTTGCGATTGATCATCTGAAATCCCCTTGAATCGAATGATTGCGTCGTACACCGGGACTGGTCCTTGTCGACGTCTCCGTGTGTCCCTTGCCCAGTGTCGGCAGCGTGCCGCCGCCCGGCGCTGGTACCGGCTTCACGTGCCGATGACTCGAGATTAACATCACATTAACCAAGGCTGTCAAGCATTCATGATGCAGTCATGGAGGTGTGATTCGTCAGCCGCGCTGACTGCGAGAACGCGCGTCGAAATCAACGTATCTGTTTGATCTGTATCGCATTGTCACCATTCCGTTCGAAAGTGACTTTTTTCTGAACGGGACGGTTCGGCCTGATCGTAGGCAAAAAAAAAGGCCCCGCCGAAGCGGGGCCTGGTCCAGACACGCGGTCCGGAATACGACGGGATCAGAAGTCGTACTTGACCTGGGCCGAGATCTGACGGCCGTAGACGCTGTAGAAGCCGTCGTTGAACGGGGTCGATTCGTTGCCCGGGTAGTTGTAGCGCTGGCCTTCCGGCAGCTTGTTGAACACGTTGTTGACCATCAGCGACAGGGTCAGATCGTCCTGTGCCTGGTAGTTCAGGCTCATGTTGTACGTGGTGTACGAGCCCCACTTGCCGGCCTTGGCGCCGGAGGAGTGGACGTAGTCATAGCTGCGGCCGGTGTAGGCCAGGTAGTTCGGGGTGCTGCCGACGTAGTTGGCGTACACGGTGGTGGTGAACTTGGAGATGGCCCAGCCCACCGACACGTCGCCGCGTACCTTGGCGAAGTTGTCGTAGTACCACATGTTGTACGGATCGCTCAGCAGGTCCAGCTTCTGCGCACCCGGCAGGGCCACCACTTCACGCTTGAGCATGTTGGTGTAGTTGCCGGAGAACATCAGCGAACCGAAGCGGCCCAGGTCCTGCTGGTACTTGGCACCGACGGTCACCGCTTCCAGGTTCTGGCTGGCCACGTTGAGCTTCGGGGTGTACACGCGGGTCAGGTTGCCACCGGCGTCGCGGGTCACCCAGTCGGTCACGTTCTGGCAGCTGGCCGAGGTGTTGTTCGGCAGGCCGTTGTGGCACTGGTACTCGGCCAGCAGCAGCTGGTCGGTGCTCAGGGTCTTGACCTCGTTCTTGATCTTCCAGTTGTAGTAGTCGACCGACAGCGAGAAGTTGCTCACCGGGGCCCACACCACGCCTGCGCTCCACACGTCGGCGGTGATCGGCTTCAGGTCCGGGTTGCCGGACTTTTCGCTGTACACCGAGGTGGTCTTGTAGAACGAGCAGGCTTCGTCACGCAGCGCGTAACCCATCTGGCTGCAGCGGTAGTAGTCGTTCTGGCCGGAGGCGAACGAGCCGCTCATCCCCTGGAAGGCATCGGACAGGGTCGGCGCGCGGAACGCGGTGCCGTACTTGCCGCGCAGCAGCAGGCTTTCCACCGGACGGTATTCCAGGCCGATGCTGTAGGTGGCCTTGTCGACGGTCTTGTCGGCGATCTTGAAGGCGTCATAGCGGCCCGAGGCGCTGATGGTCAGCGACTCGAACACCGGCATGCGCAGTTCGCTGGTCACCGCGTAGTTGCTGCGGTGGCCGGCACCGGCCACGGCGCTGGCGCCCCACGCGTTGCCATCGACGAAGGCCTGGTCGGGCGAGTAGTCCCAACCTTCGCTGCCGCCTTCCAGCACGACGGCCAGGCCGGCGTCGCCGCCCGGCAGGGAGAACAGCGAACCGTTGGTCACCTGCACGCGACCCAAGTTCTGCCAGGTCTTGCTGCGGTGGGTGCCATAGCCGGTGAAGCTGGCGAACTGGTCCGGGGTGATCGGCGAGTAGAAGGCGGTGTAGTTCGGGTTGTAGATGCCGAAGCCATCAGCAGTGGTGCCCAGGCGCGGGCCCAGCACGGTGTCGCCGAAGAAGCCTTCGATCTTGTCTTTCCAGCGCGCGAAGCGGTTCTGGTCCAGACGGTATTCGCCGCGGGTGAAGCTGGCGCTGTAGTCCCAGTCGCCGACCATGCCCTTGCCGCCCAGGGTGACCTGGTAGGAACGGCTCTCATCGGAGTTCAGGATGTTGTTGTAGTGGCCCGGGCCGATTTCTTCCGGCGCGAAGGCGCGCTGCAGGTTCACGACCTTGCCCAGGCCCTGGTCGTAGAAGCCGCCCATCACCGACTTGGTGCCCCACCACAGGGCGCTGGAGCCGGAGGTGAACTCGGTCTTTTCCTTGCTGTACAGCACGTCGGCGAACAGCTGGAAGTTGTCGTTCACGTCGAAGGTCATCGACGAGTAGAACTGGCCGCTGTTCTTGCCGTTCTTCAGGGTCTTGTAGCCGGCGCTGTACACCGAGCCGCACGATTCGCCAGATGCACGCTTGCCGACGGTGGTGGTGCCGTCGTACAGGCCTGCCACGTTGGCGCAGCGGGTCGGGTCCATCATGTACAGCTTGTTGTCGGCGTTGCCGATGACAGCAAAGTCGTTCGACGGCAACTGCGCGGTGTAACCGACCGGGTTGTTCTGCTTGGTGATGTCACGCTGGTAGCCCCAGATCGGGCTGCCGTTTTCGATCTGCACGTTGACCAGCGCGTGGAAGCGGTCGTCGAACGCGTTGAAGCCCTTGGCGGCGCTGAAGCGGATGTTGCTGCCACCACCTTCGGTGTAGGTACCGCCACGGATCGACATCGTGCCGCCGTCCATGCGTTCCTTCAGGATGATGTTGACCACGCCGGCGATCGCGTCCGAGCCGTACAGCGACGACTGGCCGCCCGGCAGGACTTCGATGCGCTCGACGATGTCGATCGGAATGCCGCTGATGTTGTTGAACGACTCGCTGCCGTTGTACAGCGCCGGATAGGAGAGCATCGGGCGGCCGTTGATCAGGTACTTGGTGTAGCCCGGATTCAGGCCGAACATGCCGGCGGCTTCGGCGCCCTGAGTGAACGCACCCGAGGTCTGGCCACCCTGCAGGCCGCCGGTGGTCAGCGATGACTGCTGCAGCACTTCAGCAACACTGCTGAAGCCGCGGGTCTGGATGTCTTCGGCGGTGATGGACATCACCGGGGTCTGGGTTTCGACCTGGGTCTGCGGGATCAGCGAACCGGTGACGGTGATCTTGTCCAGGTTGGTCGCCTTGTCCTGGGCCATTGCCGGGGCGGCGGCCATCAGAGCGGAAATCAGGGCGACGGCGAGCGTGTTGCGACGTGCGGTATTGCTGACGTGTTTCATGTAGTTCCAATGGAGAGCAAAAAACAAAAACGGCACTGCGCATGCGCCATCGCGCGGGCCGGAACAACGGGCTCCGCAGCTCAAAACAGTGCTGATCGAACGTAACATGAACTTAACAATTTGTGCACGAATCCGTCGCAATCCTGAATTTCAGTCAGGTTACGTCCAGCTTGTATGATGTCGGGTTATCCCCCTGACTCCGCCGGTGCTCGTTGTGAACAGTTCTCCCCGCCGTCCCCATGCCAGCCAGGTCCAGAAGGGACTTACGCCGCATGCCCGCATCCGCAATGTCATCGCGGTCGGTTCGGGCAAGGGCGGCGTCGGCAAGTCCACCACCTCGGTGAACCTGGCCGTGGCGCTGCAGCAGCTCGGTGCGCGGGTGGGCGTGCTCGACGCCGACATCTACGGCCCCAGCGTGCCGGCCATGCTGGGGCTGTCCGGCCGCCCGGAAAGCCCGGACAACAAGAGCATCGAGCCTCTGCGTGCGTTCGGCGTGGACACCATGTCGATCGGCTACCTGATCGAAGAAGACACCCCGATGATCTGGCGCGGCCCGATGGCCACCTCGGCGATGACCCAGCTGTTCAACGATACCCTGTGGGACGACCTGGATTTCCTGCTGATCGACCTGCCGCCGGGCACGGGTGACATCCAGCTGACCCTGACCCAGAAGATTCCGTTGGCCGGTGCAGTGATCGTCACCACGCCGCAGGACATCGCCACGCTGGATGCGAAGAAGGCGCTGAAGATGTTCGAGAAGGTCGAGGTGCCGGTGCTGGGCATCGTCGAGAACATGGCGGTGCACACGTGCAGCAGCTGCGGGCACATCGAGCACCTGTTCGGCGAGGGCGGCGGCGAGCGCATGGCCGCGCAGTACGGCGTGCCGCTGCTGGGGTCGCTGCCGCTGCAGATCGGCATCCGCGAGCAGGGCGATGCAGGCACGCCGATCACCGTGGCCCAGCCGGATTCGGCACCGGCCCAGGCCTACCGCCATGCCGCGCAGCGCCTGATCGAGGAAGTCGGCAAGCGCCCGCGGGCCTCGATCCCGATCCTGTCCTCGCTGCTGTAAGTGCTGGGGCAGGGGCCGCCGGCGCAGGCCGGCCCCCTGCTAGAATCCTCGCGCCCCCTCGTACCCCCAGGACAAAGCATGAGCATCAAGAGTGACCGTTGGATCCGCCGCATGTCCGAGCAGCACGGCATGATCGAGCCGTTCGAGGCCGGGCAGGTCAAGCAGGCCAACGGCCAGCGCATCGTCAGCTACGGCACGTCCAGCTATGGCTATGACGTGCGCTGCTCGCGCGAGTTCAAGGTGTTCACCAACATCAACTCGACGATCGTCGATCCCAAGCACTTCGATCCGGGCAGCTTCGTGGATATCGTCGGCGATGAGTGCATCATCCCGCCCAACAGCTTCGCGCTGGCGCGTACCGTGGAGTACTTCCGCATTCCGCGCGATACCCTGGTGGTGTGCCTGGGCAAGAGCACCTACGCGCGCTGCGGCATCATCGTCAACGTGACGCCGCTGGAGCCGGAATGGGAAGGCCACGTCACCCTGGAATTCAGCAACACCACGCCGCTGCCGGCGCGCATCTACGCCAACGAAGGCGTGGCGCAGATGCTGTTCTTCCAGGCGGCCGCCGATGACATCTGCGAGACGTCGTACCGCGACCGTGGCGGCAAGTACCAGGGCCAGACCGGCGTGACCCTGCCGCGGACCTGAAGATTGCAGGCGATTTGTAGAGCCGAGCCATGCTCGGCTTCAAGGCAGGGCAGCCGAGCATGGCCCGGCTCCACATGAAGGAAGGCGGCGCAATGCGCCGCCTTTCTTATTTGCCGCGACCGAACAGCATCGCGATGCCGACACCCACCAGGGCCACCGGCCACCAGGTCAGCAGCAGCTTGGACAGGTTCAGGTGCGTCCAGCCGAGATTACTGGCGAGCATGAACAGGCCGATCAGGATCAGCAGGACGGCGGCAACGAGGTTGAATCGCATCGGGTCGGCGAAGGCTCAGGACAGGGCCGGATATCCTAGCCGTTCCTTCCAGTAGGCGACATGCTGGTCCAGCGCCGCCGGCTCGTAGCGGTGCGCCGGGCCGCTGCCCCAGACCGGGCCCGGCCAGGCCGGATCACCGTCATGGCGGCCGATCACATGGAAGTGCAGCTGGCGCACGATATTGCCCAGCGCCCCGATGTTGATCTTTTCCACCCCGTCGGAGCCCTTCAGGGCCTTGCAGGCGCGGTTGAGCTCGGTGCGCAGCTTGTCCTGCTGCTCGCCGTCCAGCTCGATCCACTCGGTGACCCCGGCCAGGCGCGGTACCAGCACCAGCCAGGGGAATCGTTCGTCGTTCATCAGCCGCACTTGCGACAACGGTCCTTCCGCCACCAGCACGCTATCGGTGGCCAGGCGTGAATCGAGTTCGAATTCGCTCATCCAAGATGCTCCGAGAAGAAGTCCAGGGTGCGTTGCAGCGCCAGGGCGGCGCTGTCTGGATCATACGCATGTCCGACCTCCCGGTTGAAGGCATGATCGGCCGGATAGACGTAGGTGGCCATCTGCGGCAGCTTCTCGCGGTGGGCCTGCACGGCTTCCGGTGGGATGCTGCGGTCCTGGGCGCCGAAGTGGAAGATCACCGGCGCCTTGGGTGTCTCATCAAGGAACTGGACGTTGCGGGCGCCGTAGTAGCTGACCGACGGCAGCCCCAGGCGCACTGCGGACAGCATCGCCACCGTGCCGCCCCAGCAGTAGCCGACGGTGCCCACCTTGCCGTAGGGGGCCAGCCGGGTGGCCGCCGCGCGGACCACTTCCAGCGCCCGCTCCATGCCCAGCGCGCCGACCCGTTCCAGGCCCTGCTTCACGCCGTCGGCGTCGTAGGGCAGCGCGTCCGGATCGGCGTCGGGGCCATCGAGCAGGTCAAAGAACGAGGGCGCCAGCACCGCATAGCCTTCCGCCGCGAAGCGCTCGGCCACGCTGCGGATATGCGGATTGGCGCCGAAGATTTCCTGCACCACCACCAGGCCGCCGCGCGCGGTGCCTTCCGGCAGGGCCTGCCAGGCCCGTACCGGGCCGTGATGCGTATCCAGGGTGATCCACTCGGCCATCGTCATCTTCCTCGTTGCTGGAAACAGAACTGCATTGTCGGTGCTGCGCCGGTTAGCGCGGCGTCAGTGGCTGTGCCGTATCGGTCGGCTGGGCATTCAGAGCGCGGCCGCCAACCCCGGTATACTGGCGCCCTTTCAGGCCCCGGCCCCCAGGAACCCCTGCCATGGCGGCAGGGGCCCAGGCCCCCAGAGTCCCGCGATTTCCATGTCCCAGCTGAAGCCCAAAGTCGGCTTCGTCAGCCTTGGCTGCCCGAAGGCCCTCGTCGATTCCGAGCGCATCCTCACCCAGCTCCGCTCGGAAGGCTACGACATCGTCCCGTCCTACGATTCGGCCGACGTGGTGGTGGTCAACACCTGTGGCTTCATCGATTCTGCGGTGACCGAGTCGCTGGACGCGATCGGCGAGGCGATGAACCAGAACGGCAAGGTGATCGTCACCGGTTGCCTGGGCAAGCGCCCGGAGCAGATCCGCGAGGCGTACCCCAACGTGCTGGCGGTGTCCGGCCCGCAGGATTACCAGAGCGTGATGGAAGCGGTGCATGAAGCACTGCCGCCCAAGCACGATCCGTTCGTGGACCTGGTGCCCGACTACGGTATCAAGCTGACCCCGCGGCACTACGCGTACCTGAAGATTTCCGAGGGCTGCAACCACAAATGCAGCTTCTGCATCATTCCGTCGATGCGCGGCAAGCTGGTTTCGCGCCCGGTCGACGAGGTGCTGCGTGAAGCCGAGCGCCTGGTGCGTGGCGGCGTGCGCGAGCTGCTGGTGGTTTCGCAGGACACCTCGGCCTACGGCGTGGACGTGAAGTACGCCGAAAAGATGTGGCGCGACAAGGCCTACCAGACCCGTTTGAAGGCGCTGTGCGAAGGCCTGTCGGAGCTGGATGCGTGGGTGCGCATGCACTACGTCTACCCGTATCCGCACGTGGATGAAGTGGTGCCGCTGATGGCCGAGAACCGCATCCTGCCGTACCTGGATATCCCGTTCCAGCACGCCAGCCCGCGCATCCTGCGCCTGATGAAGCGCCCCGGCGCGGTGGAGAAGACCCTGGAGCGCGTGCAGAACTGGCGCCGTATCGCGCCGGACATCACTGTGCGTTCGACCTTCATCGTCGGCTTCCCGGGCGAGACCGAAGCCGAGTTCGAGGAACTGCTGTCGTTCCTTGACGAAGCGCAGCTGGATCGCGTCGGTGCGTTCGCCTACTCGCCGGTCGCGGGTGCCACCGCCAACGACCTGCCTGACGCCGTGCCGGAAGAGGTGAAGCAGGAACGCCTGGCCCGTTTCATGGAGAAGCAGGCGCAGATTTCCGCCGCGCGCCTGGAGGCCAAGATCGGCACCGTGCAGCAGTGCCTGGTCGACGGCATCGAAGGCGACATCGCCGTGGCCCGCTCCAAGGCCGATGCCCCGGAGATCGACGGTCTGGTGCACATCCAGAATGCCGACCAGGTGCCGCTGCGCGTGGGCGAATTCGTCGACGTGGAGATCACCGAGAGCGACGAGCATGACCTGTACGGTGACGCGCTGGCGGCCGCCCCCCGTCCGGCGTTCGACCTCAAGGTGCTGTGATCGCAGCGACGGCCGCCACCGGCAACGGCGGCGGTTCACGGCGCTTCGTACCGCCGCCACGTGCGGCGGTAGCTGCACGGCGGTTCGAGCACCCGCTGTTTGCCGGGCTTCAGGACTTCCGTGACCTGCTGGACGGCACCGCATGGCCGTCCATCGCGGCGCTCGATGCACGCCTGGCCGTGCCTGGCAAGCGCCTGGTTGAACAGGACGCCGCGCTGCAGGCCGATGGCCTGCACTACGAAGTGCGTATCGCGCAGGGACGCATCGCCACCCGTGCCGGCAACTGGCACGACCTGTTCAATGCGCTGGTGTGGGCCTCACAGCCGCAGCTGAAGCGCGCGCTCAACGTGCGGCAGTGCCTGCATATCGAGGCGATGCCACCCGGCCAGCGCAACCGCGCGCAGGCCGCCTTGACCCAGTTCGACGAAACCGGCGTGATCGTGCGTGTGCGCGATGACTCACTGCTGGCTGCCTGGGACGCACACGACTGGCCCGCGTTGTTTGACCCGGTGAACTGGCAGAGCGGTGACATCGCCATCACTGTGGTATTCGGGCATGCGCTGATGGAACAGGCACTGCTGCCGGGGCGATTGCTGGTCGGCAAGTGCGTGGTGGTGCAGGGTGATGCCGATGCTGCCTGCGTTGACGTGATGACTGCGGCCATTGCCGAGGGCAGGGCAGTGACCGATCCGCTGCAGCTGCGTCCGCTGCCGTTGGCTGGAATCCCAGGCTGGCACGACGTGCAGGATTCCGCCTTCTACCGCAATGCCGACTATTTCCGCCCGCTGCGTGCAGGGCGCACGTACCCGCCACCGTTGTAGAGCCGAGCCCATGCCCGGCTGCGCGGCGCTTCAGCCGAGCATGGGCTCGGCTCTACAACGGCGGCGAGGTCGGGCATGGCTCGACGCTACACAGGCTCGTACTCCACGCCGATCACTGCAAAGGTGAACTGCCCGCCGGGCAGCTCCACCGAGAACTCATCATCCCGCCGCTTCTTCAGCAGCGCACGCGCCAGGGGGGAATCGATGCTGATCCAGCCCAGGCCCGCATCGGTCTCATCCGGGCCGACAATGCGGTAGCGGCTGGTGTCGCCGCTGTCCACGTTCTCCAGTTCCACCCACGCGCCGAAGAACACTGCCAGCGGATCGGTCGGCGTGGTATCGACCACGCGCAGCGATTCCAGCCGCTTGGTCAGGTAGCGCACGCGGCGGTCGATCTCGCCCAGTTGCTTCTTGCGGTAGGTGTACTCGGCGTTCTCGGAACGGTCGCCTTCTGCGGCAGCGGCGGCGAGCGCTTTCACCACCTCCGGACGGCGCACGCGCCATAGCTCATCCAGTTCGGCCTTCAGTCGCGCATGCCCGGAAGCGGTGATCAGGGCGGTGCTTTTTTCTGCGGGGGGACGCCAACGGGACATGCAATACGACTTCTTTTCTGGATGACGAATGAGAGAGCGGCGTCAGATCCCTTTCCAGCGGAAAGGGCTCTGACCCCAGCAGGGGCAGCTAGCGCTTGCCGCCGAAGATGCCACCGAGGATGCCGCGCACGATCTGGTTGCCCAGCTTGGTGCCGACAGTACGCGTGGTCTGCTTGGCCATGGTCTCGATCATGCCCTGGCGGCGCTTGGTGCCGAAGATCGCGTCCTTGATGGCCTGGCCGAAACCCCCTTCCTGAGCTTCGTCCTGCTCGCGGCTGCGCGCGGCCGGCGCCTGTGCCTGCTCGATGCTCTTCTGCGCGCGCTTGGCCAGCAGTTCGGCGGCCGATTCGCGGTTGATCGCGGTGTCGTAGCGGCTGCCGACCGGGCTGCCGGCGCGTACCTGTGCACGCTCGGCCTCGGTGATCGGTCCCATCCGGCAGCGCGGCGGCGCGATCAACGTCTGCTGCACGGGCATCGGCACGCCCTTGTCCTGCAGCGTGGATACCAGTGCCTCGCCGGTGCCGAGCTGGCTCAGCACCTTGGCCACGTCCAGCTTGGGATTCGGCACGAACGTCTCGGCCGCGGTTTTCACCGCCTTCTGGTCGCGCGGGGTGAACGCACGCAGTGCGTGCTGAACGCGATTGCCCAGCTGGCCGAGAATGTTGCCCGGCACGTCGTCGGGGAACTGCGAGCAGAAGTAAACGCCCACGCCCTTGGAACGGATCAGGCGCACCACCTGCTCGATGCGCTGCACCAGCGACGGCGGTGCATCGTCGAACAGCAGGTGCGCTTCGTCGAAGATGAAGACCAGCTTCGGCTTGTCCAGGTCGCCCACCTCCGGCAGCTGCTCGAACAGCTCCGCCAGCAGCCACAGCAGGAAGGTGGAATAGAGCTTCGGCTTGAGCACCAGCTGGTCGGCGGCGAGGATGCCGATCATGCCGCGGCCGTCGTGGTTGACCCGCATGATGTCGGCCAGTTCCAGCGCCGGTTCGCCGAAGAATTGCTCGCCACCGTCCTGCGCCAGGCGCAGCACCGAACGCTGGATCGCCGCGATCGACTGCGCACTGACCAGGCCGTACTCGGTGGAAATGTCCTTGCGCTCCTCGGCAACCAGGCCGAGCAGGGCGCGCAGGTCGTCCATGTCCAGCAGCAGCAGGCCGCGGTCGTCGGCCAGCTTGAATACGATGTCGAGTACCCCGGCCTGGGTGTCGTTCAATTCGAGGATGCGCGACAGCAGGGTCGGGCCCATCTCGCTGACCGTGGTGCGCACCGGGTGGCCCAGCTTGCCGTACAGGTCCCAGAAGATGGTGGGGCTGGCGGCCGGCGCATAGTCGGCCACGCCGATCTCGACGGCACGCTCGAGCAGGTTCTCGGCGCCGCTGCCGGGCACGGCCAGGCCGGAGACATCGCCCTTCACATCGGCCAGGAACACCGGCACGCCCCGTCGCGAGAAGCCCTCGGCCAGGGTCATCAGGGTCACGGTCTTGCCGGTACCGGTGGCGCCGGCCACCAGGCCGTGGCGGTTGCCGAGTTTCGGCAGCAGGGTGACGGCAATATCGTCGGTAATGCCTTTGCCGAGCAGAATCGGATCCATGGTCCAGCCCTTGTGATGAATAGCCCAATGTTAACCGCCGGCAGTGACGGTCCGAAGGTCGGCTTGCCCGGACCTTGGCGGCGCCGCTACTCTGCCTGCCTGTTTTGCACACAGTGCCATCAATGCCCGTTCCTGTCCTGATTTCCCGCGGTTGGCCGCTGCTGGCCCTGGCCGGCCTGGTTTCCCTGGCGCCCGACGCCCACGCACAGCGGGTTTCGGCCCGGGACAAGGTGAAGGTGGATGCGCTGCAGCAGCGCATGACCGCCGCCGAAAAGCGCTACGGCGATGCCCTGCTGCTGGTCGCCAATGCCGACCCCAAGGGCAGCAACGAGGCCGATGCCGCGCTGGAGGACATGGAAGATGTCCTCAACGACTGCGTGAAGCAGAAGGGCTGCCAGATGGGGACCCTGCTGGCCAGCTACAAGCGGCTGCTCAAGCACGACGCCGATGCCGCCGCCAGCGATGACGTGGCCGACGAGAGCGGTGACCGCCTGGAAGCCGACCCGGATCACATCGGCCCGCTTACCGCCGACGTGCCCGAGGCCGCACGCGCTGCCGCGCTGCTGAACGACAAGCGGCACGCCTTCGACACGATGGTCGAGTACAACCCGGCGGTGCAGGCCGGCATCCGCCGCTGGCTGACCGACATGCTCCCGGCGCTGCTGACCAGCTACGAGAATTACCAGAACCTGCGCGCGGTGATGTGGCCGGAGTGGGAAAAGCGCGGCCTGCCCGAGGCGCTGCTGTTCGGGATCATGGCCAAGGAATCCAATGGCCGTGTGCATGCTTCCTCGCGCGCCGGCGCCGCCGGCCTGATGCAGTTCATGCCAGCCACTGGCCGCCGTTTCGGCCTGGGCCCGGACGGCACCGGCTTCGATACCCGCTTCGACGCGCGCAGCGCCGCCGAGGCCAGCGCCAGCTACCTCAACGAGCGCCTGCGCGAACTGAACAACAACGTGGAAATGTCGGTGGCCGCCTATAACGGCGGCGAAGGCCGTGCTGCGCGCGTGTTCAAGCAGAGCGGTGGGCAGAGCTTCTGGACCGACAGCGTCTACAACCAGTTCCCGGGCGAGACCAAGGACTACGTGCCGATGGTGATTGCCGCGGCATGGATCTTCCTGCACCCGCAGCAGTACGGCGTGGAGTTCCCGAAGATCAGCGCGCAGCCGGCCACGCTGCGGCTGGCCAAGTCCACCACCATCTATGAACTGACCATCTGCCTGGGCAGCCACGGTACCCGCGATGGCTACATGCGTGCGTTGCGCAACCTCAACCCGCGCTATGAGGCCGATGGCTGGATCCCGGCCGGCACGCTGATCAATGCCACCACCCGCATCGCCGGCCTGTACCAGCGCAACTGCGTCAGTGGCCCGCGTGCCGACCTCGCCCGCACGCTGATCACCGCTGATCTCAACGCGGCGATCAAGCGCCCGGCCGCGTCGAGCTATACCGGCAGCGTGGCGGTGGGCGGCGTGGTGCCGGTGGCCGACGCGGCTGCATCCACCAGCGTGCCGACCGCACCGGTGGCTGCAGTGGCG
>OKDH01000026.1_pt1 | contig 29932 bp, 36 predicted proteins | sample 1610621 | NCBI WGS metagenome assembly OKDH01 (sample SAMN04436668, study PRJEB24849) | human gut metagenome | biome: human gut; feature: NICU; material: stool | host: Homo sapiens | place: USA: Saint Louis, MO | collected 2010-06-11
AAGACCGGGGTTGGGCGTCCTGCCCAACCCGCCCGAGGCATGCCTCGGGCCCATGGCGCTCACGCCCCCGCAACCTGAGCCAGCCCGCCTTCGACAGTTTCCCGCGAGCTGTTGGAACGGCATTCTGCCTTGGTGGGTGCCGACCGTTGGTCGGCACCGGGTCAAACGTGTGGGTATGTCGATTTCAGGGACTGTGGTTCGTCGAATGAATGACTTCAACGGGAGCTGCAGATGAGCACTGACACCAAGCCGAAAGGCCCGGCCTCGTACTTCCCCTTCATCGAGAAGACCTACGGGCAGCCGGTGGCGCACTGGTTCGGGCTGCTGGCGGGGAAGAAGGGCCTGAAATACATGGAACTGGTAAGCTTCCTGAAGAGCGGCACGGCCTGGGCCATGGCCACGCCAACGCGCTGGTGGCATACCACCTGGCCGGAAAGGGGTAACCAGCGGCCGGCGGAGGGCAGGGCAGGACGCATTCAGCTGAACGATTTCATCTGCAACTGTCATGCAGATCGTGTCTAATACCGCTCCCCACCTGCTGTTCCCCCACCCGCATGTCCCTTCCCTCCCATGGCCCCGCGCCGTGCGACGACGCTGACGGCCACCTGGTCCCCGCCGGTCCGCTGACCCCGCCGCCCGACAGCGCCGGCACCACCGCCGACGACAAAGCGCTGCGTCACTCGATCGCCGAGGACGTGCAGGGCATGGTGCTGGCCACGATGGTGGCCTCGCTGGGCCTGGCCATCTTCGCCAAGGGCGGGCTGATGATCGGCGGCATGGCGGGCATGGCCTTCCTGCTGCACTACGCGATGGGCTGGAACTTCGGCCTGGTGTTCGTGCTGGTCAACCTGCCGTTCTACTGGGTGGCGCTGCGGCGCATGGGCTGGGAATTCACCCTGAAGACCTTCGCCGCGGTCACCGCCTGTGGCGTGCTGACCGACCTGCTGCCGCGCTGGATCGACTTCTCGCACATCAACCCGCTGTACTCGGCGATTGTCGGCGGTGCGTTGTCCGGCCTGGGCATCCTGTTCTTCATCCGCCACCGTGCAAGCCTTGGCGGCATCGGCATCCTGGCGGTGTACCTGCAGCGCACCCGTGGCTGGAGCGCGGGCAAGGTGCAGATGTCCTACGATGCCTGCCTGATGGTGGCCGCGTTCTTCGTGTTGTCGCCATCGAAGGTGCTGTACTCGGCCATCGGCGCGGTGGTGCTCAGCCTGGTGCTGATGTTCAACCACCGCCCCGGCCGCTACATGGGCGTGTGACGTTCAACGGTGTTGCCGGCCAGCGGCCGGCACTACCTGAACCCATGCATGGCAGCGCCGGGCCATGCCCGGCGGATATCCATCAGCGGGCGGCGGCCTTCAACCACGGCGGCGACAGCATCAGCAGCCGCGCATGCACCGGGCAATCCTCGGCGTGCGCACCGGGCAGGTAGCCCAGGCTCATCAGGAATTCGCCGGTGATCTCGCCGCCGGTGAAGCGGAAGGTCTTCTTGAACAGCTTCACCCAGTCGGCCTTGCTGCGCGGGTGGTGCGCATCCAGCCACGCCGCGAAGCTGCCATGGCTGGCCCGCAGCTGCTGGATCACCTGCGCGTTGTGGATCGCCGCCAGTACCTTCAGCCGGTTGCGGATGATGCCCGCGTCCGACAGCAGGCGCTCGATGTCCTGTTCGGCATACGCGGCCACGCGGTCGACATCGAAGCCGTCGTAGGCCGCGCGGAAGCCCTCGCGCTTCTTCAGGATCGTTTCCCAGCTCAGGCCGGCCTGGTTGATTTCCAGCACCAGCCGCTCGAACAGCTCGCGCTCGTCACGCTGCGGGAAGCCGTACTCGTTGGCGTGGTAATAGTCGTGCACCGGATGGCCCGGGGCGATGAGGCAGTAGCCGCTCATGGGGAAGGCTCGTTGGAATCGGATTCGGATTCGGGATCGATGGCCACCGCAGGGTGCCCGCCGATGGACAGCATCGGCCAGCGCGGTGGAATGAGCGTGAGTCTGCCGTCACGCAGGGCCTGGTTGATCGTCTCGGCCTGGCCGCTGACGGTGCCGAACAGCGCACCGGCCCGGCGCCACTGCGAATCCTTGCCACGTGCGTACAGTACGCAGTCCGGTCCACGGTGGGTGTTCAGCTCGCACAGCAGCACCTCGCCGGTACCATCGCCGTCCAGGTCGCGATGCACGATCAGGCAGTCGCGCTCGCTCTGGGCGCAGGATTCGCCATTGATCGATCGGGTGGCCAGAGCTTTCCACCAGTCGTCCGGTGGCGAACTGGATCCCTTGGCCAGCTTCAGCGCGCGCTGAAGCGCGGCGACGTCCTGCGGCCCCTTGTCGAGGCGATGGCCGTCGTCCCAGCGTGAGGTGCGTGCCAGTGCTGCAGCGATCACCTGTGGCGCGTTGGCATCAGCGGTGATGGCCGGATCGCGCTGCAGTTCGCGCAGCGCCTGCACGCCACGGCGCCCCAGATCGAAGCGCAGCACGTTGACGTCGCTGCTGGTGATCGCCGGCGGGTCCACGCGCAGCCGCTCCAGTTGGCTGGACAGGGTCAGCCGCACCGGGTCCAGCAGGGGCGAGTTGCCCAGCAGGGCCAGTGCCAGCACCGCCCAGCACATCCAGCGGTTGACTGGCTCCAGCATCTGCAGCCAGCGGCGCTGCCGGCGCAGCACCGCCAGCGCGTAGCCCACGGCATAGCCGGCCGTGGCCAATGCGACGAGTACCGCCCAGAAGCGATCCAGGGTCCAGCCGTACTGCGCCACGCGCAGGCCCAATGCATACAGTGCCAGCGCGGCGTAGACCGGCAGTGTCAGCAGGCTGGCTTCGACCAGCCTGCGCAGCACCAGAGGGTAGGAGACACCGTCTTCCCCCTGCTGGTAGACCGCATTGGTGAACGTCACCAGCAGCAGCGACACCACCACCAGCAGGCTGGCGGCCGAACGGGTCTTCCACAGCGGTTCCAGCCCGGTAAGCGGCAGGCTCAGCACGAACAATACGGCGATAAACGACAGCAGCGGCAGCAGCCCACGGCAGATCGCGAACAGCACCTGGCGGGTGATCTGGATCGCGCGGTGCTGGGTGCGCCCGATCAGCACGCCGAACCCGGCCAGGCTGCCGGTGGCCAGTGCGATGAAAGCGTCCTGCCGGAACAGGTCGCGGAAGACATTCACGTCCAGCAGTTGGAACAGCGCTGCCCACAGCCACAGCAGCAGCCAGGTCAGCCCGGTGAACAGCGCCGCCAAAGCGAGGGTCAAACCGTTCTGCCAGGCGCGCTCGAACAACTCGGGGTAGCTGGCGCGCCAGTGCCCATGCTGCAGCTGGAACTGCCACCAGGGCAGGGCCACGAACACCGCCACGCCCATGCCCAGGGTCAACGGAAACTGCAGCGCGCCCGATTCCAGTGCGGTCTCGCCATTGAGGTTCCAGCCGATCCAGGCGGCCAGCGCCAGCACCACCGCCGAGCCGAGCGCGGCCTGCAGCCACAGGCGGCGCTGGCCCAGCTCGACCAGGCTCAGCGCCACCGCGCTGGGAATGGCCAGCACCCAGGCGTACCAGCAGTAGCGCCAGCCGATATCGCGGAACGGCCAGGCATCGGACAGCTCCTGCGCGGCGTACAGCATCAGGCCCTGCAGCAGGGCGATCAGGACGATGGCGCTGCGTGCCGGCAGGGTCAGGGGCGATGAAGATGGCATCAATGACCTTCCGTGGCAAAGCACCATCCTAGCCCATCGCGGTTCGGCGCCATCGCGCGACCATCCCGCCCCCAGCAGGTAGAATGGGCCCATGCCTGTAATGCCGACCTCCCTTGCCGATCACCTGCTCGTCGCGCTGCCGTCGCTGCTCGACGCGACCTTTGCCCGCAGCGTCGCGCTGATCTGCCAGCACGACGAGAACGGGGCGATGGGCGTGCTGGTCAACCAGCCTTCCGAATACACGCTGGGTGAAGTGCTCGCGCAGATGGACATCACCACCGGTGATGGCGAGCTGCAGGCGCGCATGGTGCTCAATGGCGGTCCGGTGCATCCCGAACGCGGCTTCGTCATCCATGACGACGCGCGCGCGTGGGATTCCAGCCTGACCGTGGGCCACGGCCTGTACCTGACCACCTCGCGCGACATCCTCGAAGCGATGGCGCGTGGCGAAGGCCCGGCCAATGCGGTGGTCACCCTCGGCTGTGCCGGCTGGGGCGCAGGGCAGCTGGAAAGCGAGCTGTCCGAGAACAGCTGGCTGACCGTGCCGGCCGATGCCGAGCTGGTGTTCCAGCTGCCGCTGGAGCAGCGCTGGCAGGGAGCGGCTTCGCGCATCGGCGTGGACCTGTTCCGGCTGACCGACTACAGCGGCCATGTCTGAGCCCATCACGCCCGCCCCGGTTCCTGCTGCGCCGGCGATCCGCCGTGACGGCACCGTTCTGGGTTTTGATGTTGGCTCGCGACGCATCGGCGTGGCCATCGGCAGTGCTTTCGCCGCGCATGCGCGCGCGGTGGCCGTGGTCGATGTGCACGGCAACGGCCCGGACTGGACCGCGATCGAACGCCTGCTCAAGGAATGGAAGCCCGACGGCCTGGTGGTCGGCGACCCGCTGACCCTGGACGGCCAGGACCAGCCCAACCGCAAGCGTGCGCAGGGCTTTGCCCGCCAGCTGCGGGAACGCTTCAAGCTGCCGGTGGTGATGATCGACGAGCGTTCCAGCTCGGTCGAGGCGGCCCGCCGTTTCGCCGTCGAGCGCGCCGAAGGGCGCAAGCGTCGCCGTGATGCGGCCGCCCTCGACGCCGTGGCCGCGGCGGTGATCATCGACCGCTGGCTGTCGTCCCCCGACGACGCCACCCCCATTCCCTGACTGCACGACTCCCGCCATGACTGCCCAGCAAATCGATGCCTCCGGACGCCTGCGCCACCTGCTGACCCTGGAGGGCCTGCCGCGCGAAACCCTGCTGCAGCTGCTCGATCGGGCAGGGCAGATCCGCGACGCCGCAGTCGGCCGTGTCGGCAACAAGCGCCACGTGCTGGCCGGTTCGGCGGTGTGCACGCTGTTCTTCGAGCCGTCCACGCGCACCCGCAGCTCGTTCCAGCTGGCCGCGCAGCGCCTCGGGGCCGATGTGCTGAACTTCGATGCCTCGACCTCGTCCACGCGCAAGGGCGAAACCGCCTGCGACACGCTGCGCAACCTGGAAGCGATGGGCGTGCGCGGCTTCGTGGTGCGACACCCCGATGACGGCGCCGTGGCCGCGCTGGCCGAGGCGGCGGGCGAGGGCACCGCACTGATCAACGCCGGCGACGGCCGCAGCGCGCACCCGACCCAGGGCCTGCTGGACATGCTGACCCTGCGCCAGGCCAAGGGCCCGGATTTCTCGAAGCTGAAGGTGGTGATCGTCGGCGACGTGAAGCACTCGCGCGTGGCGCGCACCGACCTGCACGCGCTGCGCACGCTGGGCGTGGGCGAGATCCGCGTGTGCGGCCCGCAGTCGCTGCTGCCGGACGACGAGACCCTGAAGGGTTGCGTGGTCGGCGATGATTTCGACGCGATGCTGGAAGGCGTCGACGCGCTGATGATGCTGCGCCTGCAGCGCGAGCGCATGGAAGAAGGCCTGGTGCCGTCGCTGGAGCAGTACCACGCGCAGTACGGCCTGACCCGCGCGCGCCTGGCGCGTGCCGGCAAGGACGCTGCGGTACTGCACCCGGGCCCGATCAACCGCGGCGTGGAAGTGACCGACGACGTGGCCGATGGCCCGCAATCGTGGGTGCTGCGCCAGGTCGCCAACGGGGGCGCCGTGCGCATGGCCGTACTGGAAACCTTGCTGGGCTGACCACTTTGGTGGGTGCCGACCGTTGGTCGGCACTGAACCATCAGTGCGGTGAAGTGCGGGCCTGGCCATTGAATGGTTTCGGGCCTACCTGTATTGACGTGTTGCCCGATAGAAGAGAGATACCGGCAGGCGCACGCTTGGGCCCATGAACCGCGCACGCCTACGCCTTGGCCGCCATTCCCGGATCGGGCAATCCTACATCCTGACCACCGTCACCCAGGAACGTCGACGCTACTTCGATGATGCCACTGCGGCACAGGAGGTGATGGATGTGTTCCGTCGCATTGATGATGATGGCCTGACGCACTCACTTGCCTATGTGGTCATGCCGGACCACATCCATTGGCTTGTTGAGATCCGTGCGTTCTCGCTGGACTACATCATGCAACGCTTCAAATCGAGCAGTGCATTGCGGATCAACCGCATGCTGGGCAAGACAGGACCATTTTGGCAATCGAGCTATCACGATCACGCCATTCGTTCTGAAGAATCACTGTTTCGCCATGCGATGTACATCGTCGCCAACCCGGTCAGGGCGAACTTGGCGAGCTGCGTGGGAGAGTATCCGTATGCCTGGTGCCGATGGGAGATTGATGGGAGTTACCAAGCAATGGATTACCCCGAAGCGGAGAGATAGTGCCGACCAACGGTCGGCACCCACCAATACCCAAGCCGACCAACGGTCGGCACCCACCAATACCCAAGCCGACTAACGGTAGGTATCCACCAACAGATGTTTCCCAGCAGAAGCTGCGGTTCAGCGCTTCTGCGCGAACAGCCATGCCCACATTGCCGGGTCCGCGTAGGTGGCGTCCCAGGCATTGTGGTTGCCTTCGGGGTACTCGGTGTAGCGCACGTCACGCGCGTTGGCGTTCTGGAATGCGGCGTGCAGCCGGCGGTCGTCATCCGGCGGCACCACGTCATCCAGCGCACCATGGAAGATCCAGATCGGTGTGTGCCGAAGCCGCTTGGCGATCACGGCATAAGGATCGGATTCCTGGGCCACCTCTTCGACGAACAAGGTCGGACGCACCGCGCGCGGCGCCAGCACTGCGCCGCATACTGGCACGATCGCGGCGAAGCGCCCGGGTTGATCCAGCGCGATGTTCCAGCTGCCATAGCCGCCCATCGACATCCCGGTCAGGTACTGCCGCGAGGGATCGGCACCGAACTCGGCGATGGTGGCGTCCAGGGCGGCCCGCGCAACGCGGTTGTTGCGCCCGCTCCATTCCTGGCGGCCCGGCACCTGCGGGAATACGGCCAACGCGGGGAAGTCGGCCGCGTGCCTGCGCAGGTGCGGCCCCAGCCCGGCATGGGTCTGCTTGCCGCCGTCGCCGCCACGCTCGCCGGATCCATGCAGGAACAGCACCACCGGCAGTGCGCCAGGCGTGCGCGCCGCGGTTGCCGGAATGAACACCTGGTAATAGGCGGTACGGCCATCCACTTTCACCGCACGCGATTCGAAGCGGCCACGTGCGCTGTCCGGGTGCGAGGCGCAGCCGGCCATCATCAGGATCGCCAGCATCGGCAGCCAGCGCATCATCGTACGGACCATCGACGTTCCCGGAGCGGTGGGTTCAGCCGCATCCTAGTCCGCCGCAGGTCAACGCGGCATCATGCGCCGCATCACTGCGGGCGCGGGAAGCTGGCGATGATGTCCAGCTGTTCCTGCGCTTCGGCATTGCCTGCCGCCGCCGCAGCCTGCACCTGCACCATGTCCGGGTGCAGCACCACCAGCAACGGGTTTTCGCAGACCGGGCAGTCGTACTCGGTGGCGTCCTCGTCCAGCTCCATCTCCATGGCACGCGAGCTGCCCTTCCATTCGCAGGCTGGGCAGGTGTGCTGCTGGTCGCGCCAGCCGGGCTGGAAATAGTTTTCGATCGTTGTTGCCATGAGGGTCCAGTTGGAATCGGGTCAGAGCCCCGCGCTGCGGGGATCCGACCCTGGGTCTTGGTGTGCGTCGGAGCTCCGCGTTGCGGGGATCCGGCCCGGCAGGGATCAATGCAGCAGCACCAGCGTGGCCAGGCCGAGGAAGGTGAAGAAGCCCATCGAGTCGGTCACGGCAGTCAGGAAGATGCCACTGGCCAGCGCCGGGTCGAAGCCGAAGCGTTTCAGGGTCAGCGGCACCAGCACGCCGGCCAGTGCCGCGAACAGCAGGTTGCAGGTCAGCGCGATGGCGATCACCGCCGACAGCCCGGGCGAGTGGAACCAGACCAGCACGATCAGCCCCAGGATCGAGCCGAGCAGCAGGCCGTTGAGCGCGGCCACCCGCACTTCCTTCCACAGCAGCGTGCGCGCGTTGGAGGCGCCCACCTGGCCCAACGCCAGGCCACGCACCATCAGCGCCAGCACCTGGGTGCCGGCATTGCCGCCCAGGCCGGCCACGATCGGCATCAGCACCGCCAGCGCCACCAGCTTGTCGATCGTGCCCTCGAAGTGGCCGACCACGCTGGAGGCCAGGAAGGCCGTGCACAGGTTGATCGACAGCCACATCAGGCGGCGGCGCATGGCGCGCCAGACCGGGCTGAACAGGTCCTCGTCCTCGTCCAGGCCGGCGGCGCCCAGCGCCTGGTGCTCGGCCTGGCCGCGGATGATGTCGACCACGTCATCGATGGTGATGCGGCCAACGAGGATGTTGTTCTCGTCCACTACCGGTGCAGAGATCCAGTCATGGTCGGAGAACTGCCGTGCCACTTCCTGGTCGCTCTCGCCGACGTCGATGGCCGGCTGCTCGTCGTCGATCAGGCGGTTGATCGGGGTGGTGTCCTCGTGGGTCACCAGTGCCGCCAGCGACACCCGGCCGAGATACTGGTGCCGCCGGCTGACCACGAACAGGTGGTCGGTGTGGTCCGGCAATTCGCCGCGCAGGCGCAGGTAGCGCAGCACCACGTCGACGTTGACGTCGGCGCGCACGGTCACCACGTCCGGGTTCATCAGGCGGCCGGCGCTGTCCTCGGGATAGGACAGCACCTGTTCCAGCCGCTCGCGGTTCTCGCGGTCCATCGACTTGAGGACTTCATCGATGACCGTATCCGGCAGGTCTTCGACCAGGTCGGCCAGATCGTCGATGTCCAGGTCTTCGACCGCGGCGATGATCTCGTCCGGGTCCATGTCCGCGAGCAGGCTTTCGCGCACGTCCTCGCCGACGTGGACCAGCACCTCGCCGTCGTCTTCAGGATCGACCAGGCCCCACACCACCTCGCGCTTGCCCGGCGGCAGCGATTCAAGCAGGTTGCCGATCTCGGCCGGGGCCAGGGTGTTGACCAGGCGACGTACCGGGCCCAGCCGGCCGCTGTCCAGTGCATCGGACAGCATCCGCAGTTGGCGCGCAGTCTTGTCGTGGCGTACAGCTTCAGCCATCGCAGCTCCCGCGGGATAAGAAAAGCCGCGATCCCGGCAAGGATGCGGCAACAGGGGTGTTCAGCGCGTCATTATCGCAAGGCGATGTTTCAGCGCATAGCCGCCGGATGGCACCACCCTTGGCGCTCAGGCCGTTTCCGCCACCAGCGCCAGCCAGCGTTCGATGGCGCGGCGGTCGCGCGCGGCCAGCAGTTTCGGTGCACGGGCGCGCAGTGCGCCCAGGTCAGCGTCGCGTATCGCGCGGCGTACCTCCAGCAACGTACCGGGGTGCAGGCTGAACTCGCTCAGGCCCAGCGCCAGCAGCAGCGGGGTCATCCGGGCATCACCGGCCATCTCGCCGCAGACCGCCACCGGGACGCGGTGACGCGCGCCGGTCTCGATCACCATCTGCAGCAGCCGCAGCACGGCCGGGTGCAACGGTGAATACAACTCGCCCAGCGCCTCGTTGTTGCGGTCGGCAGCCAGCAGGTACTGCACCAGATCGTTGGTGCCGATCGACAGGAAATCGACCAGGTCGATGAAGCTCTCCAGCGCCAGCGCAGCGGCGGGGACTTCGATCATCGCGCCCAGCGGTACATGGTCGGACACCATGTGGCCTTCGCCGCGCAGCTGTTCGGTCAGTTTGAGCATGCGCCGGCGCACGGCCAGCAGCTCCTCGCGGGTGCTGACCATCGGCACCAGCACGCGCAGCTTGCCGTACGCAGACGCGCGCAGGATCGCGCGCAGCTGGGTGTCGGCCACCTTCGGCCGTGCCAGCGACAGGCGCACTCCGCGCAGGCCGAGTGCAGGGTTCTCTTCGTTGCTCAGGGTCAGGCCGGTACGGTCGGCCTTGTCCGCGCCCAGGTCCAGCGTGCGTATGGTGACCGGCCGCCCGCTCATGCCCAGCGCGGCATCGCGGTAGGTCTGGAACTGCTCTTCTTCGTCCGGCAGCGCATTGCGCTGCAGGAACAGGAATTCGGTGCGGTACAGGCCGAGCCCCTGCGCGCCCAGTGCATGTGCCTGGGTCACGTCTTCCAGCGATTCGGCATTGGCCAGCAGGGCAATGTCGACCTGGTCGCGGGTACGGCTGGGCTTGCTGCGCAGGCGGCCGAGCTCGCGCTGCTCGCGCGCGTGCTCCTTCAGCCGGACGCGGTAGTCCCGCAGGTTGTCGGCCTGCGGGTTGACGGTGATGCTGCCGTCGGCGCCATCGATGATCAGCACATCGCCATCGGCGATGCGGCTGCGCAGCTGCGGCACGTTGACGATCAGGGGCAGGTGCAGGCTGCGCGCCAGGATCGCGCTGTGCGACAGCGCGCTGCCGGCGGCCGTGACGATGCCGACCACGCCCTGTGCCTGCAGCTGCGCCAGCTCGGAGGGCGCGATGTTGTCGCAGACCAGGATCTCGCCGGCCAGGCCTTTCACCGCCGACGGCCGTTCGGGTTGCAGGAAGGCGTGGATGCGCCCGATCACATGGTCGAGATCGTCCATGCGGCTCTTCAGATAGGCATCGTCCATGCCATCGAAGACCTTGGCCAGGCGGTCGCGCTGCAGGCGCAAGGCATAGCCGGCGCTGTACGGGCCGCTGCGGATCAGCTCGTCCAGGCCGTGCAGCAGCTCGGGGTCGTCCAGCAGCAGCGCGTGCAGGTCGAGGAACTCGCCCACTTCCTGGTTCAGGGCGCCATGCAGGCGCTGGCGCAGCTCGTGCATTTCCGTACGCGCGGCATCCAGCGCCCGGTGCAGGCGCGCTAGTTCGGCCTCGACCTGGTGGGCGGCCACGCGCTGCTCGGCCACCTCCAGCGCATGCGGCAGCCGCACGCGTGTCCGGCCCATCGCCGTTCCGCGCGCGGCGCCGTGGCCGGCCAGCAGCTGTACCGGCCGTTGGCCGGAAGGGACCTGGCTGGCGCGTGCGCGCGGCACGCTCAGCTGTCCTCGTCGAAGCGGCGTTCGAACAGGCCGACCACCGCTTCCATCGCGGCGGCTTCGTCCTCGCCGTTGATGCGCACGGTGACCGGGGTGCCCTGGCCGGCGGCCAGCAGCATCACGCCCATGATGCTCTTGGCGTTGATCTCACGGCCCTTGGCGGCCATGGTCACGTTGCAGCGGAACGGTGCCAGGGTCTGCACCAGCTTGGCGGTGGCCCGGGCATGCAGGCCCAGGCGGTTGCTGACGGTGAGTTCTCGTTCAAGCATCGTCGACTATCGCTCCATTACGGGTACCCGCCGCGGCTGTGGCGGGCAGTTGATCCAGTCCCTGTTCCGGATAATTCATCACCCGCAGCAACATCGGCAGGCTCAGCGCCGATACCCGGCGAACCGGGGTCCCCAGCCGGGCCAGCTGCCCGGCAAGGTTGGCGGGGCTGGCGCCGTACAGGTCGGTCAGGATCAGCACGCCGTCACCTCCATCGACCCGCCGCAAAGCGGCCGAGGCGAGCGGGAGCAGGGCGTCCAGGTCTGCGTCGAACGGTACTTCGAAAGCTTCGGTTTTCAGCGGCAACTGCCGCAGGAGCCGGGTCGCCACGTCAAGCAGGGCGGTCCCGACCCCAGGATGTGTTACGAGGAGAATGCCACAGGTCATTACTGCACGTTAACAGGTCAAGGTGAATCGGCGATAGCAGCAGATGAGGGGTACTGTGTCCCGTATTCAGTGTTGCTCGGGTCGGGGCCCTTTTTCATTGAAAAAGGGATCCGACCCCATGCGTTTTTCGATGCCTGGCAGCGATTCATCCACGCATGGCGTGGATCTACCGTGTCGACCAAGGTCGACACCTACCCACACCGCCCCGCCATCCCACGGAATGCCGCTTTTGCTTTTGCTGTTGCTGTTGCCGGCCAGCGGCCGGCACGCCCGGTGGGTGCCGGGCGCAGCCCGGCCGACCACCCTCAATCCTGTTCGCGGTGGTAGGTGGCCACGTCCTGCCAGCCCATCTCGCGGGCGTGCCGGGCCATGCGCTCGGCCAGGAACACCGAGCGGTGCTTGCCGCCGGTGCAGCCGAACGCCACGGTCACGTAGCTGCGGGTGCCATCCCCCAGTTTCGGCAGCCAGGTATCCAGGAAATCCATCAGCTGGGCCAGGTAACGCTGCACGTCGGGCTGCGCTTCCAGATAGTCGCGCACGCCCGGCTCGCGGCCGCTCAGCGCGCGCAGGTCCGGGTCCCAGTGTGGATTGGGCAGCACCCGCGCATCGAACACGAAGTCCGCCTCGGCCGGTACGCCGCGCTTGTAGGCGAATGATTCGAACAGCAGCGACAGGCCGGTGGCATGGTCCATCGCGAACTCGGTGATGATCCGCCGCCGCAGCTGGTGCACGTTGAGGGTACTGGTATCGATCACCGCATCGGCCTCGCGGCGCAACGGTGCGGTCAGCTCGCGCTCGCGGGCGATCGCTTCGGGCAGCGACAGGCCCAGCTGGCTCAGCGGATGGCGACGGCGGGTGTCGGCGTAGCGCTTGAGCACCGTTTCGTCGCTGGCCTCGAAGAACAGTACCTTCAGTTCCACGCCGGCGTCGGTGGCCAGCTGCCGCCAGTCGCCCAGCTGGCTCAGGTCGGCCTGGCCGCGGACATCGATGCCTACGGCCAGGCGGCGCGGTGCGCTGCCGTCGTGGTTGGCCAGCAGGCTGCGCACGAAGTCCGGCAGCAGGTGGATCGGCAGGTTGTCCGAGCAGTAGTAGTCCTGGTCCTCGAAGGTCTTCAGGGCGACGGATTTACCCGAGCCGGACAGGCCGCTGACGATGATCAGGGTCGGGGCGGTGGGGATTGCGGTGCTCATGGACAGGCTCTTCGAGGGGCAGGAGGATCAGGGTGTTCGCCGTTCCAGCAGGTTGCTGTGGCGGGCGATGAACATGGCCGCCGGATCAATGCCCTTGGTGCGCAGGATGTGCAGGCGGGTGGCGGCTTCGGTGAGCACGGCCAGGTTGCGGCCAGGCATCACCGGCAGGGTGATCAGCGGAACGTCCAGGTCCAGCACATGGCGGGTGCCCGAGTCGCCGGTCAGACGCTCGTAGCCATGCGGGGTGGGTTCGGTCATCGGCTTGGTCAGGTGGACGATCAGCCGAAGGTACTTGTTCTTCTTTACAGCCGTGTCGCCGAACATCTCGCGCACGTTCAGCACGCCCAGGCCGCGCACTTCCAGCAGGTCCTGCAGCAGTTCGGGGCAGGTGCCGTCGAGTACATCCGGGGCGATCTGGGTGAACTCGGGGGCGTCGTCGGCGACCAGGCGGTGACCACGGCTGAGCAGCTCCAGTGCCAGTTCGCTCTTGCCCGACCCGGCCTCGCCGGTGATCAGCACGCCAATGGAATAGATCTCCATGAACACGCCGTGCAGGATCACCCTCGGTGCGAGCGTGCGCGCCAGGTGGTAGGACAGGTGGTTGAGCAGTTCGTGGCCGCGCTTGGGCGACAGCCACAGCGGCGTGCCGGATTCATCGGCGGCGGCGCGCAGGTCTTCCGGGCAGGCCTGGTTGCGGGTCAGCACCAGCGCAAGCGGGTGCGACTGCATGATCTTTTCGATGGTCTCCCAGCGCTGGCGCGGTTCCAGCGCATCCAGCCAGGACAGTTCCTCGGTGCCCAGGATCTGCACCTTGTTGGGATAGATGGCGTTGAGGTAGCCGGCCAGCGAGGGACGCCGCGAGACGGTATTGCCGGCCTCCAGCTCGCGCTTCTCACCGGATTTGCCGGCGGCCCAGCGCAGCCCCAGCCGCTCGCGCTGCTGTTCGAACAGTTCACGGGCGGTGATGCTGGTATTCATGCGGCGCTCGCAGGTGGGGTCATGTCCAGCGCCTCGCGCAGGGCCCGGGCATCGCCGGCCTCACGCAGGGCCTGGCGGATATCCGGCGCGGAAAACAGCTCGGCCAGCTCGGACAGCAGCATCAGGTGCTGGTGGGTATAGTGGGCCGGGACGGCCATCGCGAACACCAGGTCCACCGGCTCATCGCCGCCGAAGTCGACCGGGCTCGCCAGACGCAGCAGGGCGCCACGGGGGCGGTCCAGGGTCGGCGCGCGGCCGTGGGGGATGGCGATACCGTGGCCGATCGCGGTGCTGCCCAGGGCTTCGCGCTGGCACAGGTTCAGATAGATCTGTTCGGCATTGGCCTGGCGGCAGGCCAGCAACCCGGCGGCGGCCTGCAGGACGCTGTCGCGGTCGGTGGCCGCGCAGAGCTGGGTCTGCACGGCCGCCAGGAGGTCAGTCAGGGGCATGTCTGCGGGGAACGGTGGCGATCAGCCACCATTGTCACCCACCGGCAGCGGTGCGTGCTGCTGTTTTTTCTCCTTGTGCTTGATGACCAGGCGGTCAAGCTTGTCCGCAAGCAGGTCGATCGCGGCATACATGGTCTGGCCGCCGGCCTCGGCGTGCAGGGTCTGCCCCGGGATGTTGAGGCTGGCGTCGACGTGGTGTTCGGTCTTCTGCAGCTTGAGGGTCACCCGCGCTTCGCAGTGCTGGTCGAAGTGTTTTCCGATCCGGGCCAGCTTCTCCTCCACATAGGACTGCAGGGCCGGGGTGACTTCGACGTCTTTGCCAAACGTTTCGATGCGCATCGGGTTTCTCCTGTGTTCGGATGTGCCAATGAACCTCTCCGCCGGGCGCGGCGGTGCGTCAAGCGATTCTGACCCTTTCGTGCGAGGCGGAGATGTTCATGGCTTCACGATACTTCGCCACGGTGCGTCGCGCTACTGGAATTCCCGACGATTTGAGCAGGTCAGCCAGCTTGGCGTCAGAAAGCGGCTTGCGCGGGTTTTCGTCGTCGATCAGGCGCCGGATCATCGCCTGGATGGCGGTGCTGGACGCCTCGCCACCGCCTTCGGTATCGATGCCCGAGGCGAAGAAGGCACGCAGCGGCAACGTGCCGCGCGGTGTGCGCACATGCTTGCGGGCGATCGCGCGCGACACCGTCGACTCGTGCAGGCCCAGTTCGGCGGCGATCTCGCGCAGGGTCAGCGGACGCAGCGCCTGTTCGCCGAACTCGAGGAAACCGGCCTGCTGCAGGATCAGGCTGCGCACCACCCGCAGCAGGGTTTCACCGCGCTGCTGCAGGCCCTTCAGCAGCCAGCGCGCCTCCTGCAGCTGGCCACGCAGGTAGCCGGCGTCGGCCTCGCCACAGCGGCGGATCAGCTGTTCGTAGCCACGGTGGATCACCACCTTCGGCCCGGCATGGGCGGCCAGCGCCGCGCGCCAGATGCCGTTCTGCCGCCACACCACCACGTCGGGCACCACGTAGGTATCCTGCGAAAGCGGCGCGATCTGGGTCCCCGGACGCGGGTCCAGCGAGCGCAGCAGGGCGACCGCTGTCTCGACCTCGTCCAGCGGCTGTTTCAGTTCATGGGACAGACCGGCGACGCCACTGCGTGGCAGTCGTTCCAGCGGGCCTGCGGCAATCTGCCGCGCCAGCGCCAGGCCCGCGGTGTCGCCAGGCAACAGATCCAGCTGCAGCTGCAGGCATTCGCCGAGCGTGCGCGCGGCAACGCCGACCGGGTCGAAGCGCTGGATGCGATGCAGCACCGCAAGGATTTCATCCTCATCGGCATGAACCGACGGCAGCAGGGTTTCGGCGATGGTGGCCAGCGGTTCGCGCAGGTAACCGTCGTCGTCCAACGCATCGATCAGCGCAGCGCCGATGCTGCGGTCGTGCATGGAAAGATGCGACAGGTGCAGCTGCCACAGCAGGTGGTCGGCCAGCGTCTCGGTTTCGGCCACGCGCTCGGCGGCGCTGCCGGCGTCATCATCATCGTCGAAGCTGCCGCCACTGCCGGCAGCGCTCCAGTCGAGCTCGGCCGGTGCCCAGTCGTCGCCATTGTCGGTGCGTTCGGCCGGCGTGTCGGCGTCCGTGTTGTCGCCGCCTTCATTGGCGGCACTGCTGTCGTTGCTGTCGGCCCAGTCCAGCAGCGGATTGCTTTCCACGGCCTGGGCAATTTCAAGCTCCAGCTCGGTCGTGGACATCTGCAGCAGCTTGATCGCCTGCTGCAGCTGGGGGGTGAGCACCAGCTGCTGTCCCAACGATGTCTGCAGCCGAGTCTTCATGCCTGTGCCGAATGGAAGGAAAGGGACCCAGCACCTGCGGTCACAGCTTGAAGGAATCCCCAAGGTAGACGCGACGTACGTCAGCGTTGTCCAGGATCGCCTCCGGCGAGCCCTGGGCCAGCACGGTACCCTCGGCGAGGATATACGCGCGGTCGCAGATTCCCAAGGTCTCGCGCACGTTGTGGTCGGTGATCAGCACGCCGATGCCACGCTGCTTGAGATGGGTGACGATGCGCTGGATTTCGCCCACCGAGATCGGGTCGACACCGGCAAACGGTTCGTCGAGCAGGATCAGGCGCGGCTGCGCGGCCAGTGCGCGGGCGATCTCGCAGCGACGACGTTCGCCACCGGACAGGCTGGCACCGAGCTGGTCGGCGACATGGCCCAGCTGCAGCTCGTCGAGCAGGCTGTTCAATTCGCGCTCGCGGCCGGCCGAATCCAGGTCTTCGCGCAGTTCAAGCACCAGGCGGAGGTTGTCGGCCACGGTCAGCTTGCGGAACACCGACGGCTCCTGCGGCAGGTAGCCCACGCCCTGCTTGGCACGGGTGTACATCGGGTCGCTGGTGATGTCCTTGCCGTCGAGCACGATGCTGCCTGCATCGGCGGCGACCAGGCCGACGATCATGTAGAAGCAGGTGGTCTTGCCGGCACCGTTGGGGCCGAGCAGGCCGACCACTTCACCGGCGTCGAGGGTCAGCCCGAAGTCCTTGACGACTTCGCGCTGCTTGTAGCGCTTGCGCAGGCCCTTGGCGACGAGCATTACTTCTTGCTCCCCGCCGGCCTGGCCGGCGTGCTGGCCGGAGCCGCCGCGTTCTTGTTCTTCGGCGGAATGACAGTGCGCACGCGGCTGCCATCGCCACCGGAGTTCATCTCCCCGGTGCGGGTGTTGTAGACCATGCGCTGGCCGGCATTGGTGCCGCGCGCGCTGGTGACCTTGTAGCTGCCGGTCAGGGTGATGATCTCGGTCTTGATGTCGTAGTCGATGCGATCAGCCACCGCGTCCATCCAGGTGCCGTCGTCGAGCTGCTGCTTCATCGTGGCCTGCTTGCCGGTGAATACCGCACGCACGGCCTCGCCGTCCTTGAGGTAGATCTCCGCTTCGGACGCGCGGATGTCCAGCGTGCCCTGGGTAACGGTTACGCCCTGCGAGAGCACGGTCTTGCCATCGCCGGTGAGCACGCCCGACTGAGCGCCCGAGTCGATGGTCATGTTCTCGTTGCGGTCGGTGGACTTGGCAAAGCCAACGCTGGGAACAAGGAGACCGAGCGCGAGTACGGCTGCAAAGGGAATCTTCATCGGGGTCCGTTCTACCGGTGGGGCCGTCCGGGAAACCGGCGGCGGGTGGGTGGGCCGCCTTCCTTGCGCCGGTCCGGGGACGTCGCAGGAGGGTGGCGGAATCAGCGTCGGGGCGTGTATCGGCCCTTGGACTGGCTGAGGAAATGATACGTGTTGTTCTTCGAATCCACCTCGAAGCCCACGCCGGACTGTTCCATGCCGGGACGGGTCATGGTGACCCGCGCATCGGTGCGGGCACGGTTCTCCTTCGGGAACACGTCCAGGTGGTCGGTGCGGAACGTGGTCGGCACCACGCCCGGATCGGCCGGACTGTCGCCAGCGACATTGCCGCGCAGCTTCATCTCGTCGCCCTTGGCGCTGAGCCAGCCGGTCTCGGCGCGCAGGGTCCAGTGCTTGCCATCCTTGTCCGGCATCTCGAACAGTGGGGTGGCGATGTTGATGGTCTGGTCGCCGCGCTGCCGTTCCAGCCGCGGTGCGCGCAGGGTGGTCGATTCCTTGCCCTGCTCATCCAGTGCGACGATCTGGAAGTCGTGCAGGATGTAGTCCACGCCGGCGTCCTGGCCGGCAGTGGCCGGGCCCTTGTCACGGTTGCGCAGGGCGGCCCAGCTGCTGAGCAGGGCCGCCAGCAGCAGGCCGATGCCGAGCACGGTGCGCCAGTTCAGGGTGGGCAGGTTCATGCGCCGAACCTCGCCAGGACCGCGTCCACATGGCCCTGGGCGGCCAGCAGGATGTCGCACAGTTCACGGGCGGCGCCACGTCCGCCATCGGCGCGGGTCTGCCAGTGCACGCGCTCGGCGATCCACGGGTGGGCGTTGGCTGGCGCCACCGCCAGGCCGACCGCGCCCAGCGGCGCCAGGTCCGGCAGGTCGTCGCCCATGAAGGCCAGCTGCTCCAGGCCGATGCCATGCTGCGCACACAGCGCCTGCACGCTGGCCAGCTTGTCGCCCACGGCGATCTGGGTGTCGATGCCGAGGTCGGCGCCGCGCTTGAGCGCGGACTGGCTGTTGCGCGCGGTGATCAGCACGGGATGGATGCCGTGCTGCTGCAGCAGTTTCAGGCCCAGACCGTCCTGCACGAAGTACGCCTTGCTCTCGTTGCCGTCCTTGTCGTAGTACAGCCGACCGTCGGTGAGGGTACCGTCCACGTCGAAGCAGGCCAGGCGGACGCGGGCGGCAGCGGCATGCAGGTGGGCGGGGAACGCGGGCAGCGGGGACCAGGGCATCAGGCGATCAGGCTCGGTGGGGGCGTGTGGGGCATTACAGACTGAATGGGGTCTACGGACTGTCGGTTAAACCACCCGGGCCCGCAACAGGTCATGAATGTTCAGGGCGCCGACCGCACGGCCCTGGCCATCGACCACGATCAGGCCGTTGATTTTCTGGGTCTCCATCTGCCGCGCGGCCTCTACGGCCAGCTGGTCGGCACCGATGGTGCGCGGGTTGCGGGTCATCACATCGGCGATCTTCGCGGTGCGCACGTCCAGCGCGCTGTCCAGCGCCCGGCGCAGGTCGCCGTCGGTGAACAGGCCGATCAGCACGCCATCGGCGTCGACCACGGCGGTCATGCCGAGCCGCTTGCGGCTCATTTCCACCAGCGCCTCGCTGAGGCTGGCATCGGCGCTCACGCTGGGCAGGTCCTCGCCGGTGTGCATGACATCGGTGATGTGCAGCAGCAGGCGACGGCCGAGGCTGCCGGCCGGGTGCGAGCGGGCGAAGTCGTCGGCGGTGAAGCCGCGTGCGTCAAGCAGGGCTACGGCCAGCGCATCGCCCATCGCCAGCGAGGCGGTGGTGCTGGAGGTCGGCGCCAGCGCCAGCGGGCAGGCCTCGGCCGGCACGCTTACATCCAGGTGGATGTCGGCGGCGGTGGCCAGGCTCGACTGCGGGCGGCCGGTCATGGAAATCAGCACGTTGCCCTGGCGCTTGAGCACCGGCAGCAGCATCAGCACCTCATCGGACTCGCCCGAATAGGACAGGGCCAGCACCACGTCGGCTTCGGTGATCATGCCCAGGTCGCCGTGGCCGGCTTCGCCGGGATGCACGTAGAACGCCGGTGTGCCGGTGGAGGCCAGGGTGGCGGCGATCTTGCGGGCAATGTGGCCGGACTTGCCCATGCCGGTGGCGACCACCCGGCCGCGGCTGGCCAGGATCGCCTCGCAGGCCTGCTGGAAGGCCTCGCCAAGGCGGTCGGCGACGGCATCCAGCGCCTGCCGCTCGATCTCGAACACGCGGCGGCCACTGGCGACCAGGCCGGCAGGGTCGACGGAACGGGGGGGCAACAGGGATTCGGCCATGCGGACGCCACGCAGCGGAAGTAGAATGGAGGCACATTTTATTAGGAAAGCCCGTTGGACGCCGACACCATCCGCAATCTGATCGAAACCGGCCTGCCTGGCGCCCGCGCCGATGTGCAGGGCGATGATGGCGTGCATTTCGAAGCGACCGTGGTCTGCGAGGCCTTCGCCGGCAAGATGCCGCTGGCCCGCCACCGCATGGTCTATGCCACGCTGGGCGACCTGATGGGCGGCGCGATCCACGCGCTGGCACTGAAAACCGTGACCCCGGCCGAAGCCGGCTGAACCGCAGAAGATCCCGAATACATGGCCAAGATCGTTGTGACCGGCGGCGCTGCGCTGCACGGTGAAGTGAGCATCTCCGGCGCCAAGAACGCCGTCCTCCCCATCCTCTGCGCGACCCTGCTGGCCGATGAGCCGGTGGAGATCACCAACGTGCCGCACCTGCACGACGTGGTCACCACGGTGAAGCTGCTGGGCGAGCTGGGTGCCAAGGTCACCATCGACCAGGGCACGCTGTCGCGTGGCAGTGCGATCGTGGTCGACCCGCGTTCGGTCAACCAGCACGTGGCGCCGTACGAGCTGGTCAAGACCATGCGCGCCTCGATCCTGGTGCTGGGCCCGCTGCTGGCCCGCTTCGGTGCGGCCGAAGTGTCGCTGCCCGGCGGCTGCGCGATCGGTTCGCGTCCAGTCGACCAGCACATCAAGGGCCTGCAGGCGCTGGGTGCCGAGATCGTGGTCGAGAACGGCTTCATCAAGGCCAGCGCCAAGCGCCTGAAGGGCGGCCATTTCACCTTCGACATGGTCAGCGTCACCGGCACCGAGAACGTGCTGATGGGCGCGGTGCTGGCCGAAGGTACCACCATCCTCGACAACTGCGCGATGGAACCGGAAGTGACCGATCTGGCGCATTGCCTGATCGCGCTGGGCGCGAAGATCGAAGGCCTGGGCACTGCCCGCCTGGTCATCGAAGGCGTCGAGCGCCTGTCCGGCGGCCGCCACGAAGTGCTGCCCGACCGCATCGAAACCGGTACCTTCCTGGTCGCTGCGGCGATGACCGGCGGCAAGGTCACGGTCAACCGTGCGCGCCCGAACACCATGGACGCGGTGCTGTCCAAGCTGGTCGAGGCCGGCGCGAAGATCGAGACCACCGACGACACCATCACCCTGGACATGCAGGGCAAGCGGCCGAAGGCGGTCAACCTGACCACCGCGCCGTACCCCGCATTCCCGACCGACATGCAGGCGCAGTTCATGGCACTCAACTGCGTGGCCGACGGTGTGGGCGTGATCAACGAAACGATCTTCGAGAACCGTTTCATGCACGTCAATGAACTGCTGCGCCTGGGCGCGGACATCCAGGTTGAAGGCCACACCGCCATCGTGCGTGGCAGCGAGCACCTGAGTGGCGCACCGGTAATGGCCACCGCCCTGCGTGCGTCGGCGTCGCTGATCCTGGCCGGCCTGATGGCCAGCGGCGAGACCACCATCGACCGCATCTACCACCTTGATCGTGGCTACGAGAACATCGAAGAGAAGCTGTCTTCGCTCGGTGCCACCATCCGGCGCGTGCCATGATCCTGCGCGGCAAGTTCAGCCCGCGCCGCAAGGCGCTGCTGGCTCTGGTGCTGATCGTGCTGGCGTGGCTGGGCTATGCCTGGTACGCCAACATCGCCATCACCCAGGGCATCGAGCAGAAGGACATGGACTGGAATGGCGACGGCACGGTCTCGCGTGACGAGATCATCGAATCGTTCTACGCGGTCGCGGTGAACGACAGCCAGGACGGCAACCGCCATTGCCGTACCTTCGTCTGGCGCAGCACCGGCGAACAGATCCGCGTGGACTGCCGCACCGAGTTCAAGCCGGCCGCGGCCGAGGAAAAGAAGTAAGAACAACGCCCGCGAAAGCGGGCGTTTTTCCCGGGGCGTCCATCCACGCATGGCGTGGATCTACTTCAGGTTTCCAGTAGATCCACGCCATGCGTGGATGACGTGGATCTCCGGTCAGTTCATCGCCTTGATGGTCAGGTCCAGCGCATCGCGGCCGCTCTCACGCTGCAGCATGCGCGCCGGCACCGGGAATTCCGGCACGATCCAGGCGATCAGCTCCTTGTTGCCGTCGGCACGCGAGACCTTGGTGGCCTCGTAGCTCTTGCCGCCCACGGTGATCGATTCCTTGCCGATCACGCGGTAGGTCATGTTCTTGATGCGGCCTTCGTCGACCATGCGATAGGTCAGCGGCTTGCCGGCGGCCAGGTCGCGGGCGATCGCCAGATTGATCAGCAGCGCATCCATGTCGCCCGTCTTCAACGCGATGGGGCCCGCACGGTCCGGCTTGATGTCGCCGGTCCAGGTGGCCTGGTTGCTGGTCCAGTTGTAGTTGGCCTGCACATTGCGCTTCTTCACCAGCAGTGCCGAACGGTCCTGGCTGCTGAGCGGGCGCAGCTGGCCACGCACCTCTTCGAACACGGTGCTCTGGCTCAGGTCGGCCAGCTGGTTCTTCACCTGCAGCGTGTAGCGCCACTTGTTGGCTCCCTCGCTGCTCAGCGTCATGCTGCCATTGGCCTGCATGCCCATGTAGCTGGCCAGGTAATCAGCCTTGAATGGCTGCAGGGCCATGGCCGGCAGGCTGGCCACGGACAGTGCGGCTGCAGCGATCCAGGTGAGGGGGCGGGTCAGGGTGCTCATGCTCAGACTCCTTGGTACTCGATCAGGCGCAGATCGACGCGGTCTTCGCCGTCTTCGCGTTGCAGGATGCGCACCGGGGTGGGGACACCGTTGGCGATCCAGAGGATGGTTTCGTTGTTGCCGCCGTTGGTCCGGTAGACCCGCAGCGCGTTGTAGGACAGGTCGCCGACCTCGACATTCTCGGTCTGCGGCGCGGCCTGGTAGTCGTGCTGGCGGACCTTGCCCATGTCCACGTAGCGATAGTGCATGGTGGCGCCCGGGCGGGCATCACGCATGATCGCCAGATTGATCAGCAGCGCGCTCTGGTCGCCCGGCTGCAGCGCGATCGGTTGCGCACGTTCCTTCTTGACGTCGCCGCTCCACTGCGCGGTGCCGGCCTGCCAGTTGTACGTGCCGACCGCTTTCTTGCCCAGGAACAGGCCCTTGCGCACCGTGCTCTGGCTGAGCGGCGCATAGACGCCGCTGCGCTCTTCGAACACCGTGCTCTGCTCGATGTTCAGGCCCAGCACGCTGGCGAAGCCGCGGCGGCCGACCACCTGCATGTCCACCCGCCACTGGTTGCCGCCGGTGTGGGTGACCTGCATGCTGGCGTCGCCGGCCTCCTTGCCTTTGTAGAAGGCCTGGTAGGTCGCGGTGAACGGCTGCAGCGGCGGCGGCTCCCAGGCCAGCGCCGGCGGCATCGGCACGGCCGGTTCTGCGGGCGGCTGTACTACGGGCGCCGGCTGCGCAGGGGCCGCAGGCGCTTGCACCTGGCCCCAACCCACGCCGGGAAGCACGACAAGCGACAGCAGCAATGAAGTGGACAGCAGGGTCGTGGTCTTCATGGAGGACAGGAGCTGCAGGAGGGGGGCAGGATGCCAGCCCCGCAGTCAGCGGGGCGTGTGCGTGGGCGTTACCGGTTCAGGTTCCCGGCGGAATCTAGGGCCAGTGGGCTAAACAGGGGGTGACCGTCCAGGTGCGGCTGCCCCTCCCGTTCAGTCAGGCGGCCGGCGCACAGCAGCTGGAGGGTGGCGATCAACAGGGGGTGCTCCACCTCCAGCACGCGCGCGGCCAGGCTGTCGGCGTCATCGCCGGGCATCACCGGCACCCGCGCCTGGGCCAGCACGGCGCCGGCATCCAGTTCGGGAACGACCAGATGCACGCTGGCCCCGTGCTCGGCATCGCCGGCGTCCAAAGCCCGCGCATGCGTATCCAGCCCTTTGTGCAGTGGCAGCAGGGAGGGGTGGATGTTGACCAGGCGGCCATTGAAGCGCTGCACGAAGGCTGCGCCGAGAATGCGCATGTAGCCGGCGCAGACGATCCAGTCCGGCGCGACCGCGGCCAGTGCATCGCCCAGGGCCTGCTCGTAGGCGGCGCGGTCGTCGAATTCCTTCGGCGCATGTGCCCAGCGCAGGCGTGCACCGACCCGTTGCAGCGCGGCGGCGGCTGGGCGGTCGGAGAACACGCCGACGATCTCGGCGGGCAGGCGGCCCGCTGCGATGGCATCGAGGATGGCCTGCAGGTTGCTGCCGCGGCCGGAGGCGAGCACGGCAATGCGGGTGGGCGTGGTCATTGCCGGGCACTCCGGCGGATCAACGGCCAGCTCAGCAGGCTGCCCACGGTCGCCAGCAGCATGTCGGCATGGGCGTCCCACATGTCGCCCTGCTGCCCGTTGTAGGCCTCGGCGGCGTCGGGCGAAAGGGCCAGTGCGATGGCCCACTCGAACCACTCGTAGACCAGGCTGGCGCACATCACTGCCATCACCGCCAGGGTGAAAGCCTGGCCGCGGCGCAGCGCCGGCCAGGCATGGCGTGCCAGCTGCAGCAGCGCAGGCGTGAAGCAGACGCCGAACAGGAAGTGGATAAGCCGGTCGAAATGATTACGCTGCCAGCCAAACGCCACATTCGGCGACCAGCCGGTCAGCGTCTGCGCCCATGCGTCGTAGGGCACGTTCGAGTACAGCCAGCGCGCAGCCACGCAGTGCAGTGCAATGAAGCCGCAGATCGCGATGAAGGCACCGTTGCCCAGCCAGCCACCCCGGCGGTCGACCCATAGCAGTGCGGCCAGCCCGATCACGGTCAGGGTGCTGTGCAGGGCCTGCTCGGTGGGCCACAGCGGGTGGATCCAGCTGATCGCGAACACCGCCAGCACGGCGGCGAAGGCCAGCTTCTTGGGGCCCGTGAAACGGGAAGCGGCAGGCGAGGCGGTCGTGGAGAGGGCAGGCGCGGACATGGGGAGTCGATCAGGGGAGGGGGCGTCTGCCGGCAAGCTCAGACGCTGAGATGGTCGCCACGGTCGAACAGTGCGGCCATGTCAGGCTTGGACAGGAACACCCAGGCATAGGCGGTCAGGGCCATGCCCAGCGGGCCAGCCAGTACCGCCAGCCAGGCCGCGCGCTGGCACCAGGCCAGCCCGGTGCGGCGCGACAGCAGGCGTGCGGTGTGCAGCTGCACGACGCCAAGCGCGGCAGCCAGCAGCGAAATGACCCCGTACACCGTGGCCAGTACCGCGCCATCGGCCAGCCCGCGTGAGCTGGCGACCAGGCCGATGAAACCGAGGAATGCCAGCGCGGCCATCCAGTGGAAAACCGCCAGCGCGTAGAACAGCACCTTCAGCGTCTGCAGGTGGCTGGCCAGCTGCAGCTGCGCCAGGGTCTGCTGCGGCAGCGGCGGTGGTGCGCCGGGTGTCGTCATGTCGTTGCACCCCTTGCATCGAAGGCGGCCTTGACCTGCGGGCGCAGCAGCGCAACCAGGGTGAATACCCCCAGAACGGTGCCCAGCGGCGCGCACAGGCAGAGCAGGCCGGCCACGATCAGGCACAGCAGGTGGCGACGACGCTGGGCCAGGCAGCGTCCGGCCTGGATGACGAATGCGGCCATGCCCAGGCCACCGGCGACGAACACGGTCCCCAGCACCGTGAACACCCAGCCGAACAGGCGCTGTTCGGCCGGCGACGAGGGCTGGCCCCCGGAGTTCATCGGCAGATGGCCGCTCAGCGCACTGATGCCGAGCACGATGTACAGAATGAAAAACAGCGAGAGCAGCGCGATCAGGCCGCCGAACACGTAGTGCGCGATGGACAGCGCGCGCAGGTGGTCAGCGTCCTGCCTGCTGAAGACCGGCACGGCCGCCAACGGCGGCGGTACCGGGGTGGGTGCCAGGGGGGGCGTTGCGTCCATGCGGGCTCCTCGGGGTCGGGTTCAGCCGATGCGGACGCGCTCGGCGCCTTCGGCGGTGACCACCTGGCCGATGGTCCAGTGCTCCAGGCCCTGCGCCTTGACCGCCTCGGACACCGCAGCCACCTGGTCCGGTGCGACGATCAGCACGAAGCCGATGCCGCAGTTGAAAGTGCGCCACATCTCGCTGTCGGCCACCGCGCCTTCCTTCTGCAGCCACTGGAATACCGGCGGCAGGGTCCAGGACGAGGCCTGGATGTCCAGGCCGAGGCCGTCGGGCACCACGCGGATGATGTTCTCGGTCAGGCCGCCACCGGTGATGTGGGCCATGCCGTGGATGGCGTCGCCGTGCGACTTCAGCAGCGACAGGATCGGCTTCACGTACAGGCGGGTCGGTGCCATCAGCGCATCGACCAGCTTCACGCCACCTTCCAGTTCCAGGTCGGCCGGGCGGCCGGCGCGGTCGTAGATGCGGCGCACCAGCGAGTAGCCATTGGAATGCGGGCCGGACGAGGCGATGCCGATCAGCACGTCGCCGGCGGCCACGCTGGCGCCGTCCTTCAGCTCGCTCTTCTCGACCGCAGCGACCGTGAAGCCGGCCAGGTCGTACTCGCCCGGGGCGTACATGTCGGGCATTTCAGCGGTTTCACCGCCGATCAGCGCGCAGCCGGCCTCGGTGCAGCCGTTGGCGATGCCGCCCACCACCGCTGCGGCGGTGTCGATGTCCAGCTTGCCGGTGGCGAAGTAGTCCAGGAAGAACAGCGGCTCAGCGCCCTGCACCAGCACGTCGTTCACGCACATCGCGACCAGGTCGATGCCGATCGTATCGTGGCGGTTCAGCTGGTGGGCCAGCTTCAGCTTGGTGCCCACGCCGTCGGTACCCGACACCAGCACCGGCTCGCGGTATTTGTTGGACAGGTCGAACAGGGCGCCGAAGCCGCCCAGGCCGCCCATCACTTCCGGGCGGAAGCTGCGCTTGACCAGGGGCTTGATCCGCTCGACCAGCGCGTTGCCGGCGTCGATGTCGACGCCCGCGTCACGGTAGGTGAGGGGGGAGGGGGCGGAAGACGGGGTGTTGGGCACGGGCGTCGGCGCTGGCAGGGGTTGAACGAGCGATTTTAACAGGCCGCATTGGCGCAAAGGCCGTATTCGGGCAACAATTCCCCCGGATTCGTCGAGCCAATGGATGTCCTGATGCGCCGCAGCCTGATTCTGACCCTGCTCCTTGCACTGAGCCTGCCGGTGGCCACGATGGCCCAGAGCGGCCTGCGCACCGAGGGAGATGTTGCCACCGCCTCGGGTGCGTACGAGGCCGAAGTGCCCGTCAACAGCCAGGCCGAAGCCGATCGCAACGGCGCCCTGGCCCGTGCCCTGAGCGTGGTGCTGGGCAAACTGTCGGGCGACCGCAACGTGATGTCCCGCCCCGGCGTGGTGCAGGCGCTGCGCAACGCCAAGGACTACGTGGCCAGCTACGACTACAAGCAGGACCAGAGCGTGGGCGCCAGCGGCGCGCCGAGCTTCAGGACCCTGCTGGTGGCCCGCTTCCGCGAGGATGACGTTGACTCGCTGGTCTCGGCGCTGGGTCTGCCGCTGTGGCCGCAGCCGCGGCCGAAGCCGGTGGTGTGGTTGGCCGTCGACGACGGCAGTGGCCCGCGCCTGGTCAGCGTGCAGCAGGCCAACGCCGCCCGCCCGCTGCTGAACCGCGCCATCGAGCGGGGTTACAAGCTCGGCCTGCCCAGCGGCGGTGCCGCCGAACAGGCGCTGGCCGGTGCCATCTGGCGCCAGGACAGTGCCGCCGTGGCCCGCGCCTCGTCGCGCTACGCGCCGCCGATGCAGCTGATCGGCAAGCTCTACCGCGCCAACGGCGGCTGGCAGGCGGACTGGGTGTTCGTCGACAACGGCCGTGAGCTGAACAAGTGGACCAGCAAGGACGCCAACGCCATGCGCGCGATGGCCGCCGGTGCCGACGGCGCCGCCGACGCGCTGGTCAGGCGCTATGCCAAGGCGGGTGCCGCCGTCGGCCAGGCCGGGACCTACCGCGTGGTGGTCACCGGCATCAACAGTGCCGACGACTACCTGCGCCTTGCCGCCGGGCTGCGCGAGGTGCCGGTGGTGCGCAATGTCACCCCGCTGCACGCCTCGGCCGGCCAGCTGGAGCTGAGCCTGGAGATGACCACCGGCCTGGCCGGCTTCAACCGCATGCTGGGCGACAACGGCGTGCTGGTGCCCAGCGCGACGCTGCCGGCCCTGCCGACCCCGATCGATGACACCACCGGTGCCCCGGTGGCCGTGCCGGTCAGCAACGAGTACCGTTTGCGATGACCCTGACCCCGGAAGCCGAAATCGCGCAGTTCCTGCGCCGCCTGAAGTACATCCTGTTCGCCGGGATGGTCGGCTGGGTGGTGTGGCTGCTGGCACCGATCCTGACCCCGTTCGTGCTGGCGCTGGCGCTGGCGTGGCTGGGCGACCCGCTGGTGGACCGCATCGCGGCCACCGGCCGTTCGCGCATGACCGGCGTGGTGCTGGTGTTCGCGGCGATGGTGCTGGTGATCGTGGCGCTGCTGCTGGTGCTGGTGCCGATGATCGAGCGCCAGATCACCACCCTGATCGCGGTCGCGCCGCAGGCACAGGCGTGGCTGATGGAGAAGGGGATCCCCTGGTTCGAGCAGAAGACCGGCCTGGAAGTGATGCAGTGGCTGGATCCGGACCGGCTGATCGAATGGGTGCGCAGCCACTGGCAGCAGGCCGGCGGCTTCGCCACCACATTCATGGGCTACGTCTCGCGTTCGGGCTTTGCGATGGTGACCTGGGTGGTCAACATCCTGCTGCTGCCGATCCTGGCGTTCTATTTCCTGCGCGACTGGGACAAGCTGGTCGAGCGGGTGGCGTCGGTCATTCCGCGCAACCAGATCGGCACCATCAGCGCGTTGGCGCGCGAGTCCAACGAGGTGCTGGGCGCGTTCATCCGCGGACAGTTCCTGGTGATGCTGGCATTGGGCGTGATCTATGCCGGCGGCCTGTCGCTGGTCGGCCTCAAGCTGGGCTTGCTGATTGGCCTGATTGCCGGCCTGATCAGCTTCATACCGTACCTGGGCGCGACCACTGGCGTGCTGATGGCGGTGATCGCGGCACTGGTGCAGGCGCAGGGCTTCGACCTGAAGCTGCTGATCCTGGTGGGCGTGGTGTTCACCGTGGGCCAGCTGCTGGAAAGCTACGTGCTGACCCCGCGTATCGTCGGCGACAAGATCGGCCTGCACCCGGTGGCAGTGATCTTTGCGGTGATGGCCGGCGGCCAGCTGTTCGGCTTCCTCGGCATGCTGCTGGCGCTGCCGGTGGCGGCGGTGACCAATGTTCTGCTGCGCTATGCGCATCAGCGCTACCGACAGAGCGAGCTGTACGTGGGCGAGAAGCCGGCGATCGTGCTTGATGGCGTAGTGGACGCCCCCCATATCATCGTTCCGAACGACAAGGGCCCCGACCTGAAGTGATGGGTGTGCCGCAACTGCCGCTGGCCCTGCATTACCCGCGGGACCAGCGCCTGGAGACCTTCATCGGCGCGCCGGATGGCGCGCTGGCGCAGCTGCGCGCGATCGCGGTTGGCGCCAGCCACGACTGGGTCTACCTGGAAGGTGCGGCGGGAACCGGCAAGACCCACCAGGCGCTGGCGATGTGCTCCAGCGCCGAGCAGGCCGGGCGCTTGCCGACGTACGTGCCACTGGCCAGCGCCGCCGGCCGCGTTCGTGCAGCGCTGGATGGGCTGGACGCACGCGAACTGGTGGCGCTGGACGGGCTGGACGAGGTTGCCGGCAATCGCGAGGACGAGATCGCGCTGTTTGATTTCCACAACCGCGCGCGCGCTGCAGGTGTAACCGTGCTGTACACGGCGCAGAAGGCGCCGGGCGAGCTGGGCCTGGTGCTGCCGGACCTGCGTTCGCGCCTGGGCCAGTGCGTGCGCGTGCTGCTGCAGCCGCTGGATGAGGAAGGTCGTGCTGCGGTGCTGCGCGAGCGTGCACTGCGACGCGGCCTGGCCATCGACGAAGCGGCCATCGAATGGCTGCTGTCGCACACCGGCCGTGAGCTGGGTGGATTGATCACCCTGCTGGACTGGCTGGACCGCGAATCGCTGGCGGCGAAGCGGCGGATCACCGTGCCGTTCCTGCGCCAGGTGCTGGAAGAAGGCCGGCCTCGTTACTGAGGGCGGGGTTTGTTGGCAGGGCTGCGCCCTGCACCCGCAGAAGCAACGTCAACGTCAAAGGCTGGCTTCCTGAGGGGAGGCGGGGTGGCTCAGGTTGCGGGGGACGGCGCAAGTACGTCCATGTAGCCTCGATCGCGCCATCCATGGCGCTCACGCCCCCGCAACC
>OKDH01000028.1_pt1 | contig 28781 bp, 22 predicted proteins | sample 1610621 | NCBI WGS metagenome assembly OKDH01 (sample SAMN04436668, study PRJEB24849) | human gut metagenome | biome: human gut; feature: NICU; material: stool | host: Homo sapiens | place: USA: Saint Louis, MO | collected 2010-06-11
CCCACAGCCCGCCAGCAGGCCGATGCCCACCAGCCCGAGTCCCCGCATCCCGTTGCCGATGCCCATGCCATTCCCTCCTGCGACGGCGACACGGTGCCACCTGCCCCGTGCACCCTCAATGATTCCGATCAGCCCTGACGGTTTTTTCGCCACGCGCGGACAGGCCTTTTGCTGCAAGGTTCCTCGCCACCTATCCACAGCTTGATTCAGCATCATTCCACAGCCGGTGTGGAGAACCGGACGGGGGCAGCCGTACTGGGTGCCTGGCAGCGGAAGATGCGCTGCCGTCACAGGCGCCGGCCGACCGTGACGGTTTTTTCACCACCACCTCATCCGCCTTGTGGCACAAGCACTGCGAAGGCCTATCCACAGCTTTTCGCGCCCCCCGTCCACACCGGGTGTGGAAAACCGCGTATCGGCCCGCCGCTGGCCGCATGCCCGGTACGCGCGTAACCTTGTCACCCCGAGTCCATCGCGGTGGACGGCGACCCCGCCCCACCCCAAGCAATGAAAAGCATCGATCATCGAGACTTCACCCTGTCGCCGGAAGACAACGAGCGACTGGCCAACCTGTGCGGCCCCTTCGATGGGCACCTGCGCCAGATCGAGCTGAAGCTCGGCGTGGAGATCGCCAATCGTGGCTTCGTGTTCCGCATCAGCGGGCCCAACGAAGCCATCGTGGAGGCGCAGAAGCTGGTTGAAGCGCTGTACGCCGAAGCCGGCGAAACCACCTTCGACAACCACGCCATCCACCTGCGCCTGGCGCAGGCCAACGTCGAGCAGATCGCCGAGCGCTCCTACGAAGCGCAGGACGTGGCGATCAAGGTCAAGCGTGGCACGGTACGCGGCCGCGGCGCCAACCAGGGCCGCTACCTGCACCAGATCGCCACGCATGACATCAACTTCGGCATCGGCCCGGCGGGAACCGGCAAGACCTTCCTGGCCGTGGCCAGCGCGGTCGAAGCACTGAACGAGTCGCGGGTGCAGCGCCTGATCCTGGTGCGCCCGGCGGTGGAAGCCGGCGAGAAGCTGGGCTTCCTGCCCGGCGACCTGAGCCAGAAGGTCGACCCCTATCTGCGACCGCTGTACGACGCCCTGTACGAGATGATGGGCGTGGAAAAGGTGGTCAAGCTGCTGGAGAAGAACGTCATCGAGATCGCGCCGCTGGCCTACATGCGCGGCCGCACGCTCAACGATGCGTTCGTGATCCTGGACGAGGCGCAGAACACCACCATCGAGCAGATGAAGATGTTCCTGACCCGCCTGGGCTACGGCTCCACCGCGGTGGTCACCGGTGACCTGACCCAGACCGACCTGCCCAAGCACGTGAAGTCCGGCCTGCGCGACGCCATCGATGTGCTGCGCGAGGTCGAGGGCGTCAGCTTCACCTTCTTCGAATCCCGCGACGTGGTCCGGCATCCGCTGGTGGCGCGCATCGTCAGCGCCTACGACCGCCGCGACCTGCATCAGATCCAGCCTGGAGCGACGCCATGACCCGTGGTCCCGTGCGACTGGACGTCGCCGTCAGTTATGCCCTGCCGCGTACCGGGCTGCCGGCGGCAGTGAGCTTCCGCAAGTGGGTGGCCGCTGCGTTGAAGGGCCGCATCCGCGAGGCCGACCTGGCCATCCGCGTGGTCGATGCCAAGGAAGGCCAGTCGCTGAACCGCCATTACCGTGGCAAGGACTACGCCACCAACGTGCTCAGCTTCCCGGCCGAAGTGCCCGAAGGTCTGCCCAAGGGCGTCAAGTTCCCGCTGCTGGGTGACCTGGTGATCTGCGCACCGGTGGTGGCGCGTGAAGCCGACGAACAGGGCAAGGCGCTCAATGCCCACTACGCGCACCTGACCGTGCACGGCGTGCTGCACCTGCTTGGCTGGGACCACGAGGACGACAAGGAGGCCGAGGCGATGGAACAGCTGGAGCGCGAGATCCTGGCCGAGCTGGGCATTGACGACCCGTACGCGGGCGAGCGCTAAGGCCTATACAGCCGCGCCTACGCTCGGCTCCAACGCATCGCCCCCCGCAAACCTGACCGAAATGCAGCCGAGCATGGGCTCGGCTCTACAACGGGAATTTCTTTGTGCTGCTGCGTATTGCCCTGCCCCTGCTGCTCGTCGCGTCCGCCCCGGCCGCTGCCTTGGATCTGCCGGCGCTGATCGAATGCCGCCAGGGCGTGGCCGAGCAGACAGCGCTGGCGCCGCTGCTGGCCGACCCGCTGAAGGCCGTGGCCCGGGGCCTGCAGCCGCTGCCGCAGGGCAACCAGTTCATGAGCGAGTACCGGCTGGCCAGCCCGATCACCGTCTTCGGCCAACAGACCGAGCGGGTAGCGGTGGCCGGCGCCAGCATCATGGCCGTCCTCGACCAGGCCGACCCTCGGCCTCTGGCCAAGCGGCTGGCGCTGGAGACCGGCTACGACCAGAACGGCAAGTTCATGGCCGGCCGCGAGCTGGTCAGCCGCGACGTTACCGACCCGCAGAGCGGCGAGGCCCAGATCGAGTCGATCATCCTCAGCGTCTCCACCGTGGCCTCCCATCCGGGGAAAACGCTGGCCGGCTGTACCTACAGCCTGGACCTGCCTGAAGAAGAAGCCCCTGCCCGGCCTGAACTGGCCCCGCCGCCGATCACCGGACCGGGCAGCGACGGTCACTGACAGGCCGCCACATCCTGCTAGACTTGGGCCAACGCCCGGCCTGCCGGGTGCCTTTTTTCCAGAGATGTCAGAAGACGACAGTAGTAGCTCCCCTGCGGAGCACAGTGAAAAGAAGCGCGGTTGGCTTGAACGCCTGACCTCGGCCTTCTCCGGCGAACCCCACACCCGCGACGAGCTGGTCGCTGTCCTGCACACCGCGCAGGAAGAGGGTCTGATCGCCGCCGATACCCTGAAGATGATGGAAGGCGCCATTTCGGTGGCCGAGCTGACCGTGGGCGACGTGATGATCTCGCGCTCGCAGATGGTCTCGCTGCCGGTCGAAGCGCCCTTCCTGGAACTGATGAAGCAGGTGGTCGAATCGGGCCATTCGCGCTTCCCGGTGCACGGCGAGAACAAGGACGACATCCTTGGCATCCTGCTGGCCAAGGACCTGCTGCGCGGCGTGGTCGCCGACAACGGCCCGGCCAACGTGCGCGAGCTGCTGCGCCCGGCGGTGCTGATCCCGGAGGCGAAGAAGCTGAACGTGCTGCTGAAGGAGTTCCGCCTGTCGCGCAACCACATGGCCATCGTGGTCGACGAGTACGGCGGTGTCGCCGGCCTGGTCACCATCGAGGACGTGCTGGAGCAGATCGTCGGCGAGATCGACGACGAGCACGACGAGGCCGAGGATCCGTCCGCGCAGATCGCCATCCAGTCCGACGGCCAGTACGTGGGCGACGCGCTGACCCCGATCGGCGACTTCAACGAGCGCTTCGGCGCGACGTTCTCCGACGAGGACTACGACACCATCGGTGGCTTGGTCACCGAGGCCGTGGGCCATCTGCCGGAAGTCGGCGATGAGCTGGCGCTGGACCGCTTCATGTTCCGCGTGGCCCGCGCCGATGCGCGCCGGGTGCAGGCCTTCCACGTGACCGTGCTGCCGCCGGACGCGCAGGACGACGCTTGAAGCGCCGCGGTCTGATCCTGACGGCGTGGCTGGCACTGTGTGTGCTGGCCATGACCATGGCCCTGCCACTGGCCGCCTTCGCGCAGCCGGCGGCAGCCGTGCCCGCACCTGCCACCGCCAACGCCGAGGCCCCGGTCCCGCGTATCGGCGTGGTGACCATGCAGCCGGGCACCGTGTTCTTCGAACGCTTCGGGCATGATGCCATCGTGGTGATCGATCCGCTCAGCGGCCAAGCGACCTCATACAACTTCGGCTACTTCGATCCGTCCGAGGACGATTTCATCAGCCGCTTCGTGCGCGGCGACATGATGTATTACCTGGTGGCGCTACCGCTGCAGCAGGACCTGTCGTACTACGACGAGACCGGCCGCGGTGCCAGCGTGCAGTGGCTGGACCTGCGCCCCGACCAGGCGCGTGCCCTGGCCGCTGACCTGGCCGAGCGGGCCAAGCCGGAAAACGCGCGCTACCACTACGACTACTACACCGCCAACTGCGCCACGATGGTACGCGACACGGTGGACAAGGCGCTGGGCGGTGGCCTGCAGTCGCAGTTGTCGGGGCGTTCGCGCGGCAACACCTACCGCAGCGAGTCGGTGCGCTTGGCCTCGCCCGCCCCGTGGATGTGGCTGGGCTTCGATGTCGGCCTGGGGCCGTTTGCCGACCAGCCGCTGTCGCGCTGGCAGGAAGCGTTCGTGCCGATGCGCCTGGCCGATGCGCTGCGCCAGGCACGCAACAGTGATGGCCGGCCGCTGGTGCAGTCCGAACAGGAACTGCTGCCACACCGCATCGATCCGGAGCCGAAGGAATTCGCGCGTCGCTGGTGGCCGTGGCTGCTGCTTGGTCTGGCCGTGGCCGGCGGCGTGCTGGTGCTGCGCAACCGCCCGCGCCTGCTGGCCGGGCTGGCCCTGCCGTTCTGGCTGCTGTGCGCCATCGCCGGCAGCCTGCTGGTGTTCCTGTGGGGCTTCAGCATCCACTACGCCGCCTGGGCCAACCGCAACCTGCTGCTGCTTTCGCCGGTGGCCGTGCTGCTGCTGCCCGGAGCAATCAGCCTGCTGCGCCGGCGCGTGCCGGGCCGCATGTTCAGGGTCGTGCTGTGGCTGCTGGCAGTGCAGGCCGTGGCGGCGCTGGTGCTGCACTGGCTGAGCCTGCAGGCGCAGTACAACGTGCAGTGGATCGTGCTGCTGCTGCCCGTCCACGTCGCGCTGGCGTGGGTACTGGGGCGCCATCCTCACTTGTCCGAAACACGGCGCTGACGCACGATGGCGGGCATGTCATTGCCCGCCTCCGCTTCCGCCCCGGCTTCAGCCAACCCCGCCTGCGTCATCAACTGCGTCCACTACGATGACGAGGGCAAACGCCACGACATCACCCTGGACGCCATCAGCGATGTCATTGCCAGTGGCAATGGCTTTGTCTGGGTTGGCCTGTACGACCCCAACGACGATGTGCTGCTGAAACTGCAGGAGGAGTTCTGCCTGCACGACCTGGCCATCGAGGATGCGCGCAACGCCCACCAGCGGCCCAAGGTCGAGACCTACGGCAATTCAATGTTCGTGGTGGTGACCACCGCGCAGATGGTCGACGAGCGCATCCAGTATGGCGAAACCCATGCCTTCCTCGGCCCGCGCTTCCTGGTAACGGTGCGCCACGGCGCCTCGCTGTCCTACGCGCCGGTACGTGCTCGGGTCGAGCGTGAGCCGCAGCTGCTGAAGATGGGCCCGTCGTACTGCCTGTACGCGGTGACCGACTTCGTGGTCGACAATTACCTGCCGATCGTGCACCGCTTCCGCGACACCCTGGACCTGCTGGAAAAGGACATCTTCGCCGAGAACTACAAGCGCAGCACCGTGGTGCGCCTGTACGAGCTCAAGCGCGAACTGAACAAGATGCGGATGGCGGTGGCGCCGCTGCAGGATGTGCTGGCCCAGCTGCGCCGCTACCAGGGCGAGCTGGTTCCGGACGAAGTGAAGCTGTACATCCGTGACGTGCACGACCACGCGGTACGCATCAGTGATGTGATCGACACCCTGCGCGAGATGCTGGGCACCGCGCTCAGCGTGAACCTGTCGCTGGTGACGCTGGCGCAGGGCGAGACGGTCAAGCGCCTCGGTGCGTGGGCCGCGCTGCTGGCGGCACCGACGCTGATCACCAGCTGGTACGGGATGAACTTCAGCCACATGCCGGAGCTGAGCCAACCGTGGGCCTACCCACTGATGATCGTTGGTGTGGGCGGCGTCTGCGTGGGCCTGTACCGGTTGTTCAAGCGCGCGAAGTGGTTGTGACCCGCTGGTGGTAGTGCCGGCCGCTGGCCGGCAAGCAGGGCAACGCCGGCCGCTGGCCGCCCCCCCCCTTCGACATCAAGCCACGTAAACGGTCTTGATGTTCATGAACTCATGGATGCCGTGGTCGGCCAGTTCCCGGCCAAAGCCAGATTGCTTGCTGCCGCCGAACGGCAGTCGCGCATCGCTTTTGACGATGGCATTGACGAAGGCCGCACCGCATTCCATGCGTTGCGCGAAGGCTTCGCCGCGCACCGGATCGCGCGTCCACACGCTGCCGCCGAGGCCGAAGCGGGTGTCGTTGGCCACGCGCAGTGCCTCGCTCTCATCAGCGACCCGGATCACCGCAGCCACCGGACCGAACAGTTCCTCGTCGTAGGCCGGCATGCCCGGGCCGACCTGGTCGAGCACCGTGGCCGGATAGCCGGCATGGGTGCCGGCAATCGGCTCGCCGCCTATCAGCACACGCGCCCCCTTGGCCACGCTGGCCTGTACCTGCTCGTGCAGTTCATCGCGCAGATCGGCACGGGCCATCGGCGCCAGCGTGGTGCCCCGCTCATCGGGGTCGCCGTACTGGCGCTCGGCCGCAGCTTCAACGAAGCGACGGGTGAATTCATCGGCTACCGCCTCGACCACGATGAACCGCTTGGCCGCGATGCAGGTCTGCCCGCTGTTGTCGAAGCGCGACTTCACCGCTGCCGCAACCGTCTTGTCGAGGTCGGCATCGTCGAGCACCACGAAGGCATCGCTGCCACCCAGCTCCATCACCGACTTCTTCAACTGGCTGCCGGCGTTGGAGGCGATCGAGCGCCCTGCCCGCTCGCTGCCGGTCAGCGTCACCGCCTTCACCCGTGCGTCGCGCAGCACGTCGGCGGCCTGGTCGTTGTCGATGTGCAGCACGTCGAACACGCCGTCCGGCAGGCCGCCATCACGGCACACCGCCAGGATCAGGTCGGCACACTGCGGCACGTTGCTGGCGTGCTTGAGCAGGGCCACGTTGCCGGCCATGAACGCCGGTGCGAGGAAGCGGAACACCTGCCAGATCGGAAAATTCCACGGCATCACCGCGAACACGCAGCCGATCGGCTCGTAGCGCACATAGCTGCGCTGCGCTTCGGTGTCGATCAGCTGCGGCTTGAGATAGTCGGCCGCATGGTCGGCGTAGTACTCGCAGGCCGCCGCGCACTTGTCGACCTCGGCCAGCGCTTCGACCTTGAGCTTGCCCATCTCGTGGGTCATCGCCTGCTGCAGGTCGTCGCGGCGCGTGCGCAGCTGCGCCGCGATCTGGCGCAGGATCGCGCCGCGTTCCTGCAGCGAACGCTCGGCCCAGCCGGGGAACGCATCGGCGGCGGCCTGCAGGCGCTGCTCGATGTCGGCAGCGCCCATCAGTACATGGCGGTAGGTCACCTGGCCGGTGGCCGGGTCGACGATCTCGACGGTCATGGGGGATCTCCATCTGGAAGACCCCCATTGTGCGCCGCCGGCCGTGAGCCGGGTGTTGCCGGCACAGTCGACGGATCGTGTACTCAGCCGTTGTCCTGCCGCGCCAGCTGCAGGTCGCGCTGGCGCCGCTTCTCGGCACGGGCATTGATGTACCAGCCGATCACCGCGGCGATCGATACCGCCGACACCAGCAGCGTGGCCAGTGCATTGATCTTCGGGCTGATGCCCATGCGCACCGACGCAAACACCTTCATCGGCAGCGTGGTCGAGCCCGGCGTGGCGACGAAGCTGGCCACCACCACGTCATCCAGCGACAGGGTGAACGCCAACAGCCAGCCCGCCACCAGCGCCGGCGCGATGATCGGCAGGGTGATGCGGGTGAACACGGTCAGCCGGCTGGCCCCCAGGTCCATCGCCGCTTCTTCCAGCGACAGATCCATTTCCTGCAGCCGCGAAGACACCACCACGGTGACGAAGCACAGGGTGAAGGTGACGTGCGCGATCCAGATGGTGGCCAGGCCGCGCGCCGGGAAGCCCGGAATCGCGCCCATCGAGGCCAGCAGCGCCATCAGCGAGAAGCCCAGGATCACATCCGGCATCACCAGCGGCGCGGTGACCAGCGCACCGAACAGCGGCTTGCCACGGAAGCGCTTGAAGCGGGTCATCACCATCGCCGCCAGCGTGCCCAGCACGGTGGCGGTACAGGCGGTCCAGAACGCCACCACCAGGCTGGTCCACATCGCATCCATCAGCGCGCGGTCGGCGAACAGGTCACTGTAGGCGCGGGTGGAGAACCCGGCCCAGACCATCGCCAGCCGCGAGCTGTTGAACGAATAGAACATCAACAGCAGGATCGGCAGGTACAGGAAGGCGAAGCCGAGCAGCAGCACGCCCAGCCCCAGGCCCTTGGCGGTACGCGGGCTCATGCCTGCTTCCCTTCCAGCAGGCGCTGCTGGGATCGGTTGAACAGCAGGATCGGCACCAGCAGCAACAGGATCATCGCCACCGCCATCGCCGAGGCACCCGGCCAGTTGCGGTTGTTGAAGAACTCGTTCCACAGCTGGCGGCCGACCATCAGCGTCTCCGAGCCACCCAGCATTTCCGGAATCACGAATTCACCCACTGCCGGGATCATCACCAGCATGCAGCCGGCGATGATGCCGGCCTTCGACAGCGGCAGCGTGATGCGGAGGAAGGCCTGCCATGGCCTGGCACCCAGGTCGTAGGCCGCTTCCAGCAGGCGGTGGTCATGCTTGACCAGGTTGGCGTACAGCGGCAGCACCATGAACGGCAGGTAGCAGTAGACGATGCCGATGTAGGCGGCGGTCGGCGTATCGATCAACTGCAGTTTCGGCAGGCCCATCGACGTCATCAGCGTCTGCAGGCCGGTGAACTGCAGGAACTGGTCAAGCAGGCCGTTGCGGTCCAGGATCGCCTTCCACGCATACACGCGGATCAGGAACGAGGTCCACGACGGCAGCACCACCAGCATCATCGCCACGTTGCGTGCGGCCGGCGACAGGCGGGCGATGGCGTAGGCCATCGGGTAGCCGATCAGCAGGGTCAGGAAGGTGGCGATGGCCGCGATCCTGATCGAGCTCAGGAAGGCCTGCGCATAGATCGAATCGCGGAACAGCGCCAGGTAATTCTCCAGGTTCAGCTTCAGCGAGAACCCGCCGTCCCCGTACTGCAGCAGCCAGGTATACGGCGGCGAGCCGACCCGGCTGAGCGAGAAACTGATCATCAGCACGATCAGGAACGGCACTGCGAAGAACAGCAGCAGCCACAGGTACGGAATGCCGATCACCGTGGCACGCAGCCCCGGCAGCCAGCGCTTCAGGCCGGCGACGCTCATGAGGTGAGCACCACGCCGTCGTTGTCGCGCCAGTGCACCCACACCTCGTCGCCCCAGGTGAAGCCATCACTGGCCCAGCGCTGCGAGTTGGCGAAGTTGGCCAGCACCTTGGCGCCGCTGGGCAGGCGCACGTGATACACCGAGTGGCTGCCGAAGTAGGCGATGTCCTCGATCACGCCCTGCGCCTTGTTGGTGTGCCCTTCCGGCTCGTCCTTGCCGATCATCACCTTCTCCGGGCGCAGCGCGAATGCGACCGGCTGCCCTTCGTAACAGGTGATGCCATGGGCGATGTAGATCGGCGCCGGGAACAGCGGCGAGCGCACGGTCACGTACTCGGGCAGGTCCTCGTCGATCACCCCATCGAACAGGTTGACCGAACCGATGAACTCGGCGACGAAGCGGTTGGCCGGCTGCTCGTAGACCTCGTCCGGCTTGCCGACCTGCTGGATCCAGCCGGCATCCATCACCGCGATGCGGGTGGCCATGGTCATCGCTTCTTCCTGGTCGTGGGTGACCATCACGCAGGTCACGCCCGACGATTCGATAATGCTGACCAGTTCCAGCTGCATCTGCGAGCGCAGCTTCTTGTCCAGCGCGCCCATCGGTTCGTCCAGCAGCAGCAGCTTCGGCCCCTTGGCCAGCGACCGCGCCAGCGCCACGCGCTGCTGCTGGCCACCGGACAGCTGGTGCGGCTTGCGTTTGCCCAGGTGGCCCATCTGCACCAGGTCGAGCATTTCGCCGACGCGCTTGCTGATCGCGTCCTTGCCCAGGCCATCCTGCTTCAGGCCGAAGCCGATGTTCTGCTCGACCGTCATGTGCGGGAACAGGGCGTAGGACTGGAACATCATGTTGACCGGCCGCTGGTACGGCGGCAGCGCGTCCAGGCGCTGGCCATCGACGGTGATGCTGCCCTTGGTGGGCGTCTCGAAGCCGCCCAGGCAGCGCAGCAGGGTCGACTTCCCACTGCCGGAGCCACCGAGCAGGGCAAAGATCTCGCCCTTGCGCACGTCCAGGTTGACGTCGTCGACGGCGACGAAACCGTCGAATTCCTTGCGCAGATCACGAATGGAGAGATAGCCGGGCGCACCGGTCGTGTCGACGACGGCGGCTACCGGCTGGGCTTCAACGGGCATGGGGGCTCCGGGAGCGGGCGGTGGACAGCGGCGGCCATTCTAACGGCCGGGGGCCGAAGGGGATATGACGGGAGTGGGTGGAAGCGGCCGCTGGCCCGCCCAGGGCCCCCGAGGGCGTGTCAGTTTTCCCCGCGATGGTGGCCTGTCCGCCCCAAGGCCCGGGCTCCCCTGGACGACCCTGCAGCCGTCCCGGCCAGACACTGCGGGCGGCAGCCCGATCTGCAACATTTTTCAGAACGGGATCCATTGAAAGCCCCGGACATTCCCCGCGCAATGTCCCGCATCTAGGCCTTGCATGGACCGCCCCTGGTGATTTCCCCGGACAGCCCCTCCCCTTTCCCGCCCCGCCTGCCGGGCTGCCTGCCTGCACGGCTGCCGCTGGTCATCATCGGCGCCGGCCAGGCCGGGTTGTCGCTCAGCGCGCTCCTGCAGGAGGCCCGCGTCGAGCATCGCGTGCTGGAGGCCGAAACCGTGGGCGCCAGTTGGCGGCGGCGCTGGGATTCGTTCCAGACCAACACCGCCAACGCGACGATGGCCCTGCATGGCCATGCCTATGCGGGGGATGACCCGGAAGGGTTCATGGGGGCCCCGGAAGTGATCCGACGGCTGCGCGACTATGCCGACGAGCGCGCGTTGCCGATCAGCGAGGGGTGCGTGGTCCATCGGGTCGGGCCGGAGTCCGGTGGCTATGCCATCGACAGCAGCCGGGGGCTGATCCATGCCCAGGCGGTGGTGGTCGCCACCGGTGAATACCGCCGGGCGCGGTTGCCCCGGGCCCCTTTCGCGCCCGCAGCAGGCCTCACCGTGCTGCACTCCAGCGACTACCGCAGTCCCGGCCAGCTACCCGCGGGCGCGGTGCTGGTCATCGGCGGCGGCCAGTCCGGCGCACAGATTGCCCAGGACCTGTGCGACGCTGGTCGCAGCGTGTACTGGTCATTGGCCGATCGTCATTCGCACACCCGTCGGCTGCGCGGCAAGGACTCGATGACCTGGTGGGACATGGCCGGGCGCATCCATCAACACGTAAGCCAATCGGCGGCCGTACTGGCAGGCGAGCCGGACGCGCTGCGCAAGGCCCGCACCGCAGAGTTCCCCCTGATTTCCGGCAAAGGAAGTGCCGGCCTGGGCAGTTCGATCAGCCTGCTGGCGATGCACCGCGCAGGGATCAGGTTGCTGGGACGGTTGCAGGAATTCAATGGAAACACCGCCCGCTTCGCCGATGTCCGCCCGCAACTTCGCACCGCGATCGAAGCGACGCGGGCCGAGTACGCCTATCTCGATTCGCTGGCCAGCGCGTACTACGCCACGCGGCCCGAACCGCGCACCGACGATGCCCGCTACATTCCCGAAGAGGTCTATCTGCACTGGGAGCCGGACATAGCCCCGGATGAACTGGATCTGCAGGCGGCAGGCATCCGCTCGGTGGTGCTGGCCACCGGTTTCGTCGCCGAGTGGCCCTGGCTCGATGTGCAGGGCGCGCTGGATGCCCACGGCTATCCGCTGGGCGAGTTTGGCGTTTCCCCGCAACCGGGCTTGTTCTTCATCGGCATGCACAACCTGCAGCGGATGAGTTCGTCGTTCCTATGCAACGGCGGCCGCGATGCACGCGACCTGCTGCCGGCCATCCTGAGGCACCTTGGCCAGGCCGACGGTACCGATTCCGGCACGGTGAAGCGGTGAAGCAAGGCGGCCGCCGGGCAAGGCCCGGCGGCGCCAGACCGGCTTAACGGCCGGTCTTCACCTCGGTCCACAGCCGGGTGTAGAGCTTGTCGGTCTCCGGCGTGTTGATCGAGTAGGTGAACATCTTCTCGGCCACGTCGGCCGGCGGGTAGATCGTCGGGTCGGTGCGGATCGCCTCGTCCACCAGCGGTGTCGCGGCCGGGATCGGGTTGGCGTAGTGGATGAAGTTGGTGTTGGCCGCGGCGACCTTCGGTTCCAGCAGATAGTTGATGAACCTGTACGCCGCTTCCGGGTGCTTGGCGTCCTTCGGGATCGCCAGCATGTCGAACCACTGCGGCGCACCTTCCTTCGGGATCGAATAAGCCACGTGCACGCCATTGCTGGCTTCCTCGGCGCGGTCGCGGGCCTGGATGATGTCACCCGACCAGCCGACCACCAGGCAGGTGCCGCCATTGGCCAGCGAACCGACGTACTGCGAGGAGTGGAAGTTCTGCACGTACGGGCGGATCGACTTCAGCAGGTCGGCCGCCTTCTGCAGCTCGGCCGGGTCGCCGCTGTGCGGATCCAGGCCCAGGTAATGCAGCGCGATCGGGATCATGTCGGCCGGCGTGTCCAGGATGGTCACGCCGCAGTCCTTCATCTTGCTGATGTTCTCCGGTTTGAACACCAGGTCCCAGCTGTTGGCGATATCGGTGCTGCCGCCGAAGCGCTGCTTCAGCATGTCCACGTTGTAGCCGATGCCGGTGGTGCCGATCATGTACGGCACGCCGTACTGGTTGCCCGGATCCTGGGTGGCGATGCGCTTCATCACCGCCGGATCGAGGTTGGCCAGGTTCGGGATCTTGCTCTTGTCCAGCGGCAGGAACACGCCGGCCTGGATCTGGCGGCCGAAGAAGTTCAGGGTCGGCACCACCACGTCGTAGCCGCTGTTGCCAGCCAGCAGCTTGGTCTCGACCATCTCATCGCTGTCGAACACATCGTAGGTCACCTTGATGCCGCTCTCCTTCTCGAAGGTCGGAATGGTGTCCTCGGCGATGTAATCGCTGTAGTTGTAGACGTTCAGGACCTGGCTGTCCTGCGCGCCGTCGTTGCCACCGCCACAGGCGGCAAGCATGGCGGAGGCCAGGCCGAGCGTGAGGATACGCAGCTTCATCGGGTGCTCCAGAATGCGGGAAGGGGGGCCGGCGGGGCCGGCGACGGGTGCCAGCCTACCCCCCGGCGGCGGATTTTTCTATTCCAGATGCTCAGACGTTCAGCAGCAGGAACTCGCGCTCCCACGAGCTGATGACGCGGAAAAAGGTCTCGTATTCCTTGCGCTTGACCGAGATGTAGGCGCGGCAGAAACGCTCGCCCAGCAGGGCCTGGAGCTCGCTGCACTGCTCCAGCCCGTCCAGTGCCTCGCCCAGCGAGCGCGGCAGGTTGTAGCCCAGTTCCTTCGCGCTGCCGGTCACCGGCGCGTCCGGCGCCAGCCGCTCGCGGATGCCGAGCAGGCCGCAGGCCAGGGTCGCGGCCATCGCCAGGTAGGGGTTGGCGTCGGAGCCGGCGAAACGGCTCTCCACGCGCATGTTTTCCGGCGTATCCAGCGGCACGCGCAGGCCGCAGGTGCGGTTGTCGAAGCCCCAGTGCACGTTGCTCGGCGAGACTTCGCCGAACACCAGGCGCCGGTAGGAATTCACGTTCGGCGCGAAGAACGCCATCGCCTGCGGCGCGTACTTCTGCAGGCCGCCCAGGTAGTGGCCGAACACCGGGCTGAACTCGCCCTCAGCATCGGTCTCGCCAGCGAACACATTGCTGCCATCGCTCACCCGCACCAGGCTCTGGTGGATGTGCATGGCACTACCGGGCTCGTTCTCCATCGGCTTGGCCAGGAACGTGGCGTACACCCCGTGGCGCATCGCCGCCTCGCGCATGGTGCGCTTGAACAGGAACACCTGGTCGGCCAGGTCCATCGCATCGGCATGGGTGAAATTGACCTCCAGCTGTGCTGCGCCGGATTCGTGGATCAGCGTGTCCACGTCCAGCTTCATCGCATCGGCGTAGTCGTACATCAGGTCGAGGATCGGGTCGAACTCGTTGACCGCGTCGATCGAGTACGACTGCCGCGCGGTCTCCGGGCGCCCCGAGCGACCGGCCGGTGGCAGCAGCGGGAAGTCCGGGTCGGTGTTCTTCTGCACCAGGAAGAACTCCAGCTCCGGCGCCACCACCGGGCGCAGGCCCAGTTCCGCATAAGCCGCCAGTACGCGGCGCAGCACGTTGCGCGGCGCAAGCTCGTGCGGTTCGCCGCTCTTGGTGTAGCAATCGTGGATGACCTGTGCGGTGGCATCGGCTGCCCACGGCACCATGCGCACCGTATCCGGGTCAGGGCGCAGCATCATGTCCGAGTCCGACGGCGAGGTCAGCTCGTAGTAGTCGTCAGGGAACTCGCCGGTGACGGTGGTGGCGAAGATGCCTTCCGGCAGGCGCGTGCCGTAGTCGTGCGAGAACTTGTCGGCAGGAATGATCTTGCCGCGGGCGTTGCCGGTGATGTCCGGCACCAGGCATTCCACCTCGGTGATGCGCCGCTCCTTCAGCCAGCGCAGCAGGCTGCTTTCCTGCGGTGCGGGGGGCGTGGCCGTCTTGCGCGGGCGCGTTCGGGAACTCATCGGGAATCCAGTCGGTTCTGTTGGTGCTGCCGGCAAGCTTGGCCGAACGCACGGAAAATAGCGTGATAGAACGGCGTCTGCGTGACACGCCACTCCGGATGCCACTGTACGCCGAGCACAAATCCATGGTGCAGGGTGCGCGCCGCCTCGACCAGTCCGTCATCGGCCATGGCCTCGACCTGCAGGCCCTGCGCGAGGCGGGCGATGCCCTGTCCGTGCACCGAATTGATCTGCGCGCGGCCACTGCCGTGCCACTGCGCCAGCCAGCCGTCGGCGGCCAGGGTCACCGCATGGGCCGGCCCATACTGCACGTCCACCGGCGCCCGCGGGTCTTCGCGATGGTCGGCCAGGCCGGGCACCGCATGCACCTGCGGATGCAGGCTGCCGCCCAGTGCGACGTTCAGCTCCTGGAAGCCCCGGCAGATCGCCAGCACTGGCAGGTCCAGCGCCAGCGCCTCGTGCAGCAGCGCGAAGGCATTGGCATCGCGGGCAGGGTCATGCGGATTGCCTGGCCAGCTGCGGCCGCCTTCGTAGTGCTGCGGTTCGATGTTGCTGACCGCGCCGGTCAACAGCAGGCCATCGAGCCCAAGCAGCCAGTCGCTGGCCGGCAACGGTGGCTGCAGGCTCGGCAACACCACCGGGGTCACCTCGGCCGCCTCGGCCAGCGCGCGCACATACTTCTCGCCGGCCACCGCGAAACGGTGGTGGCCGAGCACGGTGCTGTCGGTGGGCAGGCCCACCCAGGGCAGGCGGCGCATGGGAAGACTCCTTGGCGTGCCGACACGTTACCCGTCGCCTGGCAACGGCGGCAAGTCGCTGCCGTCACACCACAGCTGCCATGCATCGGCGAAACTACCGGGGTGAACGCTGATCGACCTGCCCTGCTCCGCCCTCCCGCACTGCACCCGCGAGGCCTGCAGTGAGCGCCGCCTTTCCGCCCAGCTGGTATGCCTCCAGCCTGCCCGAACCGCCCGCACTGCCCGCGTTGCAGGGGCAGGTGCAGGCCGACGTTGCGGTGCTGGGCGCCGGCTATACCGGCCTGACCGCCGCACTGGAGCTGGCCGCGCGTGGCCAGCGTGTGGTGGTGCTGGACGCACAGCGGATCGGCTGGGGCGCGTCCGGCCGCAATGGTGGCCAGGCGCTGGTCGGCTATGGCTGCGAGGTGGACGAACTGGAGCGTCAGCTTGGCCGTAACGATGCGCGCCATCTGTTCGACTGGTCGCGCGACGCAGTACAGGCGATGCGCAGGCGCATCGATCGCCATGGTATCGACTGCCATTGGGTGGAGGGCCACGCCAGCGTCGCCATCCGCGAGCGCCATGAGCGCGACCTGCGCGCCAACTGCGAGCATCTTCAGCGCCACTACGACTACCCGATGCAGTGGTGGGACCGTGATGCGCTGCGCGCACAGCTGGACAGCCCGCGCTACCGCGCCGCGATGTTCGATCCGCACAGCGCGCACCTGCACCCGCTGGCCTATGCGCGTGGCCTGGCCGATGCGGCACGTGCGGCCGGCGTGGTGATCCACGAGAACTCCGCAGTGACCCGCGTGCAGCGCGGACCGCAGCCCACCCTGCATACCGCGCAGGGAAGCGTGCGCGCTGCGCATCTGGTGGTGGCCGGCAATGCCTGGCTGCAGGGCCTGCTGCCCGACCTGGAACGGCGGATCATGCCGGTCGGCACCTATATCGGCGCCAGCGCGCCGCTGGGGGCCGAGCGCGCCCGCGCCCTGATCGGCAACAACATGGCCGTGGCCGACACCGCGTGGGCACTGGACTATTTCCGCCTCAGCCACGACCACCGGCTGCTGTTCGGCGGCCGCGCCAGGTACTCGGCGTTGCCCCCACCCGGCCTGCACAGGGTGATGCAGCGGCGCATGCACCAGGTGTTTCCACAACTGGCCGACGTGCCGCTGGAGCAGGTCTGGGGCGGTTACGTGGACATCACCCGCAACCGCGCTCCGCATTGGGGCCGGCTGGACGGCAACCTGTACTTCGCGCAGGGGTTCTCCGGCCATGGGGTGGCCGCCGCCGGGCTGGCCGGCGAGGTCATCGCCGCCGCGATTGCCGGCCAGAGCGAGCGCCTGGACGTGTTCCAGCGCCTGCGGCATGCGCCTTTCCCCGGCGGCCGGCTGCTGCGCACGCCGCTGCTGGTGGCGGCGATGTCCTGGTACAAGCTGCGGGATGCGTTGTGGTGAAGATTCCGCATCTCCTGGATTGAACGCTCTGACAGGCGCACCGCAGCGCTGATCGTGCTGCACACGTCACAGATTTTCACGCAACATCTGTGATGGATGGTTGGTCAACTCCCTAAATGCGCCGCGGTGCAATTGCATAATCGTTCGCAGACCGATAACGTCCTGAGAAACCGGGCCTCGCGGCGAATGGAAGCTGACAGGGGACACGTAGGAGAGGGGGACGTGCGATTGGACTGGTGGAAAGAAGGATTGTTGCTGAAGGTGCGCATTCGTCCGGCTGGCCTGATGCTTGCCTTGCTTTATGCAGTTGCCTATTGGGCAACCCGACAGCTGTCGCTGGATCAGTTCTATTTGCCAGCCGGCATCCGGGTGGCGGCCGTACTGTTGTGCCCGCCGCGCCTGTGGCCGTATCTGCTGCTGGGCGAATATGCGTACTTTGCACAGTCCCGCGTGCCAATGATCGAGAAGTACGGCCTGACATGGGTCATTGTTGCCTCCGCGTTCCTCATGCCCGCAGTGATGTTGATTGTGAAGCTGCAACGGCGACTGATGGCGGAGTCGCAGACGATCGGCCTTTTGTTGATTGCCGCCGCTTCCAGCGTCGTAGTTACGCTGCTGAACCTCAGCTTTTCCCATCTGCTCTGGCCAACACCCCCTTCCACGCCCTTCCTGACCAGTGCGGCGCGTTACAGCGTGGGCGACTTCATCGGCATTCTGACGGTGGCCCCCATCGCCATGCTGTGGGCGCGACAGGACCTGGGGCAGGAGTGGAACGCTGGACGAAAGACCCCGATGCTGGCGGCACTTTCATCGATGCTCCTGATCGGGATAGCAGCAACTCAACTGCCCGCAGACTGGGTTGCGCTGAAGGCAACGCTCCTGCTGCTGCTGGCACTCCCCGCGGCCGCACTTACCTGCCTGTATGGCTGGAAGGGTGCCGCCCTTGCAGTACCGGTGCTCAACATGGTCATCGGCCTGACCACGCCCAACACCCATCCCACCGCATTCGATCCCGCGGCCTTCATCACCCAGCAGATCATGGCGATCAGCGGCATCGTATTGCTGTTGCTCGGATCACGCATCACCCACTTCTACCATCGTTACAGGCTGCGCGAGATGGGGGAAAGGGACGCCATCCATCTTGCGAGGAGCTCGCAATTGGCCAGCGAGATGGAGCTGCGTGAGCGTGCCCTGCACCTTCGCAAGCTCGGCGACGGCATTGATACCTCACTGGTGGAGCTGGCCGACTGGCTCAAGGCCCAGGGACATCACGCAGTGGCCAGCAGCCTTCTGCATACTTCGAATGTACATTCGCGGCTCCTTCGCGAACAGACAAGCATGGTCTATCCCTCGGGTCTGGAGCATCTTGGGCTTTACGTGGCTTTGCAGGCTGGTGGCATCCGTGAGTCGTGGACGCTGACGGAGCGCGTTCTCCGCCCTGATCTGAAAGGCGACCCCTGCAACCTGAGCGTGGAACTGCAGTTGGCCGCTTACCGGACACTGATTGATGCAGTCTCCATTCTTCTCAAGCATGAAGGTGGACAGATTCGCATTCGTGCAAGATGCGGCGGAATGGGCTCCAGGCGCGGAATCCTCATGGTCGTGTCGCTGCTGGAGTCGCGTCGGCGCCTTTCCCAGCAGACAACCATGGCAGCGTTCGAGCGGCTGACCGGGCGAACCCTGCCCTATGACGGGACCGTTGACTGCTATCGCAACCGGGTCAGGATCCTGTTCCTCGACCGTGAAACAAAACTTGAGACACAGCCCAGTGCTCCATCACGGTACAGCTGCCCTGCACCCTCTGCGCTGCAGTAGCGCATTTCACAGTCAAGCGATCGGATCGAACCAAGGCAGCGGTATCGCATGAACGTCCCGCTCATCCCGCTGGCCAAAGGCGTCATGGGCACCCGGCGAACATCCGGGTGCCCATGCAGTCTGACACTGAAGCTCTCCGATATCCCGGCAACAGGCGGTATCAGGGTGCCTCTACCGCCCACAAGACATCAGCTCCGCTTGCATATCTGACCAGCGTGAATGCGGGGGACCGATAGACAACCGTCCTGGTGGCTTTGGCGGGAACAGGCAGGCGCTGCTCAGGCAACGACACCTTCGCAGATGGGTCACCTGCCGGCAGTACCCAGAACGTGCCCGCAGCATTGCCGATCACGATGTGCACGTGGCCCGCGAGATCGTTTACCTGGAAATAATCCATACCATCGCGCTCGAACCCATAGACCAACCAGCCGGGATCCACGCTCAGGTCCTGTGCCTGCGGAATCGACTGGCCGAGTCCTTGGCCGGCCATCTTGATTCCATGGTCGTCACTCGGGGCAAAAGCAAGAACGGATACCGGCACCAACATCAACGCACCAGCAAATGCATGAATTCGGAAATTTCCCACACTAACCTCCAGGTTGGATGCAATACGGATCAAGCAGGATGCTACCCCCAATCGCATCAGCATATACCGGGCGGACTCCGTAAAGCCCATGGGACATAATCGACTGGATCGATGCAAACCCATGCCACGCCGATGCAGCGTCCGAAATCGCCAATACCCGTAGCGAAACCCGCCCACGGTGCGGGTCAGCTGCATCTGCGACAAATGACCTAGACAGGCGCGTGTAACAGCAGGACATTGTCGATTGCGCGATAGTGAACACAGTGGACAGCATCAACTGCCGAATGTAGCGGGTGCAACGGCTGCAACGTGATCGAACCGAGGACGCGCTGATTGTGGATGATTCACCGTCCGCTGGTGGCTATGCCGACGCACTGCTGACCGTGTAGGGCCACGAAGCGCAGGAAGCCGGCAATTGCAGCGCAAAGGGAGGCCAGACACCTCGATTGCGCCCTTCTCCGACTGTCGATAATGTCTACGGACGTGGCCAGTCATCATTGGCCGGGAGGCAAGAGGCGGGGCTTGGACCGATTCAAAGAAGCAATTGAACTGAGCTTCCGGATCCGACCCGTCGGAATCGCACTCGCGGCCGTCTACGCTTTGAGCTGCCTTGTCTCGCGTCAGTTCTCGCTGGATCAGTTCTTCCTGCCAGCGGGCATCCGGGCAGCGGCACTCCTGATCGTCCCGACCCGCCTGTGGCCCTACCTGCTGCTTGGCGAGTACGCCTACTTCGCAACCCTGCGCATCCCCATGATCGACAGCTACGGCCTGGCCTGGGTCATCCTGGCCTCGACGCTGCTGATGCCGATGGCGATGCTGGTGGTCCACCTGCACCGCATGAGAATGCCATCGGAGTCCGCCGCCGGCCTCTGGCTGCTGTCGCTGACCTTCTGCACGGCGTTGTTCGTCCCGGTTCTCAATATGGGCATTTCATTCGCCCTGTGGTCGAACCCGCCGCCGAGCAACCTGCTTAGCGCAGTTGATCGCACGATCTTTGGCCACTTCGCCGCCATCATTACCCTCGTGCCACTGGCATTCCTCTGGTTGCGACGAGACGCGGCCCCCAATTGGACGCGCCGCTTTGCTGCACCTACGGTCACGGCCATCCTGGTGATGCTGGTCCTGGCCCTGTGCATGCAGCTTACGGCCATCAGCGCCCACACCACACGCACCCACCTGGTGCTGCTGTCCTCCCTACCGGCGATCGCCCTGACCTTCATGCATGGGTGGCGTGGCGCTGCCATCGCGATTCCGCTGTTGAACCTTCCACTCCATTTCGCCACTCCCAGCACCGGCCTACCGTCCTCGTTCGACCTGGGCACCTTCGCCACCCAGCAGAACATGGCCGTGATGAGTGTCGCACTGCTCGCCCTGGGATCCAGCATCAGCTATCACCACGAACGTGCACGGTCCCGTGGACTGGCTGAGGAAACCACATTGTGCTTGGCACGTAGTTCGCATCAGATCCGTGAGCGTGAACTTCGCGAGCGCGCCTCCCATCTCAGGCAACTCGGCGAAGGCATGGACAGCTCGCTCGGCGAGATGGTCAGCTGGCTGAAGGCGCAGGGGCATCATGCGGTGGCCAACAGCCTGCAGCACGCCTCATCCGTGCACACGCGGCTGTTCCGTGAACAGGCCAGTCTGGTCTACCCCACGGGGCTGGAGCAGGTTGGGCTGTATATCGCGCTACGCGTTGGCGGCGCGTGCGAGAACTGGGACAACTCCCATCGCGTGATACCGCCCCGGCTGGAGGGGAACCCCTGCATGCTGACTGTTGACCTGCAGCTCGCCATCTATCGCTCGCTGATCGAGGCGGTGTCGCTGCTGCTGGAGCTGGAGTCGGGACAGGTCAGCGTGCGCGCCCGGAGCGGCCAGGCTGGCGACCGCCGCGGCATTGTGGTGGTCGTGGGCCTGCTTGACCGCAGCTGCACGCTGTCGAGTGGGACCGTTCAGCAGGCCACGGAGCGTCTGGCCGGCCGGATAATGGCCTACGGCGGTACGGTGCATTGCCGTGGCAACCGGCTCCGGTTCGTCCTGCACGAATCCATTGCGGGCACAGCGGCGTCATTCACATCGCCCGCCTGATCGCCGAACGACACGCAGGGCATACTGCCCCGCTAAAGTTACACCCGAAACCGCCGCTATCCGTGCCGAGCCCCTCCCTCGTGAGCCACCGCATCATGCCCGTGCTGCCGCAGGCCGCCGTCGATGGCGACCTGGCCGATCCGCTGCCGCAGCGGATCCTGCTGGTCGAAAACTCCCGTGCGTTCACCGGCATGCTGCGCGAAGCCATCGAGCAGCGCCTGGAACTGCCGGTGGTGATTGCCTCCACCCTGGCCGAGGCCGACCGGCTGCTCAGCGAAGGCGGGGGCTGGTTCCTGGTGCTGACCGGACTGGTGCTGGCCGACGGCGACCGCGATGCAGTGGTCGAGTTCTTCCTCAAGCGCGACCTGCCGACGGTGGTGGTCAGCGGCGTTTACGACGAGGACCTGCGCAAGCGCGTACTACAGCAGCAGATCATCGACTACGTGCTGAAGAATACCCCGGGCAGCATCGACTACCTGGTGTGGCTGGTGCAGCGGCTGGAACGCAACCGGCGCATCGCCGCGCTGGTGGTGGACGATTCGCCGTCCGCACGTGGCTATGCCGCCGCCCTGCTGCGGATGTATGGGCATGAGGTGCACGAAGCCGCCGACGGCAACGAGGGCCTGGCTGCTATCGAGGCGCATCCGGCGATCCGCCTGGCGGTGGTCGACCAGGAAATGCCCGGCATGCAAGGCGTGGAATTCACCCGTCGCCTGCGCACCCTGCGCTCGCGCGACAAGGTGGCGGTGATCGGCATCTCCGGCAATACCGACGCCTCATTGATCCCGCGCTTCCTGAAGAACGGCGCCAACGATTTCCTGCGCAAGCCGTTCTCGCGCGAGGAGTTCTTCTGCCGCGTCTCGCAGAACGTGGACCAGCTGGAACTGATCGGCACCCTGCAGGACCTGGCCACCCGCGACTTCCTCACCGGCCTGCCCAACCGGCGCTTCTTCCTGGAGCAGCGCCAGCGCCAGCTGCCGCAGCTGCAGCTGCACGGCCAATGCGTGGCGGTGGCGATGATCGACATCGACCACTTCAAGCACATCAACGACACCCATGGCCACGAAGCAGGCGACGACGCGCTGCGCGCGGTGGCCGGCGCGGTGACCGCGCATGCACGCAGCCACGACCTGATCGCGCGCTTCGGCGGCGAGGAGTTCTGCCTGCTGGTGCCAGACATGGAACAGGACGAGGCGCTGCTGTACTTCGAGGAGCTGCGCCAGCGCATCGCCGCACTGGAGGTGGACATCGGCACCGCTACCCTGCGCATGACGGTCAGCATCGGCCTGTGCTGCCTGCGCCCGCAGCGCGATGCGCTGCACCGGCTGATCTCCGCGGCCGCCCGCCAGCTGTACCTGGCCAAGGCCGGTGGCCGCAACCGGGTCAGCTGCACCACGGTGGCCAGCCCGCTGCGTCCACGCGAGCCTGCGCTGACCTGACCGGCTCGCTTTGATCCAGATCAACGCCGTTCCCGCACGGCAGCTCTACAGTCGGCCCCGACATACGCATGAAGGGGAGCCGGGGATGGCACTACTGGTCTGGCAGGACGATCTGAACATCGGCATCGATGTGATCGACCAACAACACCGCCGCATCATCGAGATGCTCAACCACCTGCACGTGGCGCAGACCAGCCTGCAGCGTGCAGCGGTGGGTGAAGTGATCGACGAAGTCGTCGACTACACCATGTCGCACTTCGCGTTCGAGGAAGAGCTCATGGAGGAGGCGGGCTACCCGTTCTGTGCAGCGCACAAGCGCGTGCATGAGATCTTCATCAAGCGCGTGGCCGAGTACCGGTTGCGCTTCCAGGCCGGCGAGGACATCAGCGACGAACTGCGCACCATGCTCTCGCGCTGGTTGTTCAACCACATCCGCGGCGATGATCAGGCCTATGCCGAACAGGTCAAGGCGCACCTGAACCAGTTCACCCGCGAGCACCAAGGCGGTGGCTGGCTGGGACGCACGCTCAAGCGCTTCTTTGGCTGAACCGCAGCGCGCGCCGGTGCAGTGCCACCAGCGCGCACAGCGTCGCTGCCGCAGTCAGGCACAGGTAGTAGCCGACCGCGACCAGGCCGAAGCGTTCGGCCAGCCAGGTGGCCAGGTACGGCGCCGGTGCCGCACCCAGAATGCCGGCCAGGTTGAATGACAGCGATGCGCCGGTGTAGCGCACCTCCACCGGGTAGATCTCGGCCAGGAAGGTACCGCAGGGGCCATAGGTCAGGCCCATCAGGAACAGGCCCAGGCACAGGAAGGCGGTGACCATCCACGGGCTGTGCGGCTGGAACAGCGGCGCGAACAGCACGCCAAAACCGATGATCAGCACGCTGGCCACGATCATCGTGCGGCGCGTCCCCCAACGGTCGCCATAGCGCGCCGACAGCGGGATGCCCAGCGCGAAGAACAGCATGCCGGCCATCTGCATCAGCAGGAACTGCTCGCGGCTGTAACCCAGCACGGCCGTGCCGTGGCCGAGGCTGAACACGGTCATCAGGTAGAACAGCACGAAGGTGGCGAACGCGCCCAGGGTACCCAGCAGCATCGGCACCGGGTGGTCACGCAGCACCGTCCACATCGGCAGCCGCACCGGCGCCTTGCGCTCCAGCGCCTGCTTGAAGTCGGGGGTCTCGTGGATGTTCAACCGCACCCACAGGCCGAGGCCGACCAGCAGCGCGCTGGCCACGAAAGGAATGCGCCAGCCCCATTGCAGGAAGTCGGCCTGGCTCAGGCAACGGCCAAGCACCAGGAAGATGCCGGCCGACAGCAGGAAGCCGAGCGGTGCACCCAGCTGCGGGAACATGCCGTACCAGGCACGCTTGCCCGGCGGTGCGTTCTCGGTGGCCAGCAGCACTGCCCCGCCCCACTCCCCGCCCAGACCCAGGCCCTGGCCGAAACGGCACAGCGCCAGCAGCGCCGGCGCCCACAGCCCGATCTGTGCGTGCGTCGGCAGCAGGCCGATCAGCACCGTGGACAGCCCCATGGTCAGCAGCGCAGCCACCAGGGTGGCCTTGCGGCCGATGCGATCGCCGAAATGGCCGAACACTGCCGAGCCAACCGGGCGTGCGATGAAGGCCACCGCGAAGGTTGCCAGCGACTGCAGCAAGGCTGCCTGTTCGCTGCTGTCCGGGAAGAACAGGTGCGGGAACACCAGCACCGCGGCCGTGGCGTAGATGTAGAAGTCGAAGAACTCGATCGTGGTACCGATCAGGCTGGCCAGCAGAACACGACGGGGGGAATTCACGGGCGGCGCGGCAGCGGTGATCGTCGACATCGGCAACATGGGAAATGGCAGATCGCCCGATTCTGCCACGGGCAGGCGGCGGTACGGCACGATGGTTTCAGCCGACACCGATGCCAACGAGGGGCCAGGCGCCTCTGTAACGTCGAGCCATGCTCGACGGTTCTTCTCTTCGCGAGATGCAGCCGAGCATGGCTCGGCTCTAAAGAAGAACGAACGGCAGTCGAGCATCCCTCGACTCTACAGAGAGCGAACAGCCGTCCAGCAGTCGCGTCGTTACAACTGGATCCAGGTGGCCTTGATCTCGCTGTACTTGTCGAACGCATGCAGCGATTTGTCGCGCCCGTTGCCGGACTGCTTGTAGCCACCGAACGGAGCGGTCATGTCGCCGCCATCCCAGCCGTTCACCCATATGCTGCCGGCGCGCAGCTGGCGCGCGACGCGGTGGGCCCGCCCCAGGTCCCGTGTCCACAGGCCGGCGGCCAGGCCGTAGCGGCTGTCATTGGCCACGCGCACCGCTTCGGCCTCGTCTTCGAACCCCAGCACGGCCAGCACCGGCCCGAACACTTCCTCGCGCGCCAGTGCCTGCTCCGGACGCACCTGGTCGAACACGGTGGGCTGGACGTAGCTGCCGCCGGCTTCCACTTCGGCGCGCCGCCCACCCAGCAGCAACCGGGCGCCCGCGCCTTCGGCGCGCGCGATATCGTCCATCACCTTGTCCAGGTGCGCGGCATCCACCAGCGCACCCATCGGCGCATCGGGGTCCAATGGATGGCGGGGGTGCATGTGCTGGCCATAGGCAACCACCTGATGCACGAAATCCTCGCGGATCGAACGCTGTACCAGAAGCCGCGAACCTGCGGTACAGACCTCGCCCTGGTTGAAGAAGATACCCTGTGCCACCGCCTTCGCGGCGGCGTCCAGATCAGGGGCGTCGGCGAACACCACATGCGGGCTCTTGCCGCCACACTCCAGCCAGACCCGCTTGAGGTTGGATCGCCCGGAACACTGCAGCAGCTTCGCGCCCGTGGCGGTGGAGCCGGTGAAGGCGAGCACGTCCACATCCATGTGCAGGGCCAACGGCTCACCGACGCGCGCACCGTACCCCGGCAGCACGTTCAGCACGCCCTCTGGCAGGCCCGCTTCGGCGGCCAGCGCCGCCAGCCGCAACGCACTCAAGGGCGAGCGCTCGGACGGCTTGAGCACCACCGAGTTGCCCATGGCCAATGCAGGCGCGATCTTCCAGCAGGCCATCAGCAGCGGAAAGTTCCACGGAACGATCGCGGCCACGACCCCGGCGGCCTCGCGCGTGACCAGTCCCAGTTCGTGCGGGCCGGTCGGCGCGATCTCGCCGTACAGCTTGTCCACGGCCTCGGCGGTCCAGCGCAGGCAGCGCACCGCGCCTGGCAGGTCGATGCGGCGCGCATCACGCACCGGCTTGCCCATGTCCAGGGTTTCCAGCAGGGCCAGCTCGTCGGCGTGCTTTTCCACCAACGCCGCCAAGGCCAGCAGCACGCGCTTGCGATGGGACGGGCTTGCCTGCGACCAGTGCCCCGCCTCGAAGCTGCGCCGCGCGGCCAGTACCGCGCGCTCCACGTCCTGCGCGTCGCAGTCGGCGACCGCCCCCAGTACGCGACCGTCGATCGGGCTGACGCAGTCGAAACGGGCGCCGCTGGCTGCATCGACATAGCGGCCATCGATGAAGGCCTGGCCTGGCATCGACAGCTGGAGGGCCAGCGCCTGCCAATGGCTGCGGTCGGGAAAATCGGCCATGGGAAGCTCCAGCATTCAACGAGCCTTGGTTATACTGGGGTCACCGCGACTCCGCCGTGACGTGGCTGCGCTACATTCGTCGCATCGGACCCGACGGAGCTGGCATGAAGCGTCCCGGAAGCGACCTGCACGACCTGACCACACAGCGCCCCGAGTCACTGGACGCTTACTGGATGCCATTCACCGCCAACCGCCAGTACAAGGCGGCACCACGCATGCTGGTCCGCGCCGAAGGCATGCACTACGAAGACATCGATGGCCGACAGATCCTTGACGGCACCGCCGGCCTGTGGTGCTGCAACGCCGGCCACGCGCGACCGCGCATCGTCGAGGCCATCGCCGGGCAGGCACGCACGCTCGACTACTCGCCCGCTTTCCAGATGGGCTCGCCGCCGGCCTTCGCGCTTGCACAGCGGCTGGCCGCACTGGCTCCGGCCCCGCTCAACCATGTGTTCTTCACCAGCTCCGGCTCGGAGGCGGTGGATACCGCGATGAAGATCGTGCTGGCTTACCACCGCCAGCGTGGCGAGGGCCAGCGCACGCGCTTCATCAGCCGCGAGAAGGCGTATCACGGCGTCGGTTTCGGTGGCATGGCACTGGGCGGTCTGCCCAACAACCGCAGGGCGTTCGGCCTGCAGCTGGGGGGCGTGGACTATCTGCGCCACACCCTGGACCTGCAGCGCAACGCGTTCAGCAGGGGCCTGCCGCGCCAGGGCGCGGAGCTGGCCGACGACCTGGAACGGCTGATCGCGCTGCATGACGCCTCGACGATTGCCGCCGTCTTCGTCGAGCCCATCGCCGGCTCCGCCGGGGTGATCCTGCCCGCGCCCGGATACCTGCAGCGCCTGCGCGAATTGTGCGACCACCACGGCATCCTGCTGGTGTTCGATGAGGTCATCACCGGTTTCGGCCGGGTCGGCATGCCCTTCGCCGCACAGCGCTTCGGGGTCACCCCGGACCTGCTGACCTTTGCCAAGGCGGTCAGCAACGGCGCGGTTCCGCTGGGCGGCGTGCTGGCCAGCGACGCCGTGCATGCCACGCTGATGCAGGCCCCGCCACAGGCCATTGAGCTGTTCCACGGCTATACCTACTCGGGACACCCGCTGGCCTGCGCCGCAGCGCTGGCAACACTGGACGTCTACGCCGAGGAGCGCCTGTTCGAGCGCGCCATCGAACTGGGCGAGTACTGGCAGGAACGGCTGCACGCGCTGCAGGGCCTGCCCAACGTGATCGACATCCGCAACTTCGGCCTGGTCGGCGCGGTCGAGCTGGCACCGCGCCGCGATGCACCTGGCAGCCGCGGCTACGAGGTGTTCCGGCGCTGCTTCCACGATGGCCGGCTGCTGGTGCGCTGTACCGGTGACATCATCGCGCTGTCGCCGCCGCTGATCGTGGACAAGGCACAGATCGACCAGATCACCGGCACGCTGGGCGAGATGATCGGGGCCACCGCCTGAGCCCGGGCCGGTGGTGGCGAGCGGGTACAATGGGCGGTTCCGCTCCTGCTCGCTGCCGTGCCCATGGATATCGTCGTCAAAGAAGAACTCAAGGCCTACATCGACCCGCTGACCGCGGACGAACATGACGCGCTGGAGCGCAGCATCCTGGCCGAAGGCTGCCGCGATGCGCTGGTGCTGTGGGGTAATGTGCTGGTCGATGGTCACAACCGTTTCGGCATCTGCCAGAAGCATGGCCTGCCCTTCAACACCGTGCAGAACACGCGCTTCCAGAGCATGGAAGACGTGCACCTGTGGATGATCGAACAGCATCTGGGCCGTCGCAGCGTGTCCGATTTCCAGCGCGGCGTGCTGGCGCTGCGCAAGCGCGACATCCTGGCCGCCCGCAAGCAGGTCGAGCAGGCGCAGCTGCAGCGCGAGAGCGACGGTACCGCCGAAATCGCCGATGAGGCGGGCGAAGACAGCCCGCCGTGGGAGCCGGCACCGAAGCTCAGCCGCGCCGAGCTGGCCCGCGAAGCCAAGCTGAGTACCAGCCAGGTCGGCATGATCGAGCGGATCCACGCCCAGGCTGCACCCGAAGTGGTGGAGGCAGTGAAGGCCGGCGTGATCTCGATCAGCGCCGCTGCAGCCGTGGCCGCCCTGCCCGAAGAGGAGCAGCGCGCCGCCGCCGCCGGTGGCAAGGACGAGCTGAAGCAGGCGGCCAAGCGCGTGCGCGAATCCAAGCGCAAGCCGCGCGCGCCGAAGCCGGACGCGGCCGAGATGGACTTCGAGGAGCCCAGCGAGGACGAGATCGTCAGCCGCGACGCCGAAGTGCTGTTGGCGCTGGAACAGCTGGGCGAGGATGCCCCGGCCCTGCGCCGCCGCGTGGTCGCGTTGACCCGCGAGAACGACACCCTGCGCGCGCAGCTGGCCGCGCTGCGCAAGCAACTGGAAGCGCTATAAAAACGCGCGGATCTCTCATGTAGAGCCGAGCCCATGCCCGGCAGCGGTTTGACGCGCGCAAGG
>OKDH01000031.1_pt1 | contig 27828 bp, 23 predicted proteins | sample 1610621 | NCBI WGS metagenome assembly OKDH01 (sample SAMN04436668, study PRJEB24849) | human gut metagenome | biome: human gut; feature: NICU; material: stool | host: Homo sapiens | place: USA: Saint Louis, MO | collected 2010-06-11
CACGCTTCAGTACACCAACCGCCGCTGTTGCTGTTGCCGTTGCTATAGCCTTTCAGCGGGTCCCGGGCCGCAGGCCCGGGCAACACACCCCTACCGGTCGTCGTGCAGGGTGCCACCCGGCAGGAACACCCAGGTACGGGTGACCTGCAGGATGTCGATCTCGTCCTCGGTCTTCGGCAACGGCGGGAACGGCTGGGCCAGCTGCACCACCCGCAGCGCCGCTTCATCCAGCAGCGGCGTCCCGCTTGAACGCAGGATGCGGCTGCTCTCCACGCTGCCATCGCGGCGCACGCCCACGCTGATCACCACCTGGCCGCCGAGCCGGCGCTGCCGGGCCTCGTCCGGGTAATTCAGGTTGCCGACGCGCTCGGCGCGGTCGACCCAGGCGCGCAGGTAATTGGCATAGGCATATTCACGCGTGCTGGCCGACACGAACTTGCGATTCGGGCGCTTGGCATACTGCGCCGAGCGCAGATGCACTTCGGCAGCCAGTCGCGCCATCTCCACATCGCGCTGCTCGCGTGCACTCAACGGCGCGTCCGGCTCGGGGCGTTCCGGGGTTGGCTGGGCCTGCGCCTGTGCCACCGAGTCCTGTCCGTTGCGGCTGCTGACCACCCGTGCCTGCGGCGGCGGAACCGGGGCGGCCGATTGCTGTTGCTGCGGCACCGGGCTCAACCCGGACCGGGCCTGCGGCACGATGCCGGCCTGGTTGTCGCGCGGACGCTGTGCGCGGTCGTGCTCGCCACCGCCTTCCTGGTTGGCGGCGGCAAGGAAATCAGCCTGCTTTGGCGTCAGTGCGGTGCGCGTCTGGCTGAAGATCACTTCCAGCGTCGGCACCAGCGGAGCATCGCCTTTCACGGCGAAACCCACGCCCAGGATCAGCAGGGCGTGGACCAGCACCGACAGTGCGATGGTGGCCCCCAGCCGTTGCGCTTCGCGTGGCGGCGGGGGCAGAACGGCGGGTGCGGACGGCATCAGCGCAGGCCGGCCTCGAGCGCGTCGAACAGGGTGCCGGCAATGTTCAGGCCGTACTGCGCGTCGAGCTCGCGCACGCAGGTCGGGCTGGTCACGTTGACCTCGGTCAGGTAATCGCCGATCACGTCCAGGCCGACGAAGCGCATGCCACGACGCTTCATCTCCGGGCCAACCTGGCCGGCGATCCAGCGGTCACGCTCGCTCAGCGGGCGCCCTTCGCCACGGCCGCCGGCCGCCAGGTTGCCGCGGAACTCGTCACCCTGGGGAATGCGCGCCAGGCAGTAATCGACCGGTTCACCGTCGACCAGCAGGATGCGCTTGTCGCCGGCGGTGATGTCGGGAATGAACTTCTGGGCCACCGCCAGCTTGCGGCCGCCGTCGGTCAGTGTCTCCAGGATCACGTTCAGGTTCGGATCGCCCTGGCCGCTGCGGAAAATCGAGCGGCCGCCCATGCCGTCCAGCGGCTTCAGCACCGCCTGGCCGTGTTCGAGGGCGAAGGCCTTCAGCGCCTTGGCATCGCGGCTGACCAGGGTCGGCGGGCAACACTGCGGGAACAGCAGGGCTGCCAGCTTCTCGTTGTAGTCGCGCAGGCCCTGCGGGTTGTTGACCACACAGGCACCGGCAGCGGCGGCCACGTCCAGCACCTGGGTGTCGTAGATGTACTCGGCGTCGACCGGCGGGTCCTTGCGCATCAGCACGATCTGGCCGGGCCCGAACTCGGTACGGCTGAACTCACCCAGCTCATACCAGCCGGCCGGGTCGTCGCGCACCTGCAGCGGCGCGGTCTGGGCCACCGCCACGCCACCTTCCAGGGCCAGTCCGCCCGGCCGCACGTAGTGCAGGGCATGGCCGCGGCGCTGGGCTTCCAGCAGCATGGCGAAGGTGGTGTCCTTGGCGATCTTGATGTGGGCGATGGGGTCCATCACCACGATGACGTTCAACGGCATGGTCGCACCTGTCAGGCAAGGCGTTGATGGTAGCGGCAACGCCGGTCGCGCGCCTCCCTGCCATACTGCAACGCAGCGTCCGCCCGGCGGTCGCGCACTCATTGCGAAACCCGTCACGTTCAGGAGGGGGCCATGCCCCGCGCCGTGGGGCGGCCTTGAAGCGAGCGCGGAAAGTGCGATATAGATACGCTTTCGCAGCGGCCCCCGCCAGAGATCGGGCCGTGCGCTTGGGGATAGGCAATGACTGAAAACACGACTGCGGGCGGGGAACTCGCAGGACTCCGGGTGATGGTCATCGATGATTCGAAGACCATCCGCAGGACTGCGGAAACGCTGCTCAAGCGCGAAGGCTGCGAGGTGGTCACCGCCACCGACGGCTTCGAAGCGCTTGCCAAGATCGCAGACCAGCAACCGCAGATCATCTTCGTCGACATCATGATGCCGCGCCTGGACGGGTACCAGACCTGCGCGCTGATCAAGGGCAACCAGCTGTTCAAGGCGACCCCGGTCATCATGCTGTCGTCCAAGGATGGCCTGTTCGACAAGGCGCGGGGACGCATCGTCGGCTCGGAGCAGTACCTGACGAAGCCTTTTACGCGTGAAGAACTGCTGGGTGCCATCCGCACATACGTCAACGCCTGACCAGGGGGGAAAGGCACAATGGCTCGTATCGTCCTGATCGAGGATTCACCGACCGACCGCGCGGTGTTCACCCAGTGGCTGCGCCGTGCCGGCCACGAAGTGCTGGAAGCGGACAACGCCGAGGATGGCCTGCAGCTGGTCCGCGACCAGGTGCCGCAGTTGGTGCTGATGGACGTGGTCCTGCCCGGCATGAGCGGCTTCCAGGCGACCCGTGCGATGGCCCGTGATGCGGCGATCAAGCACATCCCGGTGATCATCGTCAGCACCAAGGCGATGGAAACCGACAAGGCCTGGGGCCTGCGCCAGGGCGCCGCCGATTACATCGTCAAGCCGCCGCGCGAGGATGAACTGATCGCGCGGATCAACGAACTGGTGGCCTGATGCGCTCGCCCTTCGACATCCTTGAAGCCTATGAACGGCGCAGCCTGGCCCATGCGGTGCAGCTGCCCGGGAAGCAGTTTGCCCAGGACCTGTGGCGTGGCGTGGGTTTCCGCGTCGGCCAGCGCCGGCTGGTGTCCGATTTCCGCGAAGTGGTGGAAATCGTACCGATGCCGCCGGTGACCCCGGTACCCTGTGCGCAGCCCTGGCTGCTGGGCGTGGGCAACCTGCGCGGCAACCTGTTCCCGGTGGTCGACCTGAAGTACTTCCTGGAAGGCACGCGCACCGTGCAGCAGGAAGGCCAGCGCGTGCTGATCATGCGCCAGGCCGGCGGCGACGTCGCACTGACCATCGATGAACTGTTCGGCCAGCGCAGCTTCGAGCTGGACCAGCAGATCGAAGCGGGCACGTTGGCCGAAGGCCGCTACGGGCATTTCGTCGATCGTGCTTTCCATGCCGACGGCCACGACTGGGGCGTGTTCTCGCTCTCGCTGCTGTCGCGCACCCCTGAATTCCGGCAAGCCGCGGCCTGAGGCCGGGCATCGCCCCCTGCATTGAAGATCGAGGTTGAACGATGAGTACTGCTTCGGACGCCACCAAGACCGGCAAGCTGCGGCTGGGCGGCAGCAACCTCTGGCTGTTCCTGCTGCTGGCATCGATGATCCTGTTCGGCGTCAACACCGGCGTCGCCACCTGGCAGGGCAGCCGCCTTGCCGACGCCGGCTCCAAGGCCGCCGACCTGCAGGTGCTGTCGCAGCAGCTGGCCAACCAGGGACGTGACGCGGTCGGCGGCAACGCCCAGGCCTTCACCGCCTTCAAGGCCACCCGCAACGCGATCGAGCAGAACGTGTCGACCCTGCAGGGACGCTACGGCAAGGAGCCGGGCGTAGCCGGTGCCATCGCCACCCTCGGCGAGACCTGGGCGCCGCTGGGCAAGCAGGCCGGGCAGCTGGTGGCCAGCGAACCGGCCGTGCTGGCGCTGGCCGGCAACGCGAACAACTTCACCGGCGCAGTGCCGGGCCTGCAGGCCCAGCTGAACGAGCTGGTGCGTGCGATGTCCGCTTCCGGCGCGCCGTCGTCGCAGGTGTACAGCGCGCTGCAGCAGGTTGTGGTGGCCGGTTCGATGGCCCGCCGCGTGACCGAAATGCGTGCCGGTGGCAGCGCCGCGGCGACCTCCGGCGATGCGCTGGCACGTGACATCACCGTGTTCTCGCAGGTGCTCGACGGCCTGCGCAACGGCAACGAGGAACTGGGCATCACCGCCGTGCGCGGTGCCGCCGCCGTGGCCGCGCTGGAACAGTCGCAGCAGAAGTGGGAAGCGATGAAGCAGGACGCCGACGCGATCCTGGCCAGCTCGCGCCAGCTGTTCGCGGCGCAGTCCGCTGCCACCGCGCTGGGCCAGGGTTCGGCCCACATGCTGGATGACAGCCGCAAGTTGTTCGACGCGTTCTCCTCGTTCGGCTCGGTATCCGACACCCGCCTGTTCCCGAACTTCTGGATTGGCGTGGTCTCCGGTGCGCTGTCGCTGATCGCGATCATCGGCTTCGTCTCCACCAACGTGCGCAGCCGCTCGCGCGAGCAGGAACTGCGCTACCAGACCCAGGTGGAATTCAACAGCCGCAACCAGCAGGCGATCATGCGGCTGCTGGACGAAATCTCCTCGCTCGGCGAGGGCGACCTGACGGTGAAGGCCTCGGTGACCGAGGACATGACCGGCGCGATCGCCGACGCGATCAACTACGCGGTCGACGAGCTGCGCCACCTGGTGACCACCATCAATGACACCTCGGCCAAGGTCGCGATGTCCACCCAGGAAACCCAGGCCACCGCCATGCAGCTGGCAGAGGCCGCAGGGCACCAGGCCAACCAGATCACCTCGGCTTCGGACCGCATCGGGGAGATCGCGGCGAGCATCGAGCAGGTGTCGCGCAACTCGGCCGAGTCGGCCGACGTGGCACAGCGCTCGGTGGTGATCGCTGCCGAAGGTGCCGGCGTGGTGCGCGAGACCATCCAGGGCATGGACCAGATCCGTGACCAGATCCAGGAAACCTCCAAGCGCATCAAGCGCCTGGGCGAGTCGTCGCAGGAAATCGGCTCGATCGTGGAACTGATCAACGACATCTCCGAGCAGACCAACATCCTGGCGTTGAACGCGGCGGTGCAGGCCGCGTCGGCCGGTGAAGCGGGCCGCGGTTTCGCGGTCGTGGCCGACGAAGTGCAGCGCCTGGCAGAACGCACCTCGGGTGCGACCCGACGCATCGAAAACCTGGTCCAGGCCATTCAGGCCGACACCAATGAAGCGGTCACCTCGATGGAGCAGACCACGGCCGAAGTGGTGTCTGGTGCGCGCCTGGCCGAGGACGCCGGTACCGCGCTGACCGAGATCGAACGCGTGTCAAACGCGCTGAACACCCTCATCAAGAACATCTCCATCGCCGCCCAGCAGCAGTCGGCCGCCGCCTCGGACATCACCCGCACCATGGGCGTGATCCGGCAGATCACCGGGCAGACCTCGCAGGGTGCCGGACAGACCGCCGAGTCGATCGGCCACCTCGCGCAGCTGGCGGCGGACCTGCGCCGTTCGGTCGCCGACTTCAAGCTGCCGGCGTGACGCGGGCAGGGCGGCGAGCAAGGAACCAGTCGATGAAGCATTTCCATTCCCCACGCCAGAACTCGCGCGGCCACCGCGCGGCGGCGAACGGAGCGCGTCCATGAGCAGTCTGCGCGATGCGATGAGCCACGCAGCGCTGGGCTGGGTCAAGCCCGAGCTGGACGAGACCCTGCGCCAGGTGCGCAACGAGGTCGAGTACTACGCCGAAGACCCGACCGATGCCAGCCGCATGCGCATCTGCGCCGGCTACCTGCACCAGGTGCAGGGCACCCTGCGCATGGTCGAGCTGTATGCCCCGGCGATGGTGGCCGAAGAACTGGAGCAGCTGGCCAATGCCATCGGCGCCGGTCGCGTGGCCGACCGTGATGAAGCCTGCGCAACCCTGATGCGTGGCAGCGTGCTGCTGCCCGACTATCTGGAACGCCTGCAGAACGGCCATCGCGACATTCCGATCGTGCTGATGCCGCTGCTCAACGAGATCCGTGCGTCGCGCGGCGAAGAAGGCGTCACTGACAGTGTGCTGCTGGCCTTTGCGCCGGAGAGCGTCACCGCCACCGAGGCCGAGCTGGACCATGCCCGTGGCAGCCTGAGCGGACGCAACCGTGAGCTGCTCGACACGGTCGGCAGCGCGGTGAAGGAAGAACTGCTGCGCATCAAGGATGCGCTTGACCTGCACCTGCGCACCGGTGGTGCGCCGGAACAGCTGCAGACCCAGGCCAACGAGCTCGGCGCCGTGGCCGATACGCTGGGCATGATGGGCCTGGGCGTGGCCCGCGGCGTGGTCGTGCAGCAGCGCGATGCGCTGCGCGGCGTGGTCGAAGGTCGCCAGCAGATCGACGAGAACCTGCTGCTGGATATTGCCGGTGCACTGCTGTACGTCGATGCCTCGCTGGACGACCAGGTTGCCCATCTGGGCGCCGGCGGCAGTGGCGAGGACGACCCGAGCGCGGTCGAGAACCGGCGCACGGTGGAGGTGCTGGCGCATGAAGCCATCGCCAACTTCGCCGCTGCCCGCGAGCATTTCGTCGCCTTCATCGAAACCAGCTGGAACCATGCCGAGCTGCAGGATGTGCCACGCCTGCTGGGCGATGTGTCCGGCGCGCTGCGCATGCTCGACCTGGGTACCGCCGCCGATTACCTGCGCGGCGTGCAGCAGTACATCGAGGCCGAACTGATCGGCCGCCAGCGCGTGCCCAGTGGCCGCCAGCTGGACACCCTGGCCGATGCCATGGCCAGCCTGGAGTACTACCTGGAAGCCCTGCGCGACCGCCGCCCGGGCCGCGAGGACATCCTCGAAATCACCCGCAGCAGCCTCGAGGCTCTGCGCTACTGGCCGCTGCCGGAGCACAATGCCGTCGCGCCGGACGCGCCGGCACTGCTGCCGGTCGAACGTGAGCCGGTTGCGTTGCAGGCCGAGCCCCTGCAGCCGGAGCGCGTCGAGGTTCCGGTGCAGCCTGCGGCGCCCGCTGCCGGCGACGTGCCGGTGCCACTGCCGGACTTCACCTTCGATCCGCCGCCGGCCTCGCCGGCGCCGATGGTGTCCGACAACCGCCTGATGTTCGGCGCACTGGGCACCGTGGCCGCCGTGGCCGCCAGCAAGGCTGATATCGATGCTTCGCCGTCGCCGACGCACGACGATGCGGGGGCATCGCTGGTCTTCGCGGCGTCCAGCGCACCTGCGCCGGATGTCCCGCAGTGGGAGCTGGCGCCGTTCCATCCGGAGGCCGACGCCATCGTGCCTGCCGATGACGAGCGCAGCCCGACCTTCGCCAGTTTCGATCCGGTCAGCTTCGAACTGGCTGACAGCGGCCCCCCCGGTGCACCGCAGTGGTCGCTGTCCGAGGCGCCGCAGATGCTTGAGGACACCGCAGCGCCTGTGATCGATGAGATGACGGACGCGGTGGATTCCTCCGCGACCGCTTTCGATGCTGCACCGGTATTCGACCCGGTGGCGGCCGAACAGGATGCGGCTGCCGTGGCCGACGACGTGGTGTTCCGCTTCGATGCCGACGCGCTGGACAACGCTGACGACGTGCTGTCGCTGCATGCGATGGAAACGCTGTCGCTGGACGATGACGCCGCGTTGCATCCTTCGCTGGAGATCGTCGATGCCGTCGCCCCGCCGCTGGCCGATGTATCGCCCGCAGTGCTGGCCGAGGTGGATGAGGCCCCGGATGACCTGCCGGCAACGTTGATCACGCCGCCGTCGATCGAAGCGCCCGTCCCGGCAGCGGAAACCTCGGCGCCGGCCGTGTCGGTGATCGATATCGACACCATCGCGCCGATCGATTTCAGCGAGGCCGACGCCCAGTTCTTCGCCGAGTTGAGTGCGGCCGCTGCCGGCTTCAATCCACAGGCGATGGCCGCTGCGGCAGCGCCGGAGGCGGTGGATTCGGCCGTTGCCGGGACCGATGCCGACACCAATGCGGGCTTCGACGCTGGTTTCGACGACGATGCCGAGAACATCGACGAGGACATCCGCGAGGTGTTCCTGGAAGAGTTCGACGATGAGCTGGCCAATCTCGGCACGCTACTGCCGGCATGGCGGATGCAGCCGGACAACATGGACCGGCTGCGCCCGATCCGCCGCATCTTCCATACCCTCAAGGGCAGTGGCCGCCTGGTCGGCGCACGCACCCTGGGTGAGTTCGCGTGGAAGATCGAAGGCATGCTCAACCGCGTGCTGGATGGCAGCCGCGCTGCATCCCCCGCCGTGCTGGCGATGGTCGACAACGCGCATGCGGCGCTGCCCCAGCTGAACGCGGCGCTGCGCCATGGCCAGCGCATCAGCGTCGACCTGCAGGCCATGCAGGCCATCGCCGATCGTGTCGGTGCAGGCGAGGAAACCTACTACGTCCCCCTGCCTGGGGCCACTGCACCGGTTGCACCGGTGGCCGAAGCCGAGGGCGAAGACGAGATCAGCCGCATTCTCGACGCGGAGATTGCCGCTTCGGCGCTGGCCGATACCGCCGAGGAGGCCGAAACCACCGGCACGCCGGCCAACATCGACAGCGTGTTGCGCGAGATTCTCGAGGCCGAGGTGGAAGTCCACCAGGCCACCCTGCAGGACTGGCTGCGTTCGGCGCAGCAGGCACCGCAGTCGGTCAGCGACGCACTCCTGCGCGCAGTGCACACCATGAACGGCGCCTTCGCGATGACCGAAGTGCCCGAGATCACGGCTGTAACCGGCGGTGCCGAGTCCTACATCAAGCGTGCGCTGGCCGCCGAGGTGGTGCCGAATGATGAAGGCGTGGCCGCGCTGGATGCGACCGCGCAGGCGATCACCGCCACCATGGAAGCGCTGCAGGCCGAACAGCCGCGCATCGCACCGCAACAGGTACTGGCACAGCGCCTGCAGGCGCTGGCCAGCGAGTTGCCGGAAGCGCGCTGGCCGATGGTGGGCCTGGAGGACGACGAAGCCGAGCTGGCGCTGGATGACAAACCGACGGCGGAATTGGATGCGGACGCCTCGGCAGCCATCGCGCCTGAAACCGATGCGGTACCGCCTTCGTCCGTCGCGCCGGAGCAGGAACCGCAGGCAGTTGCCGATGTCGCCGAAGCCCCGGTCGAGGATGCGGCGATCGAGGGCGAGGGCGGGCTGGAGGTCGGTGAGCTGACCGCCAGCGACGATCTTTCGCGCTACTTCGATGCCGGATGGCCGTCGGTACCGGGTGAGGGAGCGGCGTCGCTACCGGTGGTCGAATCGATCCAGGTGGCCGACGATGTTCCGGGCGTTGAGGTAGACGGTGTCGAGACGGAGGCCGAAAGCGCGCCGCTGTTGGCCGACGATGCCGGTTTGACCGTCGTGGACGATCTGTCGCCGTACCTGGATGCCAGTGCGCTGCCGGTCGACGACCGCGATGCCGAAGAGATTCCGGATGCTGTCGAAGCCGTCGCATCTGACCTGAATGCGTCCTCGTTCGATCACGTGCACGTCGCTGACCCTGAGGCATTCGAGACGCCTGCTGCACTGCCACTCGACAGCGAGCTGTCGAGCCTGCAGGATGAAATGGCTGCGCCGGGGTTTGCAGAACCGGTCTCGCTGGACGCCGCGCTCGAGGCCGGCCTGCACGTGATCGACGAAGAGCAGCCCCTGGCCGACGACGGGCAATGGTCCGTGCTCGGCCTGCAGGCCAGCGAACTCGCGCCGGGCGAGGCGGAAGCCTTTGCCGAGGATGCGGACGTCGGCGGGGAGGCGGCGATCGGTGAAGGAGAGAGCGCCGATCAGCCGTCCCCGGCGACGGTGAATGAGGAGATCGCGGAGGCCGCGGCGCCGGCAACCGCCGAGCCGGTGCGGTTCTTCGAACTGGAAGACGCGCCGGGCCAGGTGGAAGTCCACGCCGAAGCTGCCGATGCCGAGGCCGATACCGCGTCGGATGCCCCGGCCGTTGGCGTGCCTGACGCCGACGTGGCTGAAACCGTGGCACCCGACGTCCTTGACATCCCGGTGCCGGAAGACAGCGCCGATACGCTCGACTTCAGCGTCTACGATCGCGAGCTGGTCGACATCTTCGTCGAGGAAGGCAAGGACCTGCTCGACCACTGCGATGGCCTGATCAGCGAGCTGCGCGATGCGCCGCAGGACCGCGAGGTGCTGGCCGGCCTGCAGCGTGACCTGCATACCCTGAAGGGTGGCGCACGCATGGCCGGCATCAACGCCATCGGCGATCTTGGCCACAGCATCGAATCGTTGCTGGAAGCCGTCGCCGCTGGTCGCACCGAGATCGAACGCCGCGATGTGCAGTTGCTGGAGCGCGGATTCGATCGCCTGCACCAGCTGCTCACCCGCACCGGTGACCATCGAGTGGTGGAACCGGCGCAGGACCTGGTCGATGCGTTCGAAGTGCGTACGACCACCGATCTCGCTGCGGCAGCGGCGGCTGCCGTAGCTGTAGCCAACGTGCCGAGCGTCGCAGAAGCCACTTCTGCACCGGTTGCCAGCCCGGCGCCGGCACTGCTCGCCGCGCCGCTGTCGGCACCGCTGCCGGCCGAAGGCGTGGTCGATGAAGATCCGCTGGCACGCCCGCAGCAGGAACAGGTGCGCGTGCGCGCGGATCTGCTCGACCGCCTGGTCAACCATGCCGGTGAAGTGGCGATCTACCGCTCGCGCCTTGAGCAGCAGCTCGGCGCGTTCCGTGGTGCGATGGGCGAGCTGGAGCGCACCAACGCGCGACTGCGCGACCAGCTGCGCCGGCTCGACCTGGAAACCGAAGCGCAGATCGTCGCCCGCTACCAGCGTGAGCAGGACCAGGCAGACCAGAAGTTCGATCCGCTGGAGCTGGACCGCTTCTCCACGCTGCAACAGCTCAGCCGTGCGCTGAACGAATCGGCGGCCGACCTTGGCGGGCTGCAAGGGGTGCTGGACGATCTGTCGCGCCAGTACGATTCGCTGCTGCAACAGCAGTCGCGCGTCAGCTCCGAGCTGCAGGACGGCCTGATGCGCGCGCGCATGGTGCCGTTCGATGGCCTGGTGCCGCGCCTGCGCCGCGTGGTCCGCCAGTCCGGCATGGATACCGGCAAGCAGGTGCACCTGACCCTGGAAGGCACCCACGGCGAACTGGACCGCAATGTTCTCGACCGCATGGTCGCGCCGCTCGAACACATGCTGCGCAACTCGGTGGCCCATGGCCTGGAAGCGCCGGAACAGCGCCGCGCCGCCGGCAAGCCGGAAGAGGGCGAAGTTGCCATCCGCCTGCACCGTGAAGGCTCGGAAATCGTGCTGGAAGTGGCCGATGACGGTGCCGGCCTCGATCGCGAAGCGATCCGCCGCCGCGCCATCGACCGTGGCCTGCTGGCCGCCGACGCGCAGCCGAACGATCAGGAACTGGACAACCTGATTTTCGCCTCCGGTTTCTCCACCGCCGACCAGGTCAGCCAGCTGGCCGGTCGCGGCGTGGGCATGGACGTGGTGCGCAACGAAGTGCGCCAGCTGGGCGGCTCGGTCGACATCCAGTCGGTGCGCGGCCAGGGCGTGCGCTTCACCCTGCGCCTGCCGCAGACGCTGGCCGTCACCCAGGCGGTGTTCGTGCAGATCGGCGAGACCACCTTCGCCGTGCCGGTGGCCTCGGTCAGCGGTATCGGCCGCCTGTCGCGCGAACGTTTCGAGGCCGCCGACAGCAGCTACCGCTACAGCGGCGAAGACTATCCGTTGTATGACCTCGGCAGCCTGGTCGGGCAGGCCCCGGCGCGTGCCGATGGCCAGGACCAGGTGCCGCTGTTGCTGGTCCGTGCCGGTGACCTGCGTGCAGCCGTGGCGATCGACCAGGTGCTGGGCAACCGCGAAATCGTGGTCAAGCCGGTCGGCCTGCAGATCGCATCGGTACCGGGCATCTACGGTGCCACCATCACCGGCGATGGCCGCGTGGTGGTGATCCTGGACGTCGCGCCGCTGGTGCGCCGCTTCCTGGCCAATCCGACGGCACCGGTGCTGGCCAATGCACCGCGCGACGAACGCCAGGTGCCGCTGGTGATGGTGGTCGATGACTCGCTGACCATGCGCAAGGTGACCGGCCGCATCCTCGAGCGCCACAACTTCGAAGTCAGTGTCGCCCGCGATGGCGTGGAAGCACTGGAGCGGTTGGAAGAGCGCGTGCCGGACCTGATGTTGCTGGACATCGAGATGCCGCGCATGGACGGCTACGAGCTGGCCACTGTGATGCGTGCCGATCCGCGCTACAGGGATGTGCCGATCGTGATGATCACCTCGCGCAGCGGCGACAAGCACCGCCAGCGTGCCTTCGAGATCGGTGTCCAGCGTTATCTGGGCAAGCCGTACCAGGAACTGGACCTGATGCGTAACGTGTACGACCTGCTGGGGATCGCCCGTGTCCGTGAGTGAAACCCATCCGGCCCCGGCCGTCGCCCTGCTGGCCCGTCCCGGTGCGGCGCGTGAACGCCTGCGCGAGGCGCTGGCGCATGCCGATGTACAGCTGGTCCTGGAAGATGATCCGAACGACCTGGAGCCGCAGGTCCTGCAGGCCGCGGATCCGCAGTTCGTGGTGATCGCGCTGGAAGCGGCCGTCGAGGACGCACTGGAACGGTTGGAATCCGCGCTCTCGGCACCGGGGCTGACCCTGGTGTTCGATGAGGCTGAGCTGGCCGCCCGCCGCGACGGCTGGGAGGCGCAACGTTGGGGGCGCCACCTGGCCGCCAAGCTGCACGGCCACCAGCAGGTGTTGCCGCCGGGCGCCGAACAAGAGCCCAGCCTGCAGCTGGAGCCTGGTCATCCGGCGCCCGCGCCGGCGCCGCAGGAAGAAGCCCTGCAGCCACACCTGGAACAGGCGCTGAGCTGGGCCGATGACGTTCCGGCCGACGGCCTGTATTCGCCACCGGCAGACCTGCACGAACCGATCGCGCTGGAGCAGGCCCTGGCGGCGCTGCAGCCGATCGTGCCCGAGCCTCTGGATCCGCCTTCGGCGCCGCAGGCACTGGCCGAACCGGCGGCGCCCGCGACACCGCCGGTCTCCTTCGATCACACCGCCTGGTCGCTGGTCGAGGAATCGATCGAAGCACCCGTATCGGCAGAAGCCGTGGCGCCGGTCGTCGCGCCGCAGCCCTCGTTCGATACCGATCATTTGAGCCTGGTCGATCTGGATGCCGCCGCCCCGGCCGGTGCGCGTGCCGCATCGCTGCTGGTGCTGGCCGGCATCGGTGGCCCGGATGCGTTGCGTCGCCTGCTCGGCGCACTGCCCGCGTCGTTGAGCGTGCCGGTCCTGGTGCACATGCGTCTGGATGGTGGCCGCTACGGCAACCTGGTCAAGCAGATGTCCCGCGTTTCGCCGTTGCCGGTGCAGCTGGCCGAGGCCGGCCAGCACGCGGTGCCGGGCGAGGTGCACGTGCTGGCCGATGATATCGGCGTGCGCGCGGCCAGCGATGGCCTGCATTTCCAGAGCGATGCCAACGGTATTTCGCTCGCTTCGCTGCCGGCCGAACACACCGCACTGGTGCTGCTCAGCGGTGCCGACCTGGCCCACGTAGGCCCGGCGCTGGACCTGGCGGCCGCCGGTGCGTGGGTGGCCGGGCAGGTGGGCGAGGGCTGCTATGACCCGGCGGCGGCCACCGCCGTGGTGGCTGCCGGCATGGTGGCCGGTGAACCGCAGGAACTGGCGCAGGCAATTGCCGCGCGCTGGGGTGAGCAGGACGACAACGGAGACGCACCATGAGCTACGCCAGCAATGACGAAATCCGCGGCGTCCTGATCCAGGCCGGCAACGAGCGCGTGCTGCTGCCCAATGCCACCGTGGCCGAAATGATGTCGCGCGTGCCGGTGCAGCCGGTCTCCGATGCGCCGCGCTGGCTGGTAGGCGAGATCGGCTGGCACGGCTGGCAGGTGCCGCTGGTGTCGTTCGCGCGCCTTTCGGGGCTGGGCGAAGAGACCGTGGCCGGCCACAACAAGGTGGTGGTGCTGAAGTCCCTCAGCGGCAACGCGCAGCGCCCGTACTACGCGCTGCTGACGCAGAACTTCCCGCAGCTGATCTCGGTGCCACGCGATGGCCTGCTGGCCGACGCCTCCGAAGAAACCCTGCCGCAGACCGTGCACATGCGCGTGCTGCTGGGTGAGCAGAGTGCGCTGCTGCCGAACCTGGACGCGTTGGAAGCGGCGCTGGATTCGCTCGCCGCCTGATCCACCAGGCCGGCACTACCACGAACCTGTCTTATCCCAGGTCGCCCAACCGCGCCTGCAACGCCGCGACCGCGGCCAGCCCGGCCGTTTCCGTGCGCAGGATCCGCGGGCCCAGCTGCAGTCCCTGTAACCCTGCCGCCGCCAGCTGGTCGCGGTCGCGCGGCGACCAGCCCCCTTCCGGGCCGATCGCGAGCACGACGCCCCCTGCCGGAGCGGCCGTCAGCGTCGACAGGCGATGTGCGCCCCGCGGATCCAGGGTCAGCCGCAGCGTATCGGCCGGCAGCGCCGCCGCGGCCTGCGCCAGCGACAGCGGAGGCCCCACCTGCGGAATGCGCGCACGCCCGGACTGGCCGCAGGCCGACGTCACCACGTTGTTCCAGTGCGCCACGCGCTTCTCGGCGCGCGCGGCATCGAGCTTCACCTCGGTGCGCTCGGCGTTGACCGGAATGATCGCCGCCACGCCCAGTTCGGTGGCCTTCTGCAGGATCAGGTCCATCTTCTCGCCACGGGCGATGCCCTGCAGCAGGGTGATCGCCAGCGGTGATTCATTATCGATGGCCTGCACAGCATCGATGCGCACCTGCACTTCGCGCTTGCCGGCCATGGTCAGCGTGGCGCTGTAGTCATGGCCGTCGCCGTTGAACAGCACGCAGGTGTCTCCCTCGCGCAGGCGCATCACCCGCACCAGGTGGTTGGCCGTCTCTTCCGGCAGGGTCACGGTCTGGCCGCTGTGCAGCGCCAGGTCGATGGGGCAGCGGGTCACGCGCATGCAATCGCCTCGTCGATGGCCGCCAGCGTGGTGTGTGCCAGCAGCTCCAGTTGTTCGTCATCCACGCAATAGGGTGGCATCCAGTACAGCACGTCGCCCAGCGGGCGCAGCACCACGCCGCGCTTGAGGGCGGCCTTGTAAGCGTGTAGGCCCAGCCGCAGGCCCGGGTCGAACGGCGTGCGCCTGTTGCCGTCGCGCGACAGCTCGAACGCCACCACCATGCCGGCCTGGCGCACGTCGGCCACGTGCGGATGGTCGGAAAATGGCGCCGCCAGCGTGCCCATCACCGACGCGATGCCCCGGTTGCGGGCGATCACATCGTCGTCGCGGAAGATGTCCAGCGTCGCCAGTGCCGCCGCGCAGGCCAGCGGATTGCCGGTGTAGCTGTGCGAATGCAGGAAGGCGCGCTCGCGCGAGTCGTCGAGGAAGGCGTCGTACAGCGCCTGCGTGGCCAGCACGGCGGCCAGCGGCAGGAAGCCGCCGGTCAGGCCCTTGGAAAGGCACATCAGGTCCGGCATCACCCCTGCCTGCTCGCAGGCGAACAGGGTGCCGGTGCGGCCGAAGCCGGTGGCGATCTCGTCGGCGATCATGAACGCGCCATGGGCATCGCACAGTTCGCGCACGCGCTGCAGATAGACCGGGTCATGCATGCGCATGCCGCCGGCACACTGCAGGCGTGGTTCCAGGATCACCGCGCAGATCTCGCCCGGATGCTGGTCGAACAGCGTGGCCAGGCCGTCGGCAGCCTGCCGTGCGCGGTCGGCCGCGCTCTGGCCGGGTTCGGCCAGGTAGGCATCGGGCGACGGCGCGAACAGCGCTTCGGCCAGCAGCGGTGCATAGACGCGGCGATACAGCGGGATGTCACCCAGCGCCAGCGCGCCCAGGGTCTCGCCGTGGTAGCCGTTTTCCAGTGCAATGAAACGCGTGCGCCGCGGCTCCCCACGGTTCTGGAAATACTGGAAGGTCATCTTCAGCGCCACTTCCACGCCGGCCGAGCCGTTGTCGGCGTAGAACACCTTGGCCAGCGGCTCGCGGCCGGGCTGGCGTGGTGCCAATGCCAGCAGGCGTTCGGCCAGGGTGATGGCCGGCTCATGGCTGAAGCCGGCCAGCATCACCTGTTCCAGCTGCGTGGCCTGGGTGGCAATGGCACCGCCGATGCGCGGTTCGGCATGACCGAACAGGTTGGTCCACCAGCTGCTGACGGCGTCCAGGTAGCGGTGGCCGTCGTGGTCGATCAGCCACGCGCCTTCGCCACGGGCGATCGGCACCAGCGGCAGGGTGTCCGGATGCTCACGCATCTGCGTGCACGGGTGCCACAGCACCTGCAGGTCGCGCTGCCGCCAGTGGCGGGCCAGCGGGGAGGGGGTCGGGTCTGCTAGCATTTCGGGCTCATGAACATGTTGCTGCCTGCACATTCTATCGGCGCCGGCGCAGCCGCCGGTCGCCGCGGAGATTCCGCATGAACGATGACCGTGCCGGCCGTCGCTTGCCGATCATCCATCGGATCACCGATGAGGAGAACGGCCCCTTCCAGCGCCAGCATCTGGACCTGGAGTTCTCCAACGGTGAACGTCGCCGTTTCGAGCGCCTGGTCAGCCGTGGTCACGGTGCGGTGGTGGTGGTGCCGATGCTCGACGATGAAACCGTGCTGCTGGTGCGTGAATACGCCGCCGGCATGCATCGTTACGAACTGGGGCTGGTGAAGGGCAGGAGCGACGCCGGCGAGACCCCCGAGCAGGCTGCCGACCGCGAACTGAAGGAAGAGGCTGGTTATGGTGCGCGCCGGGTCGACGTGCTGCGCGCGATGACACTGGCCCCGACCTACATGAGCCACCAGTCGTGGCTGGTGGTGGCGCGCGACCTGTACCCGGAAAAACTGGCCGGCGACGAGCCGGAAGAACTGGAAGTGGTGCCGTGGAAGCTGGCCGAACTGGACCAGCTGATGTTGCGCGAGGACTTCTCCGAGGGACGCTCGCTGGCGGCGCTGTTCATTGCCCGCCAGTGGCTGCAGGGAACGCGATGATCAAGCTGACGACGGACCTGCGCGAGACCGCCATCGCCATCGCCCAGCAGGCCGGCCAAGCCATCATGCAGGTGTATGCCGATGGCTTCGAGGTCCAGATCAAGGACGACAACAGCCCGGTCACCGCGGCCGACCTGGCGGCCAACCAGGTCATTGAGCTGGGCCTGCAGCAGCTGACACCGGACCTGCCGATCCTGTCCGAGGAATCGGCGCAGGCGGGCTGGGAGCATCGCCGCCATTGGGGCGCTTACTGGCTGGTGGATCCGCTCGACGGTACCCGCGAGTTCGTCAAGCGCAACGGCGAATTCAGCGTCAACATCGCCTTGATCTACCAGGGCGCGCCGGCATTCGGCGTGGTGCTGGCGCCGGTCACCGGCATTGTCTGGCATGCCATGCGCGGCGAACTGGCCTATCGGCGGCAGGGCCTGCATGACACCGTGCTGCGCACCCGCACACCGGCCACGGCTCCACTGCGCGTTGCCGCCAGCCGCTCGCACCGTTCGCCGGAAACCGAGGCGCTGCTGGCGCGCATGGGCCGCATCGAGACCATCGCGCAGGGCTCGTCGCTGAAATTCTGCCGGATCGCCGAAGGCGGCCTGGATGTCTATCCGCGGCTGGGCCCGACCTCCGAATGGGATACGGCCGCCGGCCAGTGCGTGCTGCATGCCGCCGGCGGCGCGGTGCTGTCGGCGGCGACCGGCAAGCCGTTCCGCTACAACCGCCGCGAGACCCTGTTGAACGGCGATTTCATTGCCCTTGGTGATACCAGCCTGCCGTGGCGCGACTGGTTGTCCGACTGATCCTGGAGGCCGCATGAGCGCGCACGACACCCCCACCACTGGCAGCGCCGCAAGCAACGAACTGGAGCGCCTGCTGGCGATCATGGCGCGGCTGCGCGACCCGCAGGGAGGCTGCCCGTGGGATCTGGAGCAGAACTTCGCGACCATCGCCCCCTACACCATCGAAGAAGCCTACGAGGTCGCCGATGCGATCGACCGCGGCGACCTGGACGATCTCTGCGACGAGCTTGGCGACCTGCTGCTGCAGGTGGTGTTCCACGCACGCATGGCCGAGGAGCAGGGGGCGTTTGCCTTCGCCGAGGTCGCCCGTGCGATCAGCGACAAGATGCAGCGCCGTCACCCGCACGTGTTCGCCGATGTCAGCGTGGACGATGCCGACGGGGTGACGCGCAACTGGGAGGCGATCAAGCGCGCCGAGCGTGCCGCTAAGGGCGAGCAGGACACCTCCGCACTGGCCGGTATCTCGCGCGGCCTGCCGGAATGGCAGCGGGCGGTGAAGCTGCAGTCGCGCGCAGCCAAGGTCGGTTTCGACTGGCCGGGTCCGCTGCCGGTGCTGGACAAGGCCGCCGAGGAGCTGCAGGAGCTGCGCGAGGAGTTCGAACGCGGCGATGTCGCGGGCAACAAGGCGCGCCTGCAGGAAGAACTGGGCGACCTGCTGTTCGTCTGCGCGAACCTGGCGCGTCATGCCGATATCGATCTGGGCGCTGCACTGCGCGGTGCCAACCACAAGTTCGAGCGTCGCTTCCGCGCGATGGAAGCGCAGGCCGACGCACAGGGTGAGGCGTTGGCCGAACTGGACCTGGATGCGCAGGAAGCACTGTGGCAGCAGGCCAAGGCAGCAGAGAAGGCGTGAAAACGCTTGGCCTGTTCCTGCTGACCGCGCTGGCCGAGATCGTTGGCTGCTACCTGCCATGGTTGTGGCTGCGCAAGGGAGGCAGCGTCTGGCTGCTGCTGCCGGCGGCGGCCAGCCTGGCCCTGTTCGCCTGGCTGCTGACCCTGCACCCGACTGCCAGTGGACGGGTCTATGCCGCCTACGGTGGCGTCTACATCGGCACCGCGCTGTTCTGGCTGTGGCTGGTCGATGGCATTCGTCCCAGCCGCTGGGACCTGCTGGGCGCAGCGCTGTGCCTGGCCGGCATGGCGGTGATCATGTTCGGGCCGCGCACCTCATCGGTGTAGAGCCGAGCCATGCTCGGCTGCTCTCCTTCCGACCGCGCTGGCGCGCGCAAGCCGAGCATGGCTCGGCTCTACAAGGTCAGCGATGGCGCATGATGTGGGCGACCCTGGTTCCCCGAGCCTGCTCATGTCCCGCTTCGCCAGCTTCCGCGAGTTCTATCCGTTCTATCTCAGCGAACACCGCCACCCGGTATCGCGGCGGCTGCACTTCATCGGCAGTTGCGGGGTCCTGCTGCTGGTCGCCACTGCCTTGCTGCGCGGCCAGCCGCTGTTCCTGCTCGGCGCCCTGTTCTGCGGCTACGGGTTCGCCTGGGTCGGCCATTTTTTCTTCGAGAAGAACAGACCGGCGACGTTCCGCCATCCGCTGTACTCGTTCATGGGTGACTGGGTGATGTTCCTCGACATCCTGCGTGGGCGGGTGCGCCTGTAGCGGGCGGCTGCGGCGCTTTGCGGGCATTGCCTCGCCGGCAGAGGAAAGGGTGGGGCGGGTTGCACTTCCGCTTGCATGAACCGCTGCGCTGCGGCACGCCTGCGGGCGACCGATCTGGGATAATGGCGTTTCCTGTTTCCTCTGCTGCCGGACCCGGTCATGACCCAGAAGACGCTGCTCAACGATACCCACCGCGCCCTTGGCGCCAAGATGGTCGATTTCGGGGGTTGGGACATGCCCATCCACTACGGCTCGCAGCTGGACGAGCACCATCTGGTGCGCCGTGAGTCCGGCGTGTTCGACGTCAGCCACATGACGGTGGTCGACCTGCGCGGTGACCAGGTCAAGCCGTTCCTGCGCCGCCTGCTGGCCAACTCGGTCGACAAGCTGAAGGTGACCGGCAAGGCACTGTACTCGTGCATGCTGAATCCGCGCGGCGGCGTCATCGACGACCTGATCGTCTACTACCTGGGCGACGACTTCTTCCGCATGGTGGTCAATGCCTCTACCCGCGAGAAGGACCTGGCCTGGCTGCGCGAGCAGGCTGCGCCGTTCGGCGTCGCCGTCGAGCAGCGCCCGGACCTGGCCATCCTCGCCGTGCAGGGCCCGCAGGCGCGCGACATCGTGATCGGCCTGGCCCGCGAAGCCGACCGCGCAGCGTTGACCAAGCTGGGCCGCTTCGCCGCCCTGCAGGTGCAGTCCGATGACGGTGTCGAGCTGTTCGTCGCCCGCACCGGCTACACCGGTGAAGATGGTTTCGAGATCCTGCTTCCGCAGGACGCCGTGGTCGCCTTCTGGAACCGCCTGCTGGCGGCGGGTGTGAAGCCGGCCGGCCTTGGTGCGCGCGACACCCTGCGCCTGGAAGCTGGCATGAACCTGTACGGCCAGGACATGGACGAAGAGATCAGCCCCTACGAAGCGGCGCTGGCCTGGACCGTGTCGCTGGACGAAGGCCGCGACTTCATCGGCCGCGACGTGCTGGAGGCGCAGAAGAGCGCCGGCACCGCGCGCCAGATGATCGGCCTGGTGATGGACGAGAAGGGCGTGCTGCGCCATGGCCAGACGGTCACCACGGCCAGCGGCCAGGGCGAGATCCTGTCCGGCACCTTCTCGCCGACGCTGGCCAAGGGCATCGCCTTCGCCCGCGTGCCGGCTGGTGAACTCGGCGAGGTCACCGTCGACATCCGCGGCCGTCAGGTGCCGGTGCGGGTGGTCAAGTTCCCGTTCGTTCGGGAAGGCCAGGCGCAGCCCGGCGTGCTCGCCGACGCCTGATCCGTACGTGCCGGTCGTCACTGACAGCAGTGGCGGCCGGTTGGTTACACTAGCCCCGTTTTTTCCACCCCTGCATATCTCTGGAGCAGTCCCATGAGCGAGATCCCCGGCGACCTCAAGTTCCTCAAGTCCCATGAGTGGGCCCGTGTCGAAGGCAATGGCCGCGTCACCGTCGGTATTTCCGACCACGCCCAGGGCCTGCTGGGTGACCTGGTCTACGTCGAACTGCCGGAAGTCGGCGCCGACGCCAAGGCCGGCGAGCAGATCGCCGTCGTCGAGTCGGTGAAGGCCGCCTCGGACGTCTACAGCCCGATCAGCGGCAAGGTCGTCGAGGTCAACTCGGCCCTGTCCGACAAGCCGGAAACCATCAACGAAGATGCCTACGGCGAAGGCTGGATGTTCGTGGTCGAACTGACCAACGCCGATGAGGTCAACGAGCTGCTGGACCCGGACGCGTACGCCGAAGCCCTGGAGAACGAAGACCACTGAGTCGTCGTTTCCGGATTCTGGAACGGCCACCTTCGGGTGGCCGTTTTTGTTTTGGCGACTGCACCGGACTCATGACGCGGGGTTCGCTGCGCACCCTCGGCGTGGCATCAGCCGACAGGCGAACGGTGCCGATGGGCGTGCGCAGTTTTGCGCAAATCCGCGTTTCAGCCCCGCGCCGACGCACTCGGATGTGAAAACTTTTCGCCCCCTGTTGCGGCGCCGTTGTGCTGGCGTTGGTGGCGGCGCCGGTGACCATCGACGTCGCACGCGCGATGCCGTTGCGAGTCTGTGTCTAAATGCGCGGAGTGCTTATTTCAAGTGTTTTTTGTTCAACGTATGCATCGATGCCGGTGCATGCAGCACGCTTGCGCGATGCTTCAACCGCCATCGCGGGCCGCGTAGAGCAGTGGCGCCGACGGCGCTCGGAAAGGCGCGGATGTGAAAATTTTTCGCGGGGGTTGTTGACAGTAAAAAAAACCGTGATTAGGTTTCGCCTCAGCAGACCTTGCCTGCCCAACCGAGTGCGCAGAATCAATCGTCCGATGCGAAGCAGCCCCTTCAAGACCACCGCGACCCTGATGACGGTGGACACGGCCCCGCTTCCCCCGGAGAAATGCAAGGCACCTCCCGTTCCGATGTCCGCTCCGCCGATCGAGGCGGGCATCGCCGCATCCGTAACGGCGCGCCTGACGCGCCGGCGGTCCCCGCACGCAGCATCCGCGGGTTTGATCCAACTGGGCGTTTCAACTCCCTATCACTGACGAGGAGCCATCCCATGGCAACCAAGAAAGCTGCGAAGAAGAAGCCCGCCGCCAAGAAAGCGGTGAAGAAGGTCGCGAAGAAGGCCGCTGCCAAGAAGGCAGTGAAGAAGGTCGCGAAGAAGGCGACTGCCAAGAAGGCAGTGAAGAAGGCGGCGAAGAAGGTCGCCAAGAAGACCACTGCGAAGAAGGCAGTGAAGAAGGCGGCGAAGAAGGTCGCCAAGAAGTCCACTGCCAAGAAGGCCGTCAAGAAGACCGCGAAGAAGGCGGCCAAGAAGGCCACCAAGAAGACTGCCAAGAAGGCTACGGCCCGCAAGCCGGCCAAGAAGGTCGCAAAGAAGGCGCCTGCCAAGAAGGCCGTCAAGAAGACCGCCAAGAAGGCAGTAAAGAAGACCGCGAAGAAGGCTACCAAGAAGGCTGCCCCGAAGAAGGCAGCGAAGAAGGTTGCAAAGCGCAAGCCGGCCGCCCGCAAGAAGAAGGCCGCTCCGGTCGCTCTGCCGGCAACCCCGGCGCCGCTGATCTAAGTACTTCCCGATAGCCGCATCCTGAAACCCCCTTCCCTGGCTGCCCAGCGGGGAGGGGGTTTTTTTATGGGCGGCTTCGATCGCCTGGTGGGGTGACTACCGGCGGGAATCGTTCCACCAGGAAGTCGAGGAAGCTGCGCAGGCGGGTGGAGTGGTAACGGTCGTGCGCATAGACCACGTGCATCGGCCGACCGGCCTGGCCGTGCCCTGGGAGCAGCTGCACAAGTCGTCCAGCCTCGACATCGGCTGCCAGCAGCAGCGTCGACTGCAGGACGATGCCCAGGCCATGCAGCGCCGCCGAACGCAGCGCTTCGCCATTGTTGATCTGCAGTCGGCCGTCGGGCACGTGGTCGAGCTCGCCAGCGTCGTCCTGCAGCCACTGCGCAAGTGCACTCGGTTCGAACGACAGGCATTGATGGCCGGCAAGTGCATGCACGCTGTGTGGCGTGCCATGCCTGGCCAGATACGCCGGCGAGGCGCACATCATCAGGCGATAAGGGGCCAGGGCTCGTGCCACCAGCACGCTGCTGTCGGCCAGCGTGCCGATCCGCAGCGCCGCTTCGAAGCCCTCTTCGGCAAGGTCGACCACGCGATCGGTCAGCGTCGCTTCGACCCGGACATCCGGATGGCGCGCCATGTACTCGGCCAGTGCCGGTACCAGCGCATGCGTACCGAAGATCACTGGTGCACTGATGCGCAGCGTGCCCGCCGGTGCCAGGTGCTGGTGCTGCGCCTGCGCATCGGTTTCGTCCACCAGGCGCAGGATCTCCCGGCAGCGCGTGTAGTAATCCTGGCCGAACGGGGTCGTGTGCTGGCGCCGGGTGGTTCGGCTCAACAGCTGCATGCCCAGCCGTGCTTCCAATGCACGCAGATGCTTGCCGGCCATCGTCGCGGAGATGTTCATCGCCGCAGCTGCCGCACTGAGGCTGCCCTTGTCCACGATCAGCACGTAGACCCGCATGCTTTCCAGCAGGTTCATCTGACACCCCGGGTGTTGAATGCTGAAACCTGCGCGGAGTTTATCAATCAGGGGTGATCAAACAGCATGTCGTGCAAGGGCTGGATTGGCCGGCCATGCGGACAGGAGAACACCATGGACTTGAATCTTGCAGGCCGTACCGCCTTGGTGACGGGCGCGGCCAGCGGCATCGGTGCCGCCGTCGCCAGGCAGCTGGCGGCCCAGGGCGTGCGCGTTGCCATCACGTCACGGCAGCGGGCACCCCTGCAGGCGCTGGCGGCGCGGATCGAAGCCGAAGGCGGCGTGGCACCGGTCATCGTGGCCGGCGATGTCACCGTGGCCGGTGACGTCCGGTACATCGCGCAGGCATCCCGGGACGCATTGCAACGCGTCGACATCCTGGTCAACGCCGCAGGTGGCTCCCGGCCGACCACCGTCGATGCCGATGATGATGTCTGGGAGGAAGCGATCGCCCTGAACTTTTCCGCTGCGCGGCGGATGACCCAGGCGCTGTTGCCTGGCATGCAGGCGCAGGCATGGGGGCGGGTGATCAACTTCAGCGGTTCGATGGAACCGCGTGCGGTGAACGCGGCCACTGCGGCGAAGGCGGCGCTGCATCTGTGGAGCAAGGGGCTGTCGTCGGAGGTGGCCGGGCAGGGCATTACGGTGAATGCGATTGCACCGGGGCGCATCAACAGCGCGCAGATCCTGGAACGCCTGCATCCCACCGAGGAAAGCCGGCGTGCGTTCATCGCCAGCAATATCCCGATCGGACGCTTCGGTGAACCCGAGGAAGTGGCGCCACTGGTGGCCTTCCTGTCCTCGCCGCTGGCCGGCTACATCACAGGCGCGGTGATTCCGGTGGACGGCGGCATGCACTACTTCGCGCACTAGCGCCGCGGAACTGCTCTTTGCATCTGTAGAGTCGAGCCAACAAAAAGGGCGACCCGCAGGCCGCCCTTCGCACACACGATCGAGCCCGCCTGATCAGCGCGGCGACGCCACCGCACGATTGCCTGAGGCGCCCTTGCCCTTGCGCTTGTCCTGCTGCGCCGGGCTGGCGCCCTCGGCCATCAGGTTGTCGCTGCCGAAGTCGGTGTCCACGTCCAGCCAGCGCTGCGCCGGCAGGCCGAGCGCGGAGTCGAGCACGGTCGGCAGCAGGCCGCTGGGCAGGCTGCTTTCGCCATTCCACATGATGGCGATGCCCAGATCGCGTTCCGGCACCAGCGCGACCAGGCCGCGATAGCCCTGCACGGCACCGGCATGGAACACCACGTCGTGGCCGGCGTAGTCGAAGGTGCGCCAGCCCAGGGCGTAGCCGGCCGAGTGCAGGCGCTCGCGGCGCCAGCCCGAACGCATCTCGCCGGGGGTGCTGATCAGGCTCGAATGCAGGGTGGCCAGCAGCGGTGCCGGCAGCACGTCGGGGCGGTGGCCGGTGTGGGCGAGCAGCCACTGCGCCATGTCGCTGGCGCTGGCATTGACGCCGGCCGCCGGGGCGACCCGGTAGTAGGTCGGCTTCGGCGTCAGCGAGACCCAGCCGTTGCGGCTGCGCACGTGAGGACGCGCCCAGCGCGAGCTGGCCTGGATGCCGGCCAGGCCGAGGCTCGCATCGTTCATGCCCAGCGGCTTGAAGATGCGGCGCTCGACCGACTGCTCGTAGAAACTGCCGGAGGCCGCGTAGACGACATCGCCGATCAGGCTGAAGGCCACGTTCTGGTAGGCATAGCAGTCGCCCGGCAGGCACTTCAGGCTGGTGTTGGCCAGTTTCTGGGTCAGCGCGTAGTACTCGGCGTTGCCCTCGATGTCGCGGTCGTAGGCGTTGTACGGCAGGCCGACGCGATGGCTGAGCACGTCGGCCACGGTCAGGCGGTCGGTGGCTTCGGGCGAATTGAGGCGGAAGCCCGGCACGTAGTCGGTGACCTTGCTGTCCCAGCGCAGCGTGCCGTCGTTGACCAGCAGGCCGGCCATGGTGCCGGCGAAGGCCTTGGACAGCGAAGCCAGGCGGAACACGGTGTGCGCATCGACCGGCAGCGGATTGTTGACGTCGGTGACGCCATAGCCGCGCGCGCTGAGGATACGGCCGCCCTGCACGATCGCCACGGCCATGCCCGGCACGCGTTCGCCATAGGTGAGCTGCTGCGCCATCGATTCGATGTTGGCGACGTTGAAGCCGGGCGCCGGGGCCTGCACGCGCGGCACCAGGCCGGTGCGGTAGGCCGCCGGCTGGGTGTGGGCGACAGTGGGACCGGCAGCGGATTCGATGTTGGTCGGCATCGGCGGCAATGCCGGCGGTGTCTGCGCGGTGGTGGACAAGGCAACGGGCATCAGCATGCCCAGCAAACCGGTGGCCGCCGAACGGATCGGGCGACGCAGGCTGTTCTTTTTCATCGGTTGGACCCGTGCGCGACTGCTGATGGCGATTCTAGCGCCGCTTTTCCCTTGTGCACAAACAAAGCGAAGATGAATGCGCATCTCGTTGAAAAATTTGGAATTTGAGGTGCTGAAAGCATGTATCGGAACGTGTCATCCGGGGCCGATCAGCGGAGCCGATCCGCCCGCAGGAAGGCGCGTCGCGCTGGCGATGTTGCGGTGCATTGGCTAACGTACGCGTTTCATCGCCCCGGAGCCTGCCATGCCGCTGTCCAACCGCCGTCTTCAGGCGAGGGACACCGCGTGAGTGCGGTACGGAAGAAGGGGTCGCTGCAGGGCTTGGCGTCGGCACTGCGCGAGTCGCCAGCGCTGTGGTGGTCGTTCCTGTACTTCTTCTGCCTGCTCAGCGGCTACTACGTGCTGCGCCCGGTGCGTGAGGCCATGGCCGCCTCGGCAGACCTGGAAACGGTGTTCCCACCCGTGCTGATCGCCTGGTTCGCCAGCCACGGCATTGCGTTGAAGGACTTCGTGCTGCAGTTCCTGTTCTCCTGCGTGTTCGTGATCATGCTGGTGCTGCAGCCGGTGTACGGCTGGCTGGTCAGCCGCTTCCCGCGACGGGTGTTCCTGCCGGCGGTGTATGGGTTCTTCATCGTGACCCTGCTGGGCTTCTACATGATGTTCGACAGCGGCGTGCCTGGCCGCGGCATGGCCTTCTTCTTCTGGATCACCGTCTTCAACCTGTTCGCGGTGGCGGTGTTCTGGAGCTTCATGGCCGATGTGTTCTCCAATGTGCAGGCCCGGGCCTTCTATGGATACATTGGCGCGGCGGGCACCGTCGGTGCCTTCCTTGGTCCGATCATCACCAGTGCGCTGGTGCAGAGCGTGGGCATCGCCAACCTGATGCTGGTCTCCGCAGCTTTCCTGGTCGTGTGCCTGTTGTGCATCTGGCGGCTGCGGCACTGGGCGGTGCTGCGCGAACGCGAGCAGCAGCTGGTGTCCGGCGAGCAGCCGATGGGCGGCAGCGTGCTGGACGGCCTGAAGTTGATCGTGCGCGAGCCGCTGCTGCGCTGGCTGGCGATCATGGTGGTGTTCGGGGTGGGCGTGGGGACGCTGCTCTACAACGAGCAGGCTGCGATCGTGCGTGCGGCGTTCACTGACCCCGCAGCCAGCACCGCGTTTTTCTCGCGCATCGACTTGGCAGTGAATGCGCTGGCGCTGTTGATGCAGCTGGGCCTGACCCGCTGGTTGCTGTCCCGGCACGGCATCGCCCCGGCGCTGCTGATTCCCGGTTTCGCGATCCTGATCGGCTTCTCGGTGCTGGCGGCCTCGCCGATGCCGCTGATGGTCGCGGTAGTGCAGGTGATGACCCGGGCCAGCGAATTCGCACTGGCCAAGCCGGCGCGCGAGACAATCTACACGCGCGTGGACCGGCAGTGGCGCTACAAGGCCGGCGCAGCGATCGACACCGTGGTCTACCGCGGTGCGGACCTGAGCTTTGCCTGGGTGCACAAGGGCCTGTCATTGTTCGGCTCGCACGTAGTGTTCATCGGCGGCATGCTGGTGGCCGCGTGCATGACCGCAGCCGCGTTCGGTGTACTGCGCGAAGAAAAGAAACTGCCGCGCGACCGATGATTTCCCGGGCTCCGAGCCCCATCCCTGTCCAAGGAACCGCCCATGTACTGGATCGCACTCGCCCTGACCTTGCTGGTCGCACTGCTGCACGTCTATTTCCTGGCGCTTGAGATGTTCCTGTGGACCCGCCCGCTGGGCCTGAAGACGTTCCGCAACACGCCGGAGAAGGCGGCGACCACGCGCGTCCTGGCGGCCAACCAGGGCCTGTACAACGGCTTCCTGGCAGCAGGCATCGTGGTGGGGCTGGTGATCGATCAGCCAGTGCTGGTGACGTTCTCGCTGGCCTGCGTGGTGGGGGCGGGGGGCTATGGCGCCTACAGCGTCAGCCGCCGCATTTTCATGATCCAGGCGGTGCCTGCGATCCTGGCGTTGGTGTTTCGCGCGGTAGCGTAGATTCCAGCCAACGGCGCGGCCCCTCGTGGGTTGGCCGCGTAGAGCTTGTCATGGGGTT
>OKDH01000038.1_pt1 | contig 26530 bp, 21 predicted proteins | sample 1610621 | NCBI WGS metagenome assembly OKDH01 (sample SAMN04436668, study PRJEB24849) | human gut metagenome | biome: human gut; feature: NICU; material: stool | host: Homo sapiens | place: USA: Saint Louis, MO | collected 2010-06-11
GACCCCATGATCCGACGCTCCGCCATGCTCTCCGCGCCCGTCCGCCTCACCGCCCTGCTGCTGGTGCTGGTCATCGCCGCAACCGGCTGCCATCGCGGCGCCAAGAAGGGTGATCGCCCCGATGAAGGCGTGCCGGTCGAACAGCTGTACGAGAAAAGCCACAAGCTGATGCAGGGCGGCAACTGGAGCGGCGCCGAAGCCAGCTTCCGCCGCCTGGTGGCCCAGTATCCGTACGGTCCGTACACCGAGCAGGCGATGATCGAAACCGCCTACGCCCAGTACAAGGCCGGCAAGCACGATGACGCGGTGTCCAGCATCGACCGCTTCATCCGTACCTACCCGACCCACCGCAACATTGCCTATCTGTACTACCTGCGCGGCCTGGCCAACTCCAACCGCAGTACGGTTTTCCTGCGCCGCGTATGGTCGCTGGATGCCAGCCGCCGCGACCTGTCCACGCCGCACCAGGCGTACTCGGACTTCAACATCGTGGTTGATCGTTACCCGAACAGCCGCTACGCCGCCGATGCGCGCCAGCGCATGCTGGAGCTGCGTGACGTGTTCGCCCAGCACGAGCTGGACAACGCCCTGTACTACATGCGCCGCGGCGCCTGGGTGTCAGCCGTCGGCCGCGCCAACTACCTGCTGGAGACCTACCCGCAGAGCGCCTTCCAGTACGACGCCGTGGCCGTGCTGGCCGATTCCTACACCCACCTGGGCAACAAGACCCTGGCCGACGACGCCCGCCGCGTCCTGCAGCTGAACCAGCCGGATCACCCGTGGCTGGAAGGCAAGTGGCCGAAGTACCCGTGGATGATCCGCAAGCTGAACCCGTTCGCCGGCGAGAAGTCCGCCAGCACCGGCCAGCGCAACGCGCGACTGGAAAAGAAGTAAAAGAAGGCCCCGAAAGGGGCCTTTTCTTTGTCGGCAGATCCACGCCATGCGTGGAGGGTTCGTGCGCCCATGGACCACGACACTAGGAATTCTACGAATCCCCGGCGGATGCGACGCCGGTCCCGATCGGCGTAGGCGAGGCCATCCACACTGCGGTGCAACGGCCATCCCGGCCGTGAAGGAGCGCCCCATGACCCCACCGCCCCGCCGTTTCCACCCGCTCGCCTGCATCCTCGCCACTGCCCTGCTGGCGCTGTCCTCGGGCTCCGTGGCGGCTGCCTCACCCGCACCGGGCGATCTGCTGTCTGCTGCCACCTATCGCGCGTCATGGGTGCCGTCCAAGGCCGCCCAGGCCTACAAACTGCACTACCGCACTCCTGACCACCGCGGGCGGCTGGCCGAAGGCACCGGCCTGCTGTACCTGCCCGCCGGCACGCCGCCCATCGGCGGTTGGCCGGGGGTGTCGTGGGCGCATGGCACCCAGGGCATTGCGGATCGTTGTGCGCCCTCGGTCTCCGGCCCCTATCAACCCGAACGCGACGGGCGCTTCCTCGATCGGTTCCTGGCACAGGGCTATGCAGTGGTCGCCGCGGATTATCAGGGCCTCGGAAGCTCAGGCGACCATGCCTATCTGCATGTGCGCACTGCCGCGCGCAACGCCATCGACATGATCAAGGCCAGCCGCCAGTACCTCGGCAACGGGACGCTGTCGCCACGCTGGGTGTCGGTCGGCCATTCGCAGGGCGGTGCCGCCGCGCTCACGGCGGGCCACATCGCCCCCACCTATGGTGGACCGTCGCTGCAGTACCGCGGCAGCTTCACCACCGGCACGCCCACCGCAGTCGAACTGACCGCGCTGGTGATGAAGCCGGACAACCGCACAGCCAATCCTGGCGCGCTCAACGCGTATCACGCGTATCTGCTCGATGGCCTGCTGCAGGTCGCGCCACAGATCGACCGCGTCCTCAGCGACGCCGGCCGCGCCCGTGTGGCCGTGGCACGCGAGCAGTGCCTGGGCGAACTGGCCACCACGCTGGACGGCGCCGACACCGGCAGCATGTTCACTGCGCCGCTGGCCAGCGTGCCGGGCATCTGGGCGGTGCTGTACGACTATCTCGGCGTACCGCGCCGCGGCTTCAGCCAACCGCTGATGTTGGGCCATGGCAGCCAGGACCGCGATGTGCCCTACCTGACCACCCTGCTGTACGCCGCTGGGCTGGCCCTGCGAGGCGAGCCGGTCGCGTTCCGGCGCTACCCCGTCGACCACCGGGGCACGCTGGACGCAGCGGCGGCCGATGGCCTGGCGTTCGTACGTGCGCGACTGGGGGACGATCCCTTCAACGACGCTGCGGAAACCGCCGGCCTCGAACAGTTGCTCGACGAAGTCCGGTAGATCCACGCCAAGCGAGGATGATCTTCGACCATCGTGCGGACCAAGCTCCGCACCCACCGGAGAGGGGCCAACGGGTTGCCGGCCAGCGGCCGGCACGCCCCGCCAAGCGCTGCCTCAGCCCTTGTAGCCGTTGCTGATCGGGTAACGCCGCTCGCGGCCGAATGCGCGGCGCGAGACCTTCGGCCCCGGCGCGGCCTGGTGCCGCTTCCACTCGCTGATGCGCACCAGGCGCAGCACGCGGTCGACCACGGCTGCGTCGTAGCCGGCGGCCACGATCTCGCCGCGCGACTGCTCCTGGTCGATGTAGCGGTACAGGATGCCGTCCAGCACGTCATAGGCCGGCAGCGAGTCCTGGTCCAGCTGGTTCTCGCGCAGCTCGGCCGACGGCGGGCGGCTGATCACCGCCGGCGGGATCACCGGTGCGCCGCCCACGGTATTGCGCCACTTGGACAGGCCGAACACTTCGGTCTTGTACAGGTCCTTCAGCGGCGCGTAGCCACCGCACATGTCGCCGTAGATGGTGGCGTAGCCGACCGCGTACTCGCTCTTGTTGCCGGTGGTCAGCAGCAGGCCGCCGAACTTGTTGGCCAGCGCCATCAGGATCACGCCGCGGCTGCGCGACTGCAGGTTCTCTTCGGTCACGTCCGGCGCGGTGCCTTCGAACATCGGCGCCAGCGATTCCATCAGGCCCTTGAACGCCGGCTCGATCGACACAGCCTCAAGCTTCACCCCCAGTGCCCGGCACTGCTCGGCGGCCAGGTCGTTGGACAGGCCGGCGGTGTAGCGCGACGGCAGGCGCACGGCGGTCACGTTCTCCGCGCCCATCGCATCCACGGCCAATGCCAGCACCAGGGCCGAGTCGATGCCACCGGACAGGCCCAGCCACACCTTCCTGAAACCGTTCTTGCGGCAGTAGTCCTGGATGCCACGGGTCACCGCGCGCCAGGCCAGCGCGTCCATGCTCTCGTCGCCGTCGTCCATCCACACATGCGGCATGAAGCGGCGGGTCTCACCGTCATACTCCACCACCAGCCACTGGTCGACGAAGGCAGCAGCGGCCGGGTGCACCGTGCCATCACCATCCGCCACCACCGAAGCACCGTCGAACACCAGCGCATCCTGGCCGCCCACCACGTTGAGGTAAGCGATGGCCGCCCCGCTCTCGCGGGTACGCGCGGCCAGCACGGCGTCGCGCTGGGCGTGCTTGCCACGCTCGTAGGGCGAAGCATTCGGCACCACCACCAGCTGCGCACCCGCGCGCATGGTGTCGGCCAGCGGCTCGGCAAACCACAGGTCCTCGCAGATCAGCAGGCCGACCAGAATGCCATTGACCTCGAACACGCAGCTGCCACCATCCGGATCGACGTCGAAGTAGCGGCGCTCGTCGAAGACCGCGTAGTTGGGCAGTTCGCGCTTGCGGTAGGTCTGCTCGACCAGGCCGTCACGCAGTACGCTGGCAGCGTTGTAGACCACCGCGCCAGCCGCCTGCGGCCAGCCGACCACGGCGGTGATGCCACGGCAGGCGGTGGCGATGCGGGTCATCGCCTGCTCGCACTCGTACAGGAAACCCGGGCGCAGCAGCAGGTCCTCCGGCGGGTAGCCGCTCACCGCCAGCTCGGGGAACATCACCAGCTCGGCGCCGTACTCATCGCGCGCCTGGCCGATCATCTCGATGATGCGCTCGGTGTTGCCGGCGACGTCGCCGACCGGGAAGTCGAACTGCGCCATCGCGATGCGGATCGAAGCCATGGGAATCCAGCCTGTGGTTGCAATGCTTCCATTGTAACGCCGCGCCATGCGCGCGCCGGGCACGCTCGCTGCGTGGACAGCCCCGGCTCAGTAGATCCACGCCATGCGTGGATGGGGTTACCGGAAACCGTCAGGGCGCCAGACGCAGAAAGGCCGCCCAAAGGCGGCCCTTCTGTTTCAGTCAGCCGGCCAGCGGCCGGCTCTACAGCATCGTCTGCGCGAGGCAGTCGATCTTATTTCACCAGCTTGGCGATGGCAGCGCCCAGGTCGCCCGGCGAACGGACGGTGACCACGCCAGCGGCTTCCATCGCGGCGAACTTGCCTTCCGCGGTGCCCTTGCCGCCCGAGGCGATCGCGCCCGCGTGGCCCATGCGCTTGCCGGCCGGAGCCGACGCACCGGCGATGAAACCGACGACCGGCTTCTTCACGTGGTTCTTGATGTACTCGGCGCCGGCTTCTTCGGCGTCACCGCCGATCTCGCCGACCATGATGATGCCTTCGGTCTGCGGGTCTTCGTTGAACAGCTTCAGGCAGTCGACGAAGTTCAGGCCGTTGATCGGGTCACCGCCAATGCCGATGCAGGTGGACTGGCCCAGGCCGACTTCGGTGGTCTGCTTGACCGCTTCATAGGTCAGGGTGCCCGAACGCGACACGATGCCGATCTTGCCCGGCTTGTGGATGTGGCCCGGCATGATGCCGATCTTGCACTCGCCCGGCGTGATGACGCCCGGGCAGTTCGGCCCGATCAGCACGGTGTCCGGGTAGGAACGGGTCAGCACGTTCTTCACGCGCAGCATGTCCAGCACCGGGATGCCTTCGGTGATGCAGACGATGACCTTGATGCCGGCAGCCGCAGCTTCCAGGATCGCGTCGGCCGCGAACGGCGGCGGCACGTAGATGACCGAAGCGTTGGCGCCGGTGCTCTGCACGGCGTCGGCAACGGTGTTGAAGACCGGCAGGTCGATGTGGGTGGTGCCACCCTTGCCCGGGGTCACGCCGCCAACAACCTGGGTGCCGTACTCGATCATCTGAGTGGCGTGGAAGGTGCCCTGCTGGCCGGTGAAGCCCTGCACGATCACCTTGGTGTTCTTGTTAATCAAAACAGACATGGGAATTTCCTTCGGTGTCGTGGATCAGGCGGCGTTCTTGACCGCTTCAACGACCTTCTTGGCGCCGTCGTTGATGTTGTCAGCCGGGATGATCGCCATGCCGCTGTCACGCAGCAGCTGCTTGCCCTCTTCCACGTTGGTGCCTTCCAGGCGCACCACGACCGGAACCTTGACGCCCACTTCCTTCACGGCGGCGATGATGCCTTCGGCAATCATGTCGCAGCGGACGATGCCGCCGAAGATGTTGACGAAGATGCCTTCAACCTTGTCCGAGGACAGGATCAGCTTGAACGCTTCGATGACGCGCTGCTTGTTCGCACCGCCGCCCACGTCCAGGAAGTTCGCCGGCTCGCCGCCGTTGAGCTTGATGACGTCCATGGTGGCCATGGCCAGGCCGGCACCGTTCACCATGCAGCCGATGTTGCCGTCCATGGTGACGTAGTTGATGTCCAGCTCCGAAGCGGTCACTTCGGTTTCATCTTCCTGGGACTTGTCGCGCATCGCGACCAGTTCCTTGTGGCGGAAGTTGGCGTTGTCGTCGCTGTTGAACTTGCCGTCCAGCGCGTACAGGTTGCCATCGTCCAGGATCGCCAGCGGGTTGATCTCAACCAGCGCCAGGTCCTTCTCGTTGAAGATGCGGTACAGGTTCACCATGATGTTGGCGAACTGGCCGGCCTGCTTGGCGGTCAGGCCCATCTTGAAGCCGATGTCACGGCCGTGGTAACCCTGCACGCCCTCGACGAAGTCCACGTTCAGGGTGTGGATCTTGTCCGGGGTCTCGGCAGCGACCTGCTCGATTTCCATGCCGCCTTCGGAAGAGGCGATGTAGCTGATGGTGCGGGTGCCGCGATCCACCAGGACCGACAGGTACAGCTCCTTGACGATCTCACCGGCGGTGGTCACCAGCACCAGGTTGATCGGCAGCTCGACGCCGGCAGTCTGGTAGGTGGCCATCTTGGTGCCGAGCATCTTGGCCGCTGCGGCCTTCACGTCGTCGACGGTCTTGCAGAACTTGACGCCGCCAGCCTTGCCGCGGCCGCCAGCGTGGATCTGCGCCTTGACCATCCAGGGGCCCTGGCCCAGCGACTGGGCGACTTCAACCGCCTCGTCCGGGGTCGCCGCGACCTTGCCGGCCGGGACCGGGATGCCGTATTCGGCAAGCAGTTGTTTTGCCTGGTATTCGTGGAAATTCATGCGTCACCGTGGGAATAGGAACGACCGCACGCAATTCCTCAGGGCCCCCTCGAAGAGGCACCGGCACGGACCGCGGCGGGCCCACTATTGTGGCCGAGCCGGCGCCGGGGCGCAAAGAAGTCTGTACAAAACGCCAGACCCGGCCAGATTTCCGCCGTCATTCAGGCAGTTGCGCCCGGGGGCCGGCTGGCCAGCGGTATCCATCCCAGGCCAAATGCGCGATCCGGGCCGCACCGGCGGGCGCCCGCCGGCGGCCCTATACTGGTCAGCCAGGGTGTGTAGCGTCGGGGGTGCTCGACGGCTTCCACCGCAAGCCACATCGAAGCGACGTACCGCCCGGCCTCAGGGGACGCCGGGCAGGCCCGCCGCAGATTCCAGACCCAGGCAGCCAGAAGGGGAGTTCCGGCGTGTCACCCAGTGCTTCATTGATCGACCGCATCGAATCGATTCCGCGGCGTGAGCTGTATTTCTTCGCGCTGTACCGGGTGCTGATCGCCTCGGTCATCGCCGCCCTGCTCTACAGCCCCCTGTCGGCCATGGTCGGCGAAGCCCACCATCCACGGCTGGCCGACACCGTCGCCGCCATCTACCTGGTGCTCTCGCTGCTGGCCCTGGTGATCGGCCGCAATGAACGCTGGCTGCGCCCGATCGTGGTCAGCGGCGTGCTGGTGGACATTGTCGCCGCCACCCTGTTGTCGCATGCCCTGCCGGGTGCCAGCGCCGGCATTTCGATGTCGCTGCTGTTCAACATCGCCGCTGCCGCCACCCTGCTGCCGCTCAGCCTGGGGCTGGGCCTGGCCCTGGCCGCCAGCCTCGCCACCGGCGTGGAATACACCTGGAAGCTGCTGGAAGGTGGCGACCCCACCCGTACCCTGGCCGAACTGGCGATGTTCGCCACCAGCTACCTGGCGCTGGCCTTCATCAGTTACCAGGTCGGCAGCCGCGCGCGCCGCAACCAGCAGCTGGCCAACCAGCGCGGCGATGAAGTGGCCAACCTGTTCCAGATCAACGAGCTGATCATCCGCCGCATGCGTACCGGCGTGCTGGTGGTCGACGCCGACAACCGCGTCACCCTGGCCAACGAGGCCGCCTCGATGCTGCTCGGTGACAGCGACGGCAGCGGCGAAAGCGGCCGCCTGGACCTGGCCAGCGCCGCCCCGGAACTGGCCCGTCGCCTGCAGCGCTGGCGCAACGGCTGGGCCCAGGACGAACTGCCGCTGCAGCTCAACCCCGACCAGCCCGAAGTGCAGCCCCGCTTTGCGCGCCTGCTGGCCGGCAGCGAGCTGGCCCTGGTATTCCTGGACGACTCCAGCGTGGTCTCGCGCCGTGCCGAGTCGCTTACCCTGTCAGCAATGGGGCGCTTCTCGGCCAGCCTCGCCCACGAGATCCGCAACCCGCTGGCCGCGATCAACTACGCGGTGCAGCTGCTGGAGGAAGGCACCGGCTTCAACGAAAGCGACCGCCGCCTGCTGCAGATCATCCGCCAGCAGTGCCAGCGCACCAACGGCATCGTCGAAAGCGTGCTGGGCCTGGCCCGGCGCGAGCGCGCCACGCCCGAAAACGTCGACCTGGCCGCCTTCGTGCGCCGCTTCGTGCTGGAGTACAAGCAGGGGCAGACGCTGGAGACCGACAGCATCGAGCCGATCATCAACGACACCTCGGTGCTGGCCCAGGTCGACAGCAAGCACCTCTACCAGGTGCTGACCGTGCTGGTGCACAACGCGCTCAAGTACGGGCGCATCGGCCAGCAACCGGCGCGGGTGCGCCTGCGCGTGGCGCAGCACGAGCGCAGCGCGGTCATCGACGTGATGGATCGTGGCCCCGGCATTCCCGAGACCGTGGCCGCGCAGTTGTTCCGGCCGTTCTTCACCACGTCCGAGCATGGCACCGGGCTGGGTCTGTACATCGCCCGCGAGCTGTGCCGGGCCAACCAGGCGCGGCTGGACTACATCCCGGTTCCCGCTGGAGGCTCCTGCTTCCGCCTGGTGCTGCCCGGCCCGCATACGCTGTTGCCCACCTGATCTCGATTCTGTGCGTCAAACATTTGTCGCTTCCAGCCCCCTCGTTTATCTTTCACGCCCATGAACGAAACCCGCAGCGCCCTCGTCGTCGACGACGAACGCGACATCCGCGAACTGCTGGTACTCACGCTCGGCCGCATGGGGCTGCGCATCAGTACCGCAGCCAACCTTGCCGAAGCGCGCGAACTGCTGGCCAGCAATCCGTACGACCTGTGCATCACCGACATGCGCCTGCCCGACGGCAACGGTATCGAGCTGGTCAGCGAGATCGCCCAGCACTACCCGCGCACGCCGGTGGCGATGATCACTGCCTTTGGCAGCATGGACCTGGCGGTGGAAGCGCTGAAGGCCGGCGCCTTCGATTTCGTCAGCAAGCCGGTGGACATCGCCGTGCTGCGTGGCCTGGTCAAGCACGCGCTGGAACTCAACAACACCGAGCGCCCCGTGCCCGGCCCTGCCGCCGAACAGGGCGCACGCCTGCTTGGCGACTCGCCGGCCATGGACGTGCTGCGTACCACCATCGGCAAGGTCGCGCGCAGCCAGGCGCCGGTCTACATCCTCGGTGAATCCGGCGTGGGCAAGGAGCTGGTCGCACGCACCATCCATGCCCAGGGTGCCCGCGCGGCCGGCCCGTTCGTGCCGGTCAACTGCGGCGCCATTCCCGGCGAGCTGATGGAGAGCGAATTCTTCGGCCACCGCAAGGGCAGCTTCAGCGGCGCCCACGCCGACAAGCCCGGGCTGTTCCAGGCCGCGCATGGCGGCACCCTGTTCCTGGACGAAGTGGCCGAGCTGCCCCTGCAGATGCAGGTGAAGCTGCTGCGCGCGATCCAGGAAAAATCGGTGCGCGCGGTCGGTGCGGCCAACGAAGAGCCGGTGGACGTGCGCATCCTCTCGGCCACCCACAAGGACCTGGCCGAACTGGTCGAGGACGGCCGTTTCCGCCACGACCTCTACTACCGCATCAACGTGATTGAGCTGAGGGTGCCGCCGCTGCGCGAGCGTCGCCAGGACCTGCCGGAACTGGCCGCGTCGGTGCTGGCACGGCTGGCCCGCAGCCATGGCCGCCCGACGCCGTTGCTGGCGCCGTCGGCACTGGACGCACTGGCCCAGTACGCCTTCCCCGGCAACGTGCGCGAACTGGAGAACATCCTGGAACGCGCGCTGGCCCTGGCCGAAGAAGACCGCATCGGCGCCGACGACCTGCGCCTGCCGCAGCATGCCCCGCGCACGCCCGGCAGCGCAGCACACGCCGAGGCCGTGGTGGACCTGCAGCCCGGCAGCGCCGCCCTGCCCTCCTACATCGAACAGCTCGAGCGCAGCGCCATCCAGCGCGCGCTGGAAGAAAACCGCTGGAACAAGACCCGCACCGCCGCGCAGCTGGGCATCACCTTCCGCGCGCTGCGCTACAAGCTGAAGAAGCTGGGGATGGAGTAAGCACAGGGCCCGACGCGGGCCCACCAACGGGTAGTGCCGGCCGCTGGCCGGCAAACTCATGCATCGCGGCATCCACGCATGGCGTGGATCGACCTCAATCCTTGGTAACGCGGTTGATCTCGGCCAGGCTGGTAATGCCCGCAGCGGCCTTCTTCAACGCCGACTGGCGCAGATCGTTCACCCCGATCTGCTGTGCGGCCTCGGCAATCTGCAACGCATTGCCGCCAGCCAGCACGATCGTGGCGATCTCGTCGGTCATCGGCATCACCTGGTAGATACCCGTACGGCCCTTGTAGCCCTCGGTGCACTCATCGCAGCCGACCGCCTCGTACAGCTCGATACCCGCGTCCAGCTGCGCCTGGGTGAAGCCTTCGGCCAGCAGCGCATGCTCGGGCAGATTGGCCGGGCGCTTGCAGTTGTTGCACAGCCGGCGCGCCAGGCGCTGCGCGATCACCAGCGTCACCGAGCTGGTGATGTTGTACGGCGCGATGCCCATGTTCATCAGGCGCGCGATGGTCTGCGGCGCATCGTTGGTGTGCAGCGTGGACAGCACCATGTGGCCGGTCTGCGCCGCCTTGATCGCGATCTCGGCCGTTTCCAGGTCGCGGATTTCGCCGACCATGATGATGTCCGGATCCTGTCGCAGGAACGAGCGCAGGGCCGCGGCGAAGGTCATGCCGCGCTTGTTGTTCTGCTGCACCTGGTTGACGCCGGGCAAGCGGATTTCCACCGGGTCTTCGGCGGTGGAGATGTTGCGCGTCTCGTCGTTGAGGATACCCAGCGCGGTGTACAGCGACACCGTCTTGCCCGAACCGGTCGGGCCGGTCACCAGCACCATGCCGTACGGCTTGTGGATGGCTTCCAGGAACAGCTTCTGCTGGTCCGGCTCGTAACCCAGCTTGTCGATGCCCAGCTTGGCCGCGCTGCCATCCAGGATACGCAGCACCACCTTCTCGCCGAACAGGGTCGGCAACGTACTCACGCGGAAGTCGATCTGCTTGGTCTTGGACAGATTGAGCTTGATGCGCCCGTCCTGCGGCACGCGCTTCTCGGCGATGTCCAGCTGTGCCATCACCTTCAGGCGCGCGGCGATGCGCTGGTTCAACTTCACCGGCGCGCGCGCGACCATCTTCAGCAGGCCATCGATGCGCAGGCGCACGCGATAGTCGTCTTCATAGGGCTCGAAGTGGATGTCCGAGGCGCCCTTGCGGATCGCGTCCACCAGCACCTTGTTGACGAACTTCACCACCGGGGTGTCATCGCCCTTGGCATCGATGCCGGCGTCGCCGCCCCCGGAAATGTCCTCGTCACCGCCGGACACATCCAGGTTACCAATGCCATCGTCGTCACCGCTTAGCGCGTCGCCCAGCGTGTCATGGCTGGCATGCCACTGCTCGAGCGTGCGGCGGATCTGGTCTTCATCGACCAGGATCGGTTCCACCACCAGATTGGTGTGGAACTTGATCTCGTCCAGCGAATGGGTCGGGTTGCTGGTGCCCACGAACAGCTTGCCGCCGCGTTTGAACAGCGGCAGCACGTTGTGCTTGCGCAGCAGCTCCTCGCTGACCAGGCTCATCGCGTTCTGGCTGGCGTCGAACGTGGACACGTCGAACAGCGGCATGCCGAACTCGACCGCATTGGCGGCCGCCAACTGGGCCGCCCCGACCACCTTGTTCTGCGCGAACCAGGTCGGCAGCGGCTGGCGGGCCGCAGCGGCCTTGGCCATCGCGTCGCGGGCGGAAGCCTCGTCCAGCGCACCATCCTGGACCAGGCGACGGGCCAGGCCGGTGATGCCGACGAGGTTGGCGGTGGTTACGGTGTTCATCTACTGATCTCTTGCCTATCAACGCCGGTGATATCGAATTTCGTACCGTTCACCCGTAAATGCAGCGTCCCGGCACGCCCCACATTGAAGAGGATAATCCATTGCTAGTGCAGCCAGAGAGCGCACTATGACCACCCTTCGCTCCCCCCGATTGCCTACGGAACAGCATCGCTCCCGACAGCGGAGGGACGCCTCAACCTAAACAAGCGAGCGAAGGGACTGAAGATCTGATGCAAGAAGGAATCGTGGCCGGCACCGGCCACCCCCAGGGGTGCGTCGCACGGAAAGGGCACATACCAAGTGCCAAACCACTGGTCGAATACCGAGAACACTGTCGCGAAATTGTTACCCACACCTTCCCCGTTGCGCACGTGATGCCATCTATGCATGGCGGGCGACACGAATAGGCGACCCAAGGCGCCATAGGTCCATGGCACGTTCGCGTGAATGAACAAGCCATAGTAATGACGGATGAGCGCGTTCATGAAGATGACCCACAGCGGGAACCCAAAGAGCAGAAGCGCCCCCATATCGATGAACACCGTTGTCAAACGGTTGATGGGATGAAAACGGTACAGAGAGAACCAAGTCATCCTGCGATCACTGTGGTGCATCTCGTGAAACAACCATAGCCACCTACAGTGCTCGAGCCGATGCCGGAAGTAACCGATTGCATCCCCCACAAAGAGCACTACTAAGAGCAGCAGCCACTTCGGAAATTCAGCCCACATCGCACCCATTGCACCGGTCCATGTCCATGCAACTGAATGTTGCATCAACACCATGCCTACTGCCAGAAGCGGTGCAATTAGCAGCGCGTCTAGCAGAAAAGAAAAGACGTTGACATGGAACCCTGCAGGCAGTAAACGCCGAACAACGCCCACAAGATCGTTGCGATTAATGATCGCAGCCAATAGCAGAAATGCCCCCATCTCCGGAAGGAGCCCGGATATAGCGCTCTGCAACTGTGCGACAACGTCGAAGTTCATCCCCGGCCCGATCATTCGACAGCCCTCTGCCTGTTGTGACACTACACAGAAGCCACCTTGAGCCGAGGAGATCGGAATCTCGCGGCCAACGACATCAATCCCCAGCGGCGAGTGGCCCCGTCCCCCGGACGGCTACCCCGTACAAAGCAAGAGCCCCGCAGTGCGGGGCCCTTGTTGTCTCAATCAGCGCGGCAACCGCTTACGGCGTCGGAGCGGCGGCAGCACCACACTGGCCCGGACGATACTTCGCATCGAGGCTGGTGGAGCAGGACCACAGGCCGCTGTTGGCGTCGCGGGTCCACGTAATGTTCTTGCTGTTGAACTTGGTAGCGTTGCCGTTCTTGGTGGTGCAGGCAATGGTCGTGGCAGTCACGGCCACATTGCAGTAGGAGGTGCTGGCAGCAACGCCGATGAAGCCCGCATCGGTTGCGGTGGTCGACGGAGTCTTGCCTTCGTTGGTCGCCTGTTCGAAGCCGACCTTGCCGGGGGTAATCTCAGCCAGGGCGGAAGCCGCCTGCGAACGAACGACGTAGTCCTGATAGGCCGGGATCGCAATCGCAGCCAAAATGGCGATGATCGCAACGACGATCATCAGTTCGATAAGGGTGAAGCCCTTCTGGTTCTTCATTTGGTACATCCCCAAGATGGTGGTGGTTGATGTCAGCGGACAGGTTCGACCCGGCCCATGGCCGGTTGAGCGGGCCCTGCCCCCTGCGGGTGGTTCAACGCAGGTTGCGTGCCAACCCCGGCACGCCTCCCCCTGGATTTCCCCGCGCCAATGATGGCAGCAATTTCGCGGATGGGAACCCCCCGTACTCCAATCTGCGATGGAGGCGGCAATGTGACGCAGTGCGTCACCTTTGGTCAGCGGCCGGCACGAAATCGCACAGCCCGCCATTCTCCCGCTGCCCAGACGGCCCTGAACCGGCTACCATCTTGAGCTAGACACCCGCCTGGGGATGGCGGGTCTTGGGGAGCCGATATGTCTGTCAGTGGCAGTGCAATGAAGAAAGAACCCGTGGCGCGCAGCACCACGGAACTGCAGCCGTTTGTATGGGAGGGGACCGACAAGCGGGGTGTGAAGATGAAAGGCGAGCAGATGGCAAAGAACGCCAATCTGTTGCGCGCAGAATTGAGACGCCAGGGCATCACGCCCAAAGCGGTGAAGGCGAAGCCAAAGCCTATTTTCGGCAGCACAGGCAGCAGGATTACGCCGAAGGACATTGCCTTCTTCAGTCGCCAGATGGCAACCATGATGAAGTCAGGTGTGCCTATCGTCTCTTCACTCGAGATCATTGGCGAAGGGCACAAGAACCTTCGGATGAAGAGGATGATCGGAACGATCCGCGCCGATATCGAGGGCGGCTCATCCCTATATGAGGCGATCAGCAGACATCCAGTGCAGTTCGACGAACTGTATCGCAACCTGGTCCGCGCGGGCGAAGGCGCTGGCGTATTGGAGACCGTGCTTGACACTGTGGCCAACTACAAGGAGAACATCGAAACACTCAAGGGCAAGATCAAGAAGGCGCTGTTTTATCCGATCATGGTCATGGCAGTCGCCATCCTGGTCAGTGGCATCCTACTTGTCTGGGTGGTCCCTCAATTCGAAGATGTCTTCAAAGGCTTCGGAGCCGAATTGCCCGCTTTCACCCAGCTGATTGTTGGCGTTTCTCGCTTCTTGGTGTCTTGGTGGTGGCTGATCCTGTTCACTTTTGTGGGGGCGATAGTTGGCTTCATCGCAGCCTACAAGCGCTCTCCGAAGCTGCAACACACGATGGACCGATTGATCCTGAGGGTGCCAGTGATCGGCCAGATCATGCACAACAGCTCAATTGCCCGCTTTGCACGTACCACTGCAGTGACCTTCAAGGCCGGCGTGCCCTTGGTGGAGGCGTTGGGCATTGTCGCCGGCGCGACCGGCAACAAGGTCTACGAAGAGTCCGTACTGCGGATGCGTGACGACGTGTCGGTCGGCTATCCCGTGAACATGGCCATGAAGCAGCTGAACCTATTTCCTCATATGGTCATCCAGATGACCGGCATCGGCGAGGAGGCCGGTGCTCTGGACGCCATGCTGTTCAAGGTCGCCGAGTACTATGAGCAGGAAGTCAACAACGCCGTGGACGCATTGAGCAGTCTGCTTGAACCTTTCATCATGGTCATCATTGGCGGAATTGTCGGCAGCATCGTGATCGGCATGTACCTGCCGATCTTCAAGCTCGCAGGAGCGGTAGGATAAGCAATGGCATTTCTCGACCAGCATCCCGGCCTCGGCTACCCCGCCGCGGCCGCCCTGGGGCTGCTGCTGGGCAGTTTCCTCAACGTCGTCATCCTGCGCCTGCCCAAGCGGCTGGAGTGGCAGTGGAAGCGCGATGCGCGCGAGGTCCTGGAAGAACCGGACTTCTACGAGCCCCCGCCACCGGGGATCGTGGTCGAGCCCTCGCACTGCCCGCACTGCAAGCACAAGCTGAGCTGGTACGAGAACATCCCGCTGTTCAGCTGGATCATCCAGGGCGGCAAGTGCCGCCACTGCAAGGCGCCAATCTCGCTGCAGTACCCGCTGGTCGAGGCCCTGACTTCAGTGCTGGTTCTGGCCTGCGTCTGGCAGTTCGGCTTCGGCTGGCAGGGCTTCGGCGCCATCGTGCTGACCTGCTTCCTGATCGCCCTGTCCGGCATCGACCTGCGCACCCAGCTGCTGCCCGACCAGTTGACCCTGCCACTGATGTGGCTGGGCCTGATAGGCAACATCGACAACCTGTATATGCCGGCCAAGCCTGCCTTGGTCGGCGCGGCGGTGGGCTATCTGTCGCTGTGGATGGTCTGGTGGCTATTCAAGCAGCTGACCGGCAAGGAAGGCATGGGCCACGGCGATTTCAAGCTGCTGGCCGCCCTCGGCGCCTGGTGCGGGCTGAAGGGCATCCTGCCGATCATCCTGCTGTCGTCGGTGCTGGGCGCCATCATCGGCTCGATCTGGCTGTACACCCGGGGCCGTGACCGCGCCACGCCGATCCCGTTCGGCCCCTACCTGGCCATCGCAGGCTGGCTGTACTTCATGTGGGGCGCGCCCGTGGGCGAGCAGTACCTGGTGTTGAGCGGACTGCGCTGAGGGGAATCCCCATGAGCCGGTATGTAGTGGGCCTGACCGGCGGCATTGCCGCCGGCAAGAGCGAGGTGACCCGGCGCTTCGAGGCGCTGGGCATCGTGGTGGCCGACGCCGACCTGGCCGCCCGCGCGGTGGTCGCTGCCGGCAGCCCCGCCTTGGGCCGCATCGCCGAGCGCTTCGGCGCCCACATGCTGCAGGCGGACGGCAGCCTGGACCGGGCGCGCCTGCGTGCCCATGTATTCGCCGCTCCGGCCGAGCGGGTGGCATTGGAAGCCATCACCCATCCGGCCATCCGCCTGCTGATGCAACAGCAGTGCGAGCAGGCCGCCAGCCCCTATGCGATTGCCGCCATTCCGTTGCTGACCGAGGTCGGCGGGCGGCAGGCCTACCCGTGGTTGGACCGGGTATTGCTGGTGGACGCGCCCGAAGCCGTGCAGCACGCCCGGCTGATGCAGCGCGACGGCATCGACGCCGCGCTGGCCGACAAGATGATCGCCGCCCAGGCCAGCCGCGCGCAGCGGTTGGCACTGGCCGATGATGTGGTGGTCAACGATGGCCACCCCGAGGATCTGCAGGCGCAGGTGGAAGCGCTGCATGAGCGCTATCTGGGGTTGGCTGGGAGTTGAGGCCGGGTTGCCGGCCAGCGGCCGGCACTACCGGAGCGCATCCACGCATTGCGGCGATCTGCCCGGCGCCAGCGTGGAATTGCTGCAGAGCCGAGCCCATGCTCGGCTGCGATCATCAAGCCGAGCATGGGCTCGGCGCTACAAAGCGTTCTGCATCCACGCATGGCGTGGGCCTACTCCAGCTGCAGGCGGGCATAACGGGCCAGTTCTCGTGCGCCAAGCAGCAATCCATCTACGACATCCGGGCTGAGCTGCTGATGGGCACCGCCCTGCTCGCGGGCGGCTTCGGCGGCGTGCAGCACCTGCATGAGTGCATTCAAGCCGGCCAGGGTGCGGCTGAGGCCGGCCATGGTGGCCGCCTGTGCCGGGCTCAGTCCCTCCGCTTCCAGCCGTCGACCGTCGGCTGCATCGCGCCCGTCCATGCGGGCCAGCAGCGCGGGCAGCAGATCCTTGGGATCATCGAGCAGGGTTTCGATGCGCTCGGCGACGTCGGCGGGCAGCAGGTCAGCGGCTTCGCCGATCAGGGCGTGCAGCTGGGGGAACAAGGGGCGTGCGGACATGATGAATCTCCTCGCAGACGGCGAGCCACCTGCGGTTGCGAGGTGGCGGACGGTGCGGGTTGGCGTACCGGAGGTCCGACATTCAGCAAAAAGACTCCAGCGGATTCTGATGAATCCCCACGCACCGCCCGCCGAAGCAAGGCACGCGGTGCATTTTCGACGACTGACCGAGGGTCAGTTGAAGATTGCTGAATGTTGGATTTTTTTCAGGACGCCAATCCCGGCCAGGGCACCTGCCCCGGCCGCCCCATCTGGCCATCACGCAGCGCTGTGATCTGTAAGGAAATTCTCAAGCCGCAGTTGGGTGCACGAATGCGTGCATGCGGACACGCGCGCGGCGTGGCGGCGATCACGGTGATGTCGTGTTGGGCTTCTGGCCCATCACGACTGCGAAGTTATTTCGATGGCACTAGCGACACAGGGCGCAACACGAACCCGCGGTAGAGCCGGGCCAATGCTCGGCTCCGGGAAGCCACCGCAGCCGAGCGCGGGCTCGGCTCTACAAACGTGGAGCACCCACCAAGGTAAAGCCCCTTACAACGGCTTCGGCGAGAATGTCAGGGTGGCGATTACGCCGCGCTCGCCACCGGGGCGCACGCTGACCTGCCAGCCATACAGATCGCACAGGCGGCTGACGATCGACAGGCCGATACCACCGCCCTGCGAATGGCCGGCGTGCGTGCCGCGATAGCCGCGCTGGAACAGCTTGGCGGCATCCTCTTCGCTCAGGCCCGGTCCGCTGTCGGTTACCGACACCGAATTGCTGCCGACAAAGACGCGCACCTCACCATCCTGCGAGTACTTCACCGCGTTGCCGATCAAGTTGCCCAGCGCCACCGACAATGCGGCTTCCGGCGCATCGATCACCAGGTTGCGCTCGCCTTCCAGTGCCAGTTCCAATGGCTTGCCGCCCAGCTGTGCGCGGTGGGCATCCAGCAGCTGTTCGGCTACGCGCGCGACGTTGCTGGTGCCCTGCCCTCGTTCGTTGCGCGACAGCAGCAGCAGCGCGCCGATCAGGTCGCTGCACTGCTGTTCGGCACGCTGGATGCGCTGCAGACGCTGCAGCACCTTCTCATCCAGGCCGGGCCGGGTCAGCAGCAGCTCGGTGGCGCCACGGATCACCGCCAGCGGCGTGCGCAACTCGTGGCTGACGTCGGCGTTGAACTCACGGTCGCGCTGCACCACTTCGGTCAGCCGCGACGAATAATCATCCAGCGCCTGCGCCAGTTGCCCCACTTCGTCATCGGGGAAACGTGGCGCCAGCGGCTCGGGCTCGCTGGTGCCGCCGCGATAGGCGCGCAACCGCGCGGCCAGGTCCGAGACCGGCTTCATCACCTTCGATGCCGACCACCAGCCCAGCACCAGCGACAGCAGGCTGAACACCAGCACCGACAGCACCAGCGCGCGGTTGAGCTGCTGCCCACCGCGCACGCTGTCGGTCATGTCGTAGGCCAGGAATGCCCAGGCGTCAGGCGTCTTGCGTACGGCCAGCTTGTAGGAATAGCGCTGGCCGCGCTCGTCCACGCCGCCCATGTTGTACAGGCCATCCTTGAACTCGTACCAGTCCGGCTCTTCCTCGCGCAGCGCCTCGAACTTGTCAGGCTTGATCAGGCGCGCACGCATCTGCTGCACGGGCAGGTCGGGGTTGCGATCCGGGCTCTCGTAGAACCGCCGCACGTACTCGTTGATGTTGCGGTTCATCACGTCTTCCACCAGCTGGTTTTCCACGCGCATGCGGGCCCAGTTGGTGGCGAACGCGAACAGTGTCGTCAGGCAGAAGCCCAACAACACGAACGAGACGATGATGCGGCTGCGCAGGCGCCGCCGATACGGCGAACGCCGGCGCTCCCCCTTGGTTGCCACGGAATCAGGCTTCCGGGGTAGCGATGCGGTATCCGATGCCATGGCGGGTCTGGATCAGCGGCACTTCAAACGGCTTGTCGACCACCGCACGCAGGCCGTGGATGTGGACACGCAGAGAATCCGAGTCGGGCAGCTCTTCGCCCCAGACGCGGGTTTCCAGCTCCTGGCGGGTGACCACGGCCGGCGCGGCTTCCATCAGGGCCTGCAGGATCTTCAGCGCGGTCGGGTTGAGCTGCAGCAGCTTGCCCTGGCGGCGCACTTCCAGCGTGTCCAGGTTGTATTCCAGATCGCCGGTTTCCAGCACGCGGGTCTGCACGCCTTTGCCCCGGCGCGACAGCGCGTTCAAGCGCACTTCCACTTCCTGCAGCGCGAACGGCTTGATCAGGTAGTCGTCGGCGCCGGAATCGAAACCGGCCAGCTTGTTGTCCAGCGAGTCGCGGGCGGTCAGCATCAGTACGGGGGTCTGCTTGCGCGCTTCGTTGCGCAGCTTGCGGCAGACTTCAATGCCGTCCATGCCCGGCAGGTTCAGGTCCAGAACGATGGCGTCGAACTCGTGGACCACCGCCAGGTGCAGGCCGGTCACGCCGTCGGCGGCGAAGTCCACGGTGTGGCCACGATCCTCAAGGTAGTCGCCAAGGTTGGCGGCGATGTCGCTGTTGTCTTCGATTACGAGAATGCGCACTGGGACCTCTGGTTCTTGAAGGGTCGTCGGGGGGCCAGGCCCACCTGCTCAGGATGCCCCTGTGCGGGTGGACGCGACGTCTACCTGCTGAACGATACAGGTTCCATTCTTAACATTTCGTACCGAAGGGACGACACCGGCAAACGCCCCCGGGGCGAGCGCTCAGCGGCTGATGCGCTGCTGGTCGGTCAGCGCCTGGCGGCTGTCTTCCTGGGCCTTGCGACGCTGGGCCACGGTCAGGCAGACGCTGGTCGGCATGTTGCTGCCGGTCAGGCGCTCGCGGCGGCAGATCATGCGGCTGTCGGCCTGGGCGCGGGTCATGATGGTGTTGACGATCTCCTGCTCGTTGAACAGGTCGTTGCGCTCCTGCGGGGCCAGCTCATCCACCTTCTCGCGGCCATTCATCTTGATCCGGATCCGGTTCAGCGCCTGCTGCACGCGGCTCTTGTCCTCCAGCCCGATCTCGCTGTAGTCCTCGCTGCCCATGGCCGTTTCAACCCGGCGGATCTGTTCGGATACCGGGGTGAAGGAATCCATCTGCACGGTGTCCTTCTGCGCCTTGGCCTGCACGGTGGCCACCAGGCCGAGCGACAGCATCAGAGCGAGCATAGTGGTGCGGTACATGACGAGCTCCATGTTCGTCCATGAATAGGGTCTCGACTTTACGGTTCCGCCGATGCGTCCACAAGGGACGCACGGCAGGGTGACCGATGGCGGCCTGCGACCGGTCCAACCACGGTTACGGCTTGTAGTTGTTGAAGCGCTGGTTGTCGTTGAGGGCCTTGCGGCTGTCTTCCTGCGCCTTGCGGCGCTGGGCCACGGTCAGGCAGACGCTCTGCGGCATGTTGCTGCCGGTGGTGCGCTCGCGGCGGCAGACCATGCGGCTGTCGGCATGGGCGCGGGTCATGATCGTGTTGATCACTTCCTGGTCGTTGAAGATCTCGGTGCGGTCCTGCGGGCTCAACTGCTCCACCCGTTCGTGGTCGCCCATCTTGATCTTGATGCGGCCCAGCGCCTGCTGTACGCGGCTTTTGTCTTCCAGCCCGATCTCGCTGTAGTCCTCGGTGTTGATCGCCGTCTCAACGTTGCGGATCTGTTCGGCCACCGGCGCGTTGGCGTCGAACTTCACCTGCCCTTTATCGGGCTTGGCGTGCGCAGTGGTGGCCAGTGCCAGGCCCAGCATCAGGGCGAAGGGGGTCATGCGCTGCATCGTTACCTCCAGGTTCTTCCATGAGTGGAACATCGACCCTGCGGTGCCACCGATACGCCGTTACGGCACCCCGGTGGACCGAAAGGCGGTGCGGTCAACGCCCAGCGGGCGGTGGGCTGAGCGTGTTGTAGCTGCGCTGGTCGTTGATCAGCGCCTTGCCTTTCTCTTCGATCCGGCGCCGTTCGGCCACGGTCAGGCAGCGGCTCCTGGGCATGTTGCTGCCGGTGGTGCGTTGGTACCTGCAGATCTGCCGGCTGTCGTCATGGCCACGCGCCATCAGGGTGTTGATGCGTTCCTGCTCGTTGAAGACCTCGGCCTGCAACTGCGGCGGCAGCTCCTGCACGGTCTGGCGTTCGCCCATGTGCTGGCGGATACGCGACAGCGCCTGCTGCACCTGGCCGCGATCCTCGGCAGACAGTTCGGCATAGTCGGGGGCAGCCAGCGCGGTTTCCACCTGGCGCATCTGCTCGGCGACCGACCCCTGCCGGTCCATCTGTACAGCGACTTTCTCCGGCTTGGCGGCAACAGCGCCAGACAGGCCCAGCAGCAACGCGATCGTCATGATGCGGTACATCGCCAACCTCCCGATCCATCCCGGAACGAAGGGCCAACTCTACGACCGTCACGCGGCCTCCACAAGAGACCTTGGGCACAGAGCCGACAGGCATAAAAAAGGCCCAGGCGGTGCACCCGCCTGGGCCTGAAGTCGTATCCCGATACCGATCCTGCTGAGAGGCAGAGCTGCGGTTCGCTGAAGCCTACGCCGACGCCGATTAAAGCCTCGTTAAAGCCTTGGCTCATTTACCCATGAGAATCTCAACCCCATGAATAATCAGGGTTTTTTGACCTTCTCTACGTGTTCGATGATGCGTGTGGCCACGTCCACACCGCAGGCCGCTTCGATGCCCTCCAGCCCCGGCGTGGAGTTGACCTCCAGCACCAGCGGGCCGCGCGCGGAGCGGATCAGGTCCACGCCGCACACCGACAGGCCCAGCGCCTTGGCCGAACGCACCGCCACCTGCTGCTCGGCGCGACTGGCCTTGGCCGCAACGGCGGTGCCGCCGGCGTGCAGGTTGGAGCGGAAGTCGCCCTCCGGCGCCTGCCGCTGCATCGACGCCACCACCTGGTCGCCCACCACGAAGCAGCGCAGGTCGGCGCCCTTGGCCTCGCCGATGAATTCCTGCATCAGGAAGTTGGCGTACAGGCCGCGCAGCGCTTCGACAATGCCGCGCGAGGCACTGGCCTTTTCGGTCAGGATCACGCCGCGACCCTGGGTGCCTTCATTGAGCTTCACCACATGCGGCGGCGGGCCGAGCATGGACAGCAGATCGACGGTGTCATCGGGGTTGTCGCCGAACACGGTGACCGGCATGTCGATGCCCTTGGCCGCCAGCAGCTGGTGCGCGCGCAGCTTGTCGCGCGAACGCAGGATGGCATCGGACGGATTGGGCGTGCGTGCGCCCATCAGTTCGAACTGGCGCAGCACGGCGGTGCCGTAGCGGGTGATCGAGGCACCGATGCGCGGAATGACCATGTCCACGCCGGTCATCGGCCGGCCTTTGTAGTGCATGGAAAAGCCATCGGCGGCGATGCGCATGTAACAGCGCAACGGGTCGAGGATGCGCACGGTATGGCCGCGCGCGCGCGCCGCCTCGACCAGCCGACGGGTGGAATACAGGGAGCTGTTGCGGGACAGGATGGCGAGCTTCATCGCGGAGGGATCGGTCGGCAGGCGCGCAGCATAGCGCGGGCGTGTGGCGGGCGGATGATGCCCGTCGCCGACGATCTCGAGCGTTGTGGATGAAGCTTCAGCTGTCCCGTTCAGCACTGGCCTGGAAGCCACGGGCCGCTTCGCCCAGCGCCGCCACGCAGGCCATCTGCAGGGCAGAATTGCTGAACGCCTGCTGGTAGATCTGCTCGAGCAGTTTCGCGGCCTTGGGACCACCAGCACGCCCGAGCGCGCGCACGGCCTCAAGCTGCTTGTTCGAGCCGACGCCGGCTGAAAGAAAGATCCGATGGATGCGCTCGACGACGTCGTTCCGGCAATTCATGGAAGGCAGCTCCTGATCAGTATCCGCTCACGCTAGCTGCTCAGTGCCGGCCTGCCCATGGGAAAAGTTTGAAGCGTTACGCGCCCCTCCGCAGCGCCTCTAGGAGTTCTACGAAAATGTCGCTTTCGGCTGGAAGCAGGCGAGCGTGCCGATCACCATGGAAGCTCCTCCCAAAGCGGAAATCCCGATGTCGAAAATGGAGCAACTTGCACAGAAGCTGCAGCAATCCGCACACGCGGAGCAGGCCAGGGCCGCCGCCATCGAAAAGCAGTACCAGGACTGGATCCAATCGCTGCATGTGCTGTTCGACACCCTCGAACTGTGGCTGCAACCATTGGTGCAGGCGCAGGTGGCCACGCTGCGTCGGGACACGGTCACCATCACCGAGAATCCGTCATCCGGGGAACTGAAAACCTACGCGGCCCCCGCACTGACCCTGAACGTCAATGGCAAGGCCGCCGCGATCAAGCCTCTGGCCCGCTTCTGCTTCGGCTGCCAGGGACGGGTGGATATTCTGGCCCGGGAAAACCAGTGGCACCTGACACGGCACTTGGAGCCGAAAGAGGTCTGGTACCTGCACACGCATGATCGCACCCAGGGACGCGTGCTGGACGCGGACGCGTTGGCCGCGGTGTTCGCGGCGTACTGAGGCGGTCTGAAGGAACCTGCGCGGCGGAAACGCGACGCGGTCTTGAAGGATGGAGCGGGCGATGGGAACAGAATCCTCCCACGCCAACCGATTGATTTCCCTAGCTTATCCCAGCAGGAGGGTGATCCAAAATGATGCCTCGGATGATACCCCACGGCCTTCCTGATGTCTTCAGCCCATCGTCTAGCCCCCTCGGTGTTCTTGGGCAGATGGGAACGCGCTACTCTCTGGGCACTCATCAGGGGGATGCAACACCATGGGACGACGGAGCGGCCTGGAAGGATTTTTGCGGGCAGCTGGCCGGGCAGCGGCCGCAGCGCAGCGGGAGAGCAAGCGCCGAGAGCGGATGCAGGCCACGCAGCTGAGACAGTTGGAGCGCCATCAGCGTATGGCAGCCGCTCAGCAGATGCGGGAGCTGCGCGCGATGGAAAAGGAAGAAAAGGCGGCAGCCCGTTTGGCCAAGGCCGAATACCTTCAGGATCGACAGGCGGAGGCCGACGACCTCAACGCCGAGCTAAAAGACCGGCTGGAGGAGCTGGAGGGATTGCTCCTTCACACCCTCTCGGTGAATGACACCATCAGCTTCGACAGCCTGCGGCACACGGATCCTCACCCCACCTTCAAGACACCCAAGGAGTTGATGCCAGGCGTGGCCCCAGCCCCGGTTGACGTGCTCGCCCCCACCGGCCTTGCACGGTTCTGGCCGGGCGCTGGAAAGCGGCACTTGGCGGCTCAAACGGCAGCACGAGATGCCCATCAACAGGCTCTGGAGCAGTTTCAGAGTGCGGAAGCGCAAAAAAGAAAACGCCTGACCGACCTACGAACCGAACATGAGGCGGCTCGCGCCCTCTACGATGCCGATGTGGCTCGTCGGAACGCGGAGGTTGATGCCTTTCAGCAGGCTTACAACGCGCACGAGCCAGACGCCGTCGTCGCCTACAACGACATGGTGCTGACACGCTCGGAATACCCCGCCGAGGGCTTCCCGCAGTCCTTCAAGCTGGCCTACGCAGAGGAATCCAAGGAACTGGTCATAGAGTATGACCTCCCAGAGGTGTCCGTCATTCCTGCCGAATCGGACTACCGCTACGTCAAGACCCGGGATGCTATCGACGCCAAGGCGCGTAAGGCAAGCGACATCAAAGCGCTCTACCAGGACATCATCGCCTCGATCACCTTGCGCACACTGCACGAGGTGTTTGAAGCCGACCAAGCGGATGCCTTAGCGTTGGTGACCTTCAATGGCGTGGTCGATGCACACGACCCCACCACTGGGCAAGAGGTCCGCGTCCCTGTGGTCTCGGTCCGCGCGACCAAGGCCTCCTTCCTGCAACTACGGCTGGACCGAGTAGAAAAGATCCCATGCCTCCGAAACTTGGGCGCTCAGGTATCCAGCCGGCCGGATGAGCTACAAGCCATCAAGCCGATTGTTGAGTTCAACATGGTCGATAAGCGCTTCATTGCCCAGACAGACGTGCTCTCGGGCCTGGAGTCGCGGCCCAACCTGCTGGAGCTGACCCCTGGTGAGTTCGAAGCGCTGGTATCGAATCTCTTTAGTCAAATGGGGTTGGATACGAAGCTGACACGCAGCTCCCGCGACGGCGGCGTGGATGCGGTGGCCTTCGACACCCGGCCGGTGCTGGGTGGAAAGGTCGTCATTCAAGCCAAGCGCTATAAGGACACAGTGGGCGTCAGCGCGGTTCGGGACCTCTACGGAACCATGCTCAACGAAGGTGCCAGCAAAGGCATCCTAGTTTGCACCAGCGGCTACGGCACTGCGGCGTTCGAGTTCGCAAAGGATAAGCCCATCGAGTTGATCGATGGAGGCGGCCTGCTCTACCTCTTGAGGGAGCATGCAGGCCTTGATGCACGTATCGCAGCGTAAGGACCAACAAAATGGCAAACGGATCCGCCGCTCACGATAGTAAAGTGGCTGTGTTGGTCGATTGTGACAATGTAAATCCTGAGATCGTTGACCATGCCCTACTGATGGGAGCGCAGTTCGGCCGGGTGGTGGTTCGGAGGGGTTACGGCAACCACTCCACGCTGACCAAGCGTTGGCAGGAAACACTCGTCCGGCAAGCGTTTACCCCATGCCTGCAATACCAATACGCCGCTGGCAAGAACACGGCGGACATCGCGTTGGCGCTGGACGCCTTAGAAGCCATGTTCGACCAGCGCGCAGACACCTTCTGTTTGGTCACCAGTGACTCTGACTTCGCTTACCTGTGTCGTAAGCTTCGAGAGCGAGGCGCCACGGTTTGCATCGTGGGTGAAGCTAAGACGCCAGAGGCGTTGCGTAACGCCTGCGACCAGTTTTTTGAGTGGCAACCAACGGAGTCGAATGCGACCTGCGAAGAGTCGCCTGCTCCGACTGCTAAAGTCGCGCCCAGCAAAGCCGAAGTGGCCAAGCCGATTCCCAAACGCCGCCCTCGCTTCCTTGTCGACGCGGTTGCCTTACTAGCCGATGGGACCACGGACGGGGAAGTGGTGCTAGGGACACTCGGCCACTATCTGAAGCGGACTGACCCATCCTTCTCGCCGAAGGCCTACGGCCACTCCGGCCTCCTGGACATGATCCAGACATACGACCTGCTGACAGCCACACAAGCGCCCGGCGGTCATTGGTTAGTCAGACTGGCACCACAACCCGAATCGACAGCTGCATGACTTTGTTACCGGCAGGCTTCTGTCATCCCTAGGCATTGAGAGTCAACTTCAATATTTGTGAACCAACGCAGATTCCGTCTCTTGCCAATCTGGGACGAAGTGCTTCGATGTGAAGACCCTTCATACTGAGAGCTTCAGAGATCCAATGCCTGCCAACGTAGAACTTCGCATCGCCAGCCGCCTCCTGCCCGCCCTCATGGCGCAAAGCGGGACCAGAGACGTCGCCGAACGCGAAGCCGATATTCAACACGCTCTGGATGTAGCCGCCGCTCTGATGCGCCGGTTCGCAGCATCACCTGCCGGACAAGCGCAGCAAGCCTATGTGCCCAGCGCCGGGGCGCGACCTGCCCCACGGGCGGCGACTGTAAGCCGAGATCAGGTGCCGCCAACGTTCATTTCGCCCGACGAATGGCGCAAGGCACGCGGGCTGGCTCCCGCGCCGGTTCCTCGAAAGCCTTCTGGACCGACGATTCACTGAAAGACAAAGCCCCGCATCTGCGGGGCT
>OKDH01000040.1_pt1 | contig 25237 bp, 21 predicted proteins | sample 1610621 | NCBI WGS metagenome assembly OKDH01 (sample SAMN04436668, study PRJEB24849) | human gut metagenome | biome: human gut; feature: NICU; material: stool | host: Homo sapiens | place: USA: Saint Louis, MO | collected 2010-06-11
TTTCCCGCGAGCGCGGGAAGTAACGGCGGCGAGCAAGTAAAACGGAAACGCCGGGCAATGCCCGGCGCTTCGCGCCCCGTCTGGTGGAGAGCCCCCCTTTGTTAAGGGGGGCGCGCCCCTGGGAATCGCAGGAGCGATTCCCAACGTTGCTATGCAACGGCCCGAAGGGCGCATGCCATGGATGGCATGCGTAGCGGCGCGGGGGATAGGTGGAATGCGGGGGCCGTTCTGGCGAACCGCCCCGCGGTTCGTCAGAACAGCCCACCGAACGTGAATTGCAGGCGCTCGATCATGTCATCGTATTCCTTCTTCAACGGGAAGGCATAGCTGATCGAGATCGGGCCGACCGGGGCGCGCCACAGCAGGGCCACACCGGTGGATACGCGCAGCTCGTTGGCCTTGAAGTTGTCCACGCCGGTATACACGTTGCCGAAGTCGACGAAGGCCGACACGCGCGCCGACGGGCTGTCGAACAGGCGCGGGAAGTAGGCTTCCACCGAACCGACGGTCTTCAGCGAACCACCCAGCGGCTGGCCTTCCGGATAACCAGTGGTGACTTCGCGCGGGCCGAGGGTGTTGTCCTCGAAGCCGCGTACCGAGTTGGTACCACCGGCGTAGAAGTTCTCGAAGAACGGCAGGCCGCTGGCGGTGACGGTGCGGGTGGTGCCATCCGGATTGGTCAGCGTACGGGTGTAGTCCTTGCCGTAGGCATCGCCGTAGCCGATTTCGGCGCGGGTGTTGATCACCAGCGACGGCATGATCGGCCAGTACTTGCTGATCTGGTAGTTCAGCTTGTAGTACTCGATGGTCGAACCCGGCAGCGTGGTTTCCAGGCCCACACGCTGGTAGGTACCGCGGGTCGGCATGAAGTAGTCGTTGCGCGAGTCGCGCGCCCAGCCCAGCTCGGTGCGCCAGGCATGGAAGGTGCGCTTACCGACGGCGTTGATGTAGTCGATGATCGACTGCGGGGTGGAGCCCTGGTAGGTGGTGATCTGGTTGCTGTCGATGCCGAACATCAGCGAGACGGTGTCGGTCTCGGTCAGCGGCACGCCGAACACCACCTGCGCGGCACCGTTGGTGCTGTTGTACTGCGCGGTGTTGAAGTCGGAGTAATCCAGTTCGCGCCAGGACAGGTTGTAGCCCAGTGACACGCCGTCATCGGTGAAGTACGGGTTGGTGTAGCTGAAGCCGTAGCGCTGCAGGTAGCTGCTGCGCGAGGCTTCGACCGACACGCGGTTGCCGCCGCCGAGGAAGTTGTTCTGCGACAGCTGCACTGAGGTGGTCATGCCGTAGGACTGCGAGTAGCCCAAGCCGAACACGAAGCTGCCCGAGGTGGTTTCCTTGACGTTGTAGACGACGTCGACCTGGTCGTTGCTGCCGCTGACGGCCGGGGTCTCCACTTCCACCGATTCGAAGTAGCCCAGGCGCTGCAGGCGGATCTTGGAGCGGTCGATCGCGGCCTGCGAGTACCAGCTGTTCTCGAACTGGCGCATTTCGCGACGCATCACTTCATCGGACGTGCGGGTGTTGCCGCGGAACAGGATGCGGCGCACCGACACGCGCGGGCCGGGCACGACCTGCATGTTGATGGCCACGGTCTGCTCGGCGCGGTTGGTGGTCGGGATCGGATTCACCTTGGCGAACGCGTAGCCGATGTTGGACAGCGAATTGGTGATGGTGTCCGAGCTGAATTCCAGCAGGGCACGCGAGAACGTGTCGCCGGACTTCTGGATCACCATGCGCTCGACGTCCTCCTGCGGGAGGATGGTGTCGCCGCTGACCTTGATCTCGGAGATCTTGTACTGCGCGCCCTCGGTCACGCCCGCGGTCAGGAACATGTCGCGCTTGTCGGGGCTGATCGAGACCTGGGTGGAATCGATGCTGAAATCGACGTAGCCGCGATCCAGGTACCAGGAATTGAGCTTTTCCAGGTCGCCGGACAGCTTTTCCTTGGAGTACTGGTCGTCACGGCGGTACCACGACGCCCAGTTGTGCTCCTTGGACTCCCAGGTCTCCAGGATGTCCTTGCTCTCGAACTTTTCGGTGCCCACCAGGTTGACGTGGCGGATCTTGGCGGCCTTGCCTTCCTTGATGGCGATGGCGATGTCCACGCGGTTGCGGTCCAGCGGGCTCACCGTCGGGGTGATGTCGACGTTGTACTTGCCACGGTCGTTGTACTGGCGGCGCAGTTCCTGGGTCACGCGGTCCAGGCTCAGGCGATCGAAGGTGCCGCCCTCGGTCAGGCCGATGTCGGACAGGCCCTTGAGCAGCTGGTCGGACTTGATGTCCTTGTTGCCGGTCACGGTCAGTTTGTTGATCGCCGGGCGTTCCTTGACGGTCACCACCAGGATCGTGCCCTGGCGGTCCAGCTGCACGTCTTCGAAGAAGCCGGTCTTGTACAGGGCGCGGATCGTCTCGCCGACCTTGTTGTCGGTGATCGTCTCGCCGCGTTCCACCGGCAGGTAGGTGAACACCGTGCCCGAGCTGATGCGCTGCAGGCCATCGACGCGGATGTCGCTGACAGTGAAGGGCTCGGCTGCCTGGGCCAGGGCGGGAGCGCCGGTGACGGCGGCGAGGGCGAGGGCCAGCAGGCGGCGATTGGGGAGTCGCGTCATGTCACGTCCGGTAGGAAGGTCGATTTCATTGGTGCGGGATGCCGACGCTGTAGACGGCAACAACGTGGAAAAGTTCATCGCGGGACCAGGCCGAGGATGTCGTTGTAGAACGCCAACCCCATCAGCCCGGCCAGCAACGCCAGGCCGATGTATTGGCCGGCGGCGATGGCACGCTCGCTCAGCGGGCTGCCCTTGACCAACTCGATAAGGTAATACAGCAGGTGGCCGCCGTCCAAGATCGGGATCGGCAGCAGGTTGATGATGCACAGGCTGAGCGACAGCAGGGCAAGGAACTGCAGGAACCAGTCGAGGCCGCGCTTGGCCGAGACATTGGCCACGCGGGCGATGGTGACCGGCCCGGAAACGTTCTGCAGCGAGGCCTTGCCGGTCACGATGCGACCCATCATGCCCAGCGAGTCGGCGGCCAGGCGGCCGGTCTCGCGCACCGCCACGGTCACCGCATCCAGCGGGCCATAGCGCAGCAGGGTGTCATAGGCGGGGCTGTAGCTGGTGGGGAAGCCGACGCCGATCTGCCAGACCGGATTGCCCTTGCCGTCCTTGCCCTGGCGCGGGGTGACTTCCAGCGCCAGGCGCTCGCCGCCACGCAGGACCTCGATCATTCCCGGCCCGCCGGCACGGCCCAGGGCCTGGATCTCGCCGATCACCTGGTCGACGCTGTCGATGCGCTGGCCGTCGATGGCCACGATCAGGTCGCCTGGCTGCAGTTGCCCTGCCACCACGGAGTCCGCAGTCAGCGACTCCACTTGCGCCGGCTGCAGCCACGACTGCCAGTGCAGGCCAGCCAGGATCGGCACCCGCCGCTCATCGAAACCCGCCGGCAGCTGCGACAGCGGCAGGGTGCGCGTGCGTACCTGGTCGGCCGTATCCAGCACTTCCAGCTTCACGTCGCGGCGGTCCATCGCGGCTGCGGTCAGCGCCATGCTGGCCTCGCCGAGGGTGACCACCTGGCGGTCGTCCACGCGCAGCACGCGGTCGCCGCTGGCCAGGCCGGCACTGGCGGCGATGCCGCTGACACGGCCGATGGTGGGCGAGTAATCCTGCTTGCCGATCACGAACATCGCCCACAGCAGCAGGATGCACAGCAGCAGATTGGCGATCGGGCCGGCGGCAACGATCGCGATGCGCTGCCAGACGGTCTTGTGGTTGAAGGCCTGGCCGCGCTCGTGCGGGTGCACTTCGACCTCGCGTTCGTCGAGGAACTTCACGTAACCGCCCAGCGGGATGGCGGCGATGGCGAACTCGGTGCCGTGCCGGTCGCGGCGCGACCACAGCGGCCGGCCGAAGCCGACCGAGAAACGCAGGATCTTGACCCCGCACAGGCGCCCGACCCAGTAATGCCCGAACTCGTGAAAGGTGACCAGCAGCCCGAGGCTGACGATCATCCACCAGACCGATCCGATGAAGTCAGTCATGCAGGCTCACAGTGGTGGGCAAGGGCGGCGGCGTCATGCTGGGCGAGGCGGTCGTTCAGGCGGCGTCGATGGCGTTCAGGGTGAGCTGGCGTGCCCGCTGGTCGGCGGACAACAGGACCTCCAGTGTATCGGCTGGCTGGGTCGGCAGTGTTGAAAGAGCGTTAGCAACCAGCTCCGGGATCGTCAGGAAACCGATCCGGCCCTGAAGAAACGCTGAAACAGCCTCTTCATTGGCAGCGTTCAGCACCGCCGGCGCGGTGCCGCCGGCCTGCATCGCCTGCCAGGCCAGCGCCAGGCAGGGGAAGGCGTCGGTATCCGGGGCCTCGAAATCCAGGCGGCCCTGGGCCAGCAGGTCCAGCCCGGCCACGCCCGATTCGATGCGCTGCGGCCAGCCCAAGCCAACGGCGAGGGTGGTGCGCATGTCCGGCAGGCCCATCTGGGCCAGGGTCGAGCCATCGACGAACTCGACCAGCGAATGGACCAGGCTCTGCGGGTGCACCAGCACCTCGATGCGCTCGCCGGGCACGCCGAACAGGTGGTGGGCCTCGATGACTTCCAGGCCCTTGTTCATCAACGTCGCCGAATCGACCGAGATCTTCGGCCCCATCGACCACTTGGGGTGGGCAACTGCTTGGGCGGGGGTGACCTGGGCCAGTTCGGCGCGACTGCGGCCACGGAACGGGCCGCCGGAGGCGGGCAGCAGGATCCGGCGCACGCCGGCGCCGTCGACACTGGCATCGCGCGAGCGCAGGCACTGGAAGATCGCGCTGTGCTCGCTGTCGATCGGGATGATTTCGGCACCGGCACGTTCGGCCGTCCGGGTCAGCAGTTCGCCGGCCAGCACCAGCGATTCCTTGTTGGCCAGCAGGATGCGCTTGCCGGCGGCGGCGGCAGCCAGGGGCGAGGACAGGCCGGCCGCGCCGACGATGGCCGCGACCACGGTATCGCAGGCATCGCTGGCGGCCAGCTGGTCCAGCGCGGCCTGGCCGGCATGGGCCTCGGTGGTGAGTCCGGCCTCGCGCAGGCCGTCACGCAGCTCGGCGAACAGCGATGCGTCGGCGATCACCGCGTGCGCGGGTCTGTGCTGGCGGCACAGCGCCAGCAGCGCCTGCACCTGGCGGCCGGCAGCGAGCACCGTGGCCTGGTAGCGGTGCGGGTGGCGGGCGATCACGTCCAGCGTGGAGGCGCCGATCGAGCCGGTAGCGCCGAACACGGCGACCCGGCGCAGGTCTGCAGCAGCATTCATGGTCAGAACCCGAAGATTTCCTTGCCCAGCGCGAACACCGGCACGGCGGCGAGGACGCCGTCGACCCGGTCGAGCACGCCACCGTGGCCCGGGATCAGGTGGCCCGAGTCCTTGGCGCCGGCATGGCGCTTGATCAGGCTCTCGAACAGGTCGCCCAGGACCGAGGCGAACACCGCCACCACCGCGGTGATCAACAGGCCGGGCAGGTGTGCGGCATCGATGCCAGCCAGCCAGCCCAGGCCGAGGGCCACGGCGACACCGGCCAGCAGGCCGCCGAACAGGCCTTCCCAGGTCTTGTTGGGGCTGATCCGCGGCGCCAGCTTGTGCTTGCCGAAATGGCGGCCAGCGAAATAGGCGCCCGAGTCGGCCGCCCACACCAGCGCCAGCGCCGCCAGCAGCCACAGGTGGCCCTGCTGGCCCGGCGGATCGCCGCCGGCATGGATCAGCACCAGCGCGGCCCACGCCGGCACGATGGCCAGGGTACCGGCCAGCATCTTCAGGATCCGCGAGGGTGCCGACGGCTGCGCGCCGAAGTTGAAGAAGCGCAACCAGACCAGCGCGGCCAGCCACCAGGCAACGCCGGCCAGCGTGGTTATCTGGAACAGGACCAGGGTGCTGCCATCGGCCCAGACCAGCAGCACCATCAGCAGCAGGTTCAGCACCAGCAGCACGGTGCGCGCCAGGGTGTCTTCGATACCGGCCAGCTTCAGCCATTCCCACAGGCCGATCAGCAGCACGGCGGCGGCGGCGGCGGCCAGCCATTGCGTGGGCAGCAGCAGGATCGCCGCAATGGCTAGCGGCGCCATGATCAGCGCGGCAAGGACTCGGGTCTTGGTCATGGGCTGGAAGTCTCGGTGGCCAGTGCGGCAATCTGGGCGCTGGTCAGGCCGAAACGACGCTCGCGACCGGCATAGGCGTCGAGCGCCTGCTGCAGCTGCCCGGCGTCGAAGTCCGGCCACAGGGCCTCGGTGAACCACAGTTCGGTATAGGCGAGCTGCCACAGCAGGAAGTTGCTGATGCGGGTGTCGCCGCCGGTGCGGATGAACAGGTCCGGCGGCGGCAGGTCGGCCAGGGCCACCTGGCTGCCCAGCAGCGATTCATCGATCTGCTCGGGCAGAAGGCGACCGGCCGCCACTTCGCCGGCCAGGGCGCGCGCGGCGCGGGCGATGTCCTGGCGGCCACCGTAGCTGGCGGCGATCGACAGGGTCAGGGTGGTGTTGTCGGCGGTGCGCTGCTCGGCCAGCTGCATGCGGCTGACCAGCCCGGCGCCGAAGCGCTCGCGTTCGCCGATGAAGCGCACGCGCACGCCACGCCGGTGCAGCTCGTCCACTTCGCGGTCGAGTGCACCGAGGAACAGCTTCATCAGCGCGTCCACTTCCTCCTGCGGCCGGCCCCAGTTCTCGCTGGAGAAGGCGAACAGGGTCAGTGCCGGGATGCCCAGTTCAAGGCAGCGCTCGATGGTGCGGTTGACCGCGCGGGCGCCGGCACGGTGGCCGATCACGCGGGGGCGACGGCGCTGCTGTGCCCAACGCCCATTGCCATCCATGATGATGGCAATGTGGCGGGGCAGGGAGGCAGGCAACGGAGGCGGGACTGAAGGCATCGACTTCAGACCGACAGCAGTTCTTTTTCCTTGTCGGCAACGACCTTGTCGACGTCCTTGATGTTGGCGTCGGTCAGCTTCTGGATGTCGTCTTCGCCGCGCTTCTTCTCGTCTTCGCTGATCGCCTTGTCCTTGACCAGCTTGGCGATTTCCTTGTTCGCGTCCTGACGGATGTTGCGGATCGCGATCTTGGCGCCTTCCCCTTCCTTCTGCACCTGCTTGACCAGCTCCTTGCGGCGCTCTTCGGTCGGCGGCGGCATGTTGATGCGGATCGCAGTGCCCAGCGTGTTCGGAGTGAACTCGGCGTTGTAGAGACCCTTTTCGATCTCCTTGATCATGCCTTTGTCGAACGGGGTGACCAGCAGCGAGTGCGCGTCGGCGTTGGAGATCGACGCGACCTGGTTCAGCGGGGTGCTGGCGTTGCCATAGGCGCTGACCGTCACGCGGTCCAGCAGGGCCGGGGTGGCGCGGCCGGTCCGGATGGAGGTGAGGGTGTGCTTCAGAGCGTCAATGCTCTTGGCCATGCGCGTCTGCGCGTTGTTCTTGATGTCGTTGAGCATCGCCCGGTCCTGGATGTATCTGGAATCGGGCGATTATAGGCGAATACGGGACGCTGCCGGGCCTGAATCGGCCCGGTTGTCGCTTTGCGCTCAGGGTCAGGCCGGGTCGCGGCCCTGGACCAGGGTGCCGATGTTCGCGCCGTTGAGGATCTTCAGCAGTTCGCCCGGCTGGCCCATGTCGAACACGCGCATCGGCAGGTCGCTGTCGCGGGCCAGAGCGAAGGCCGCCGTGTCCATCACTTCCAGGCCGCGGCGGATCACTTCGTCGTAGCTCAGGCTGTCGAAGCGGACCGCATCGCTGTGCTTGTTCGGGTCCTTGTCGTACACGCCATCGACCTTGGTGGCCTTCAGCAGCAGGTCGGCGCCGATCTCGATCGCGCGCAGGGCGGCGCCGGAGTCGGTGGTGAAGAACGGGCTGCCGACGCCGGCAGCGAAGATCACCAGGCGGCCCTTTTCCAGGTGGCGGATGGCGCGGCGGCGGATGTAGTCCTCGCACACGTCGTTGATCTTGATCGCGCTCATCACCCGGGCCTTGGCGCCCAGCTTCTCGAGGGCGTCCTGCATGGCCAGGGCGTTGATGACGGTGGCCAGCATGCCCATCTGGTCGCCGGTTACGCGGTCCATGCCGCCGGCGGCCAGACCGGCGCCGCGGAAGATGTTGCCACCTCCGATCACCAGCGCGACCTCGGCACCGGCCTGCTGGGCTTCGATGACCTCACGGGCGAGGCGATTGATGATCTTGGGGTCGATGCCGTAGTCCTCGTCTCCCATCAGCGCCTCCCCGGACAGTTTCAGAAGGATGCGGCGATAGGCGAGCTTGGACATGGGGACCTCGGGTGCGTGGAAATCGCGGGCGATTCTACGCGCATGCGGCGTTGTGCCAAAGTGTTTTGTGCACTGCGGCGCAGAATCCGGTGGTTCGCCCGATCAGCCGGGGCGTCCCGTTCAGCCCAGTTCGGCGCTGGCCGTGGCCGACAGCGCGTCATGGCCCAGCGCCCCCGGCGAGCGGGCGATCACCCGGTTGCGGCCCAGGTTCTTGGAGCGGTACAGCACGTCGTCGGCGGCGCGCAGCAGGTCCTGGACGTCGGCGAAGCGCTCGTAGCCGCCCTGGGTGGCCACGCCGGCGGAGAAGGTGACGAACAGCGGACCACCCTCCAGCTCGGCCATCGGCGTGGCGACGATGTTGGCCAGCACCCGGCGGATCACGTCCAGGGCCACGCTTTCGCTGGTGTTGGGCAGCAGCGCGACGAACTCCTCGCCGCCGAAGCGGGCCACGGTGTCGCTGTTGCGCAACTGGCCCTGCAGCTTGCCGGCGAAGGCGCGCAGCACCTCGTCGCCGGTCAGGTGGCCGTGGGCGTCGTTGATCTTCTTGAAGTCGTCCAGGTCGATGAAGGCCACCGACAGTGGCCAGCCCTGGCGGCCGGCACGCAGGAATTCCTGCTCCAGCACCGCTTCCAGCTGGCGGCGGTTGAGCACGCCTGTCAATGCATCACGATGGGCCTGGTCGGCCAGGCGCTTGGCGCGCGCCTCGAATTCGTCGGCACGGCGGCGTGCCTGGTCGGCATCCTGCAGTTCGCGCAGGTTGCGCAGCGTGGCCAGTTCCTGCGCGTGATCGATCAGCTCGCGCACCCGCGCCGGCGAATTGAGGCCGGCATCGAACAGGCTGGCGATGTCGGGCAGGGCCTCGCTGATGCGGGCCAGCACCTGGTCGAAGCGCGCGCTGTCCAGCTCCAAGCGGTCGTGCACCTGCTGCAGGGCGCGCTCGCGCGCGGCATCGGCATCGTTATCCAGCCAGATGTCGGCCACTGCGCCGGACAGTTGCACGCAGGCCTGGAATGGCGATTCGGCGGCGTCCTCGTCCTCGCTGTGGCTGATGCTCTCCACCAGGTAACGTGGCAGGCCCCATTGCTCGGCCACCCAGGCGCCGACGTCGGCGTGGCTGCAGCCCAGCGCCTCGCGCTCGCGGGAAACCAGGTCGATGTTGTCGCGTGCCTCGCGCAGCAGTGGCAGGTAGCGCTCCGACTCGGCCTGGGCCAGGCACAGCACGCCCAGGTCCTGCAGCAGTCCGGCCAGCATCAGCTCCTCCAGCCGGCGCAGGCCGCGCGCCTGGCCCAGCTGGCTGGCGGCCAGGGCACTGAGGATGCTGCGCTTCCACGCGCGCTGGCGCAGGTCATGATCGGCGCCACCGCCGGTCAGGCCCTGGGTGACGGTGAAGCCGAGGGCGAGGCTGATCGTGGCGTTCAGGCCCAGCATGGTCAGCGCCTGGCCGAGGTTCTCGATGCGGCGGCGGCTGGCATACAGCGGCGAATTGGCGATGCGCAGCATGCGAGCGCTCAGCGCCATGTCGATGGCGATGATGTCGGCGGCGGTGGCGATGTCCGCTTCCGGGTCCTGAGCCAGTTCGATGATGCGCAGGGCAATACCGGGTGGCGAAGGCAGGTTGCGGCAGAGCGCCAGGGCAGCTGTCAGCTCGGGAGGCATGTCGGGTCGTTCAATTCCATTGGGACAAGAATACCTAGGAATGCATCACAGTCCGCGATTTTCGTTCCTGCTAAGTGACTGAGGATTCCCTGCGACTGAGTATCGGCTTGATTCGAGCGCAACGCAAAGGTGCCGGTTGTGCGCACCAACGGTGCGCACCCACCGATGGGCCATGGGTTAATCCCTGGGCCCATGCATAAAAAAAGAGCCGCGGTTTCCCGCGGCTCCTTCTGGTCGCTTCACAGCCGGAGGGCTGGAATCAGACCTGCATCGCCTTGGCAACTTCGGCGGCGTAGTCTTCCACCACCTTTTCGATGCCTTCGCCGACGATCAGCAGCTTGAAACCTGCCACGTCCGCACCAGCGGCCTTGACCACCTGCTCGACGGTGGTGTCGCCCAGCACGTAGGTCTGGCCGTACAGGGTCACGTCGCTGACGATCTTGTTGATCTTGCCGCTGATGATCTTTTCCAGGATGTCGGCCGGCTTGGCCTTGTCCTTCTCGGTCATCTTGGCCAGCTCGATTTCCTTTTCCTTTTCGACGAACTCGGCCGGAACGTCCGCAGCCTTGTTGTGCGGCGGCTTCAGCGCGGCCACGTGCATCGCTAGGCCACGGGCCAGCTCGACGTCGCCGCCGATCAGGTCGACCAGCACGCCAACCTTGCCGTTGGTGTGGACGTAGGCACCGATGTTGCCGGTGGTGTCGACCTTGACCATGCGGCGGATCTGGATGTTCTCACCCAGGGTCTGCACGGCGGTGGCGCGGGCTTCTTCAACGGTGCGGCCGTCGGCCAGCGTGGCGGCCTTCACGGCTTCGACGTCGGTGGCGCCCGATGCCAGGGCAGCGGCAGCGACGGCGTTGACGAAGGACTTGAAGTTGTCATCGTTGGCGACGAAGTCGGTTTCCGAGTTGACTTCGACCAGCACGGCCTTGCCGCCGTCCTGGGCCAGGCCCAGACGGCCTTCGGCGGCCACGCGGTCAGCCTTCTTGTCGGCCTTGGCAGCGCCGGACTTGCGCATGGCTTCAGCAGCGGCGTTGATGTCGCCGTTGGCTTCGGTAAGCGCCTTCTTGCATTCCATCATGCCGGCGCCGGTGCGCTCGCGCAGTTCCTTGACCAGGGAAGCAGTGATTTCCACGGTATTACCTCACGAAAGAAAGGGGGTGGGCCGGCATGGTGGCCGGCCCGTGTGACACGGTCCTGTCACGCGCCAGGGGCTGCGTGCAGGGAGGGTGGACGCCGGGCGTCCACCCGGGGCCTGGATCAGGCCTGGGCGTCGTCGCCCTTCTTGGCAGCCTTCTTGGCCGGAGCGCGGCGGGCCGGCTTCTCTTCGCCTTCAGCAGCGGCTTCCGCGAACTCTTCCTCGCGCACCGAAGCGGCGTGCGGCGCAGCGGCCTTGCCTTCCAGCACGGCGTCGGCAGCGGCGCGGGCGTACAGCTGCACAGCGCGGATGGCGTCGTCGTTGCCCGGGATGGCGTAGTCCACCAGTTCCGGGTTGTAGTTGGTGTCGACCACGGCGATGACCGGAATGCCCAGCTTCTTGGCTTCCTTGATCGCGATGTCTTCGTGGCCGATGTCGATCACGAAGATGGCGTCCGGCAGGCGGTTCATGTCCTTGATGCCGCCCAGCGAGGCTTCCAGCTTGTCGCGCTCGCGACGCAGGCCCAGCACTTCGTGCTTGACCAGCTTCTCGAAGGTGCCGTCGGTTTCACCGGCTTCCAGTTCCTTCAGGCGGGCAACCGACTGCTTGACGGTACGGAAGTTGGTCAGGGTGCCGCCCAGCCAACGCTGGTTCATGAACGGCATGCCGCAACGCTCGGCTTCTTCCTTGATGGTTTCGCGGGCGCTGCGCTTGGTGCCCAGGAACAGGACGGTGCCGCGCTTCTGGGCAACCGACGAGATGAAGTTCATCGCATCGTTGAACAGCGGGACGGTCTTTTCCAGGTTGATGATGTGGATCTTGCCGCGGGCGCCGAAGATGTACGGAGCCATCTTCGGGTTCCAGTAGCGGGTCTGGTGGCCGAAGTGGACGCCGGCTTCCAGCATCTGACGCATGGTGACCTGGGGCATTGCAATACTCCTGATATGGAACCAGCGATTCCGCCCGCGGGATAGGTATGCGGGACGCGTGGAAGCGCGATCGGTTCCGGGGTTGGGCTTCCCTGTTGCCTCCGTGGCCGAACTCCTCGCGGAGCACCCCGGCACGGATGGGGGCAGCAGGTGTGGATTCACCGGTGACGTCCGGTGTGGACGGGCTCCCGCGCACGCAGGCGGCAGGAATCCGGTCGATTATAGCCCGCTGGGGGCGTCCGCTGCAATTGCAGGGTCAGATGCGGCCAGATTGACCTCGCGGCCGTCCTGCAGGCGGGCCCGGAAGTGGCCGCCCACATAGCCATCGGTGCGGGCAGGCAGGGGCCAGCGGCGTTCATGGCCTGCGAGGATATAGCCGGCCAGCCCGGCCACCAGCAGCGACGATTGGCCGTCGGCCGCTATGAATCGCAGATCGTGCAGGCGGCCATGCAGCGTACTGGAATTGCTGAGTCGCAGCATGGCCTGAGGCCCATGTGCCTCGACGCGGGCCTGCAGCCGGGCATGCAGCGCTGGCGCCGCTGGGCCGCGGAACAACGGCAGCGAGTAGCGGGGCAATCCCGGCAAGGCCGGCGCCAGTACGATCCGATAGGCCTGTTCACCCACGGATGCTGGCGGACCGCCTGGCAGCAGCCAGACGCGCTGGGTGCTGCCAGGGGGCAGGTCCAGCCGCGCAGGGCTGACCCGGATCCGGTCGCTGGGCTGCAGTCGTTCGGCGTCCAGTTGCTGCTCCCAGGCCAGCACCTGCACCTGGCCCTGCCAGCGGCCGGGCCCCGGATTACGCAGCCACAGTTCGGCGCGGCCGCCTTCGGCGGGTAGCTGCAGGGTGGTCGGCAACAGCTCCAGCGCCGCCGAGGGCTGCGCCAGCAGCAGTCCAAGCTGGATCAGCAGCGCGCGCATCAGTAGATGAGGGTCACGGAGGGCATTGCGCTGTCGTCTGTCGTCGGTGGTGCGAGGTCGCGGACCTGGGGCGGCACCTTGGCGTCGTCACTGCGCTGGTGTGGCGCCGCGCAACGGGGAGCGCCGGCATCGTCGCTGCAGGATTCGACCACGGTCAGCCGGATCTGCAGCGTGGTGCTGCGCGGTTCGGCGCGGGCCGGCGTGCTGGCGACCAGCATCGCCCCGATCAGAAATGCGCGAATCACCTGCCACCCACCGTGCTGAAAGATCTTGCTGCGCGGTATCGGCCGGATGCGCCGCAACTGTAGCGCCGAGCCCGCGCTCGGCACGGCCTTCGTCCGGTGGGTGCCGACTGTTGGTCGGCACGCAGGTCAGTAGGTGATCGTCACCGTCACCAGGTCGTTGTAGGTGCCGGCCGGGGGCTGGCCGGTGACCGGCGGTACCCGGCCGTAGATGGTCAGCTGCTGTGCGCTTCCGGTGCCGGTGCTGCTGGCCGTGTCGACCGTCAGGGTGTTGCCCCAGCGCTGGCTTCGTGCCGGATCCCGGTACAGCTCGTAGGGGAGGTAATAGGTGCTGTTGCCGATGGTGGTGGCCATGCGCCGGGTGGTGGTGGCGGCGGGATTGTTCTGGCCGTTGTTCAGGCCGACCTGGAAGGCGGTGTTCTTCAGGCAGGTCAGGGTCAGGGTGGCGGTCTGGTCGATGTTGGCCGGGATGCCGCCGGTGACGTTGCCGAAATTCATGTTGGTGGTGACGTAGCTGCCGCATTGCGGCAGCACGTTGGCGGTGGCGGTGAAACTGAAGGCCGCGCTCGCGCTGTTGGTACCGGTGGCGCCGCCGTTGCAGGTGGCGGGAACGGTGGCGGTGCCGAGCAGGACTTCGTTCCAGGCCCAGGTCAGCACCACGCTGGCGCCGCTGAAGGTGCTGCTGTACGCGCCGGAGGCCAGGACCTGGTTGGCCGGAATCTGACCGAACAGCTGCACAGTCTGCGCACCACTGCCGCCGGTCAGCAGCGGTACGTTGTAGCTCATGGTCAGCTCCTGCGCTGGCGGCGTGCCGCGCGGGACCAGGCCAGTGACCTGGCCGAAGCTGGCGTTGTTATATAGCTGGAAATTCATCGTGTCGCTGGTGGAGGTGGCCATCGTGCGGGACGTGGAACTGCTGCCGCCGCCACTGCCTGCGCCGATGCCCACGCAGACGCGCACGCCGGTGGTGGCCAACAGGCTCAGCGCGGCGGTGGTGCAGGTCACCGTGATGTTGAGGTTGGCCGTGCTCGGGCCGGGTGCATTGCTGTTGATGTTGCCGAACGGCAGGGTCGGATCGGCGACCGCCGTGCAGACCGCGGTGGCACCGGCCGGCGCCGCTGCCAGCAGGCCGGCCCACAGCAGCAGGACGAGCAGCAGCACCTTCATGGCGCCACCTCCGGAATGCACTGCTGCGGTGCCGGCTTCGGGCGGGCACCGGACGCCACCACCTTGGGCAGGTCCGGTACCTTCACCCGGCACGGGCCATGGCTGGTGGTGACGTACAGCACGCTGCCGGCGGCGACGTCTTCCAGATAGAGCAGGCCGTCGTAGCCGACCGTGGCCTGGCGACCGTCAGGCAGCTGCACCTCGCTGCCCGCCTCCAGAGGCTGGCCGTCCATCGCCAGCAGGGTCAGGCTCAGTGACGACCGCGAACGCAGCTGGAAGGTCACGCGGGTGCCGGCGCGCTGGCGCGGCGTGACCCAGTCCTCGATGCGGTCGGCACGCATGTCTTCGGGCAGGTCCAGGGTGTCGATCGAGACCCGGTTGCGCTGCCAGGACAGCAACGGACTGACCAGCAACAGGCCGCGATCGTCGGTGACACCGATCAAGCGGTTCTCCAGCCGCACCGGGACGCCGCCGACGCCATTGGTGCTGATCACCGCGAACGCATCGGATACCTCGCGCGTGGCGAAGGCGTGCCCGCCCATCCACACCAGGCTGCCGCTGGCACTGGCGTAGGCATAGTTGAGCCCGCCCTGGCGCGAGGCACCGAAAGAATAGCGGCCGACATCGTTGAGGATGCCGACCTCGGCCAGGCCGCCGTTGCCGTCCTCGCCGTGGCGCAGCTGCGCGCGCCAGCCGACGCCGCCGGCGCTGCCATCGCCGGGCACCGGCTGGGTCACGTCCGCGACCCAGCTCTGGCTGTCGCCGTTGCGCTGGCTGGAGAGGCTGGCCTGGCGATTGTTGCCCAGGCTGGCAGTCATCGACAGGTAGATGCTGCGGTCATCGCTACGGTCCAGGTTCTGGTTCACCGACAGGTAGGCCGACCAGCGTTGGCTCCAGGCGCGCGACCAGAACAGGCTGGCATAGCGGTTGTCGTCGCCGTCGGGGTAGCGCAGGCGCAGATAGCTGGCGCTGAGCGTGCCCAGCCGCAGCAGGTCCAGGCCGACCGTGGCCTGCTCGCTGATGCTTGGTGGCAGGTTGCCCTGCAGCGCGCCCAGGTCGCGGTAGTCGCCGTGGCTGCGCACGCTGCGCAGATTGACGTTGAAGCGACGGTGGTTCCAGCTGTAGCCCAGCGCCCATTGCCCACCCTGCAGGCCGTGGTAGTCACTGTGCGCATAGGCGGCATTGAACACGCCGGCGGCGCCGAGCAACCACCAGCCGCCAATGCCGCCCTGGGCCAGGCCGCCGCCGCCTTCGGCATGCGCCTCGCCGGTGAACGTGTCGGTGACACCGCCGCGCCAGCTGGCGCTGGCCACCGTGCGATCGTCATAGGCGAAGGAGCGCTCGCCGAAATCCCGGCGCAGGTGGCCGACGCCGACCGACCAGTCCGACAGGCCCTTGGCCAGCAGCTGCTGGGTGCCGTAGAAACTGAAGTCCAGCGTCTGCATGCGGCCGAATGCGTCGGTCACCACCACCTGCGCGTTGCCGGTGCCGCTGATGCCGGGCTGTGCTGCGAGCTGGAAGGGACCGACCGGCACCTGCCCGCTGTACTGGCGCAGGCCATCGACATACAGCTCGACCGTGGAGGGCACCACGGCCTGGCCGAGGAAACTCGGCGTGGGCGTCAGCACGCGGTAGGGCTGCAGGCCATAGTTGCGGCCGATCTGCAGGCCACCCAGGCGCACGGGGCGGGTCCAGTCGACGAACCCGCTGTAGAAATCGCCGATCTCCAGGGTCGTTGCGCTATCGGGGAAATCCAGGCTCCAGCGCGTGTCCAGGCGCACGCTCTCGCCGCGCCAATGGCGGTCGCCGGGTTGCTGGTAGCGGCGGCTGATGGCGGTGTTCTCGAAAGTGCCATTGCCGATACCGAATACGCGCAGCTCCGAGCTCAGGCTGAGGTTGCCGAGCGTGTCCACCCGGCTGCCGTAGACGTTGTAGTTGAGCAGCACGCCGGGCGAGGCGCTGCCGGTGGGGGCGCGCGTCTGCGGGCGGCTGAGCACGGTGGTGGGCAGTGTCAGCTGGTCCAGCGGCACGTCCAGCGCCAGGGTCTGCATGTGGGCGTCGTAGCGCACCACCGCACCGCTGATCTGGTCCAGGTAGACCGGTGCATCGCCGCTGGCGTTGAAGCCGAGCTGGCGCAGCACTTCGGGGCTGGCCTGCAGCCGGCCACGGTTCTCGATGAACGGCAGCAGGCCGCGCGGCGTGCTGTTGAGCGACACATCCAGGTACAGCGTCTGGCTGGCGGTCAGCGGGGTGGGGGGGGGCAGGATCGCATCGGCCGACACGCCGGATACATCAGCCGCCGTGGCCACGCCGGACACATCGGCGGCCTCGGTCGCCGCGGGAACCAGGGCAGCCAGCAACGCGCCCATCATGGCCTCAGCGAGCCGGTGGGGGCGACAGTGGCGTCTGTTCCGACTCGCCATTGAGCTTGGCCGTGATCTGGTCGTTGTCGCGGTCGATCGCCGTGCGTTCGATCGGCCAGCGCATCACCTGGCCGGGCAGTACGTAGCCCAGCAGCCCGGGATGGACGATGCGTGGGCGCGTGGCGCTGCCCAGCGCGAGATCGGCGATCTGAGCGTAACTGTTGCCCGAATTGGCTACTTCGACGCCGTTGCGGCCGTCCGCCAGCTTTACCAGCCGGGCCTGCAGCTGCGGCGCCAGCGTGCCGGCCGAGGGCTGCACGAACACCGGGATCGAATAGCGCAGGACGAACTGCATGCCACCCGCGCGGATGGCCAGGTCGGGCACCTCGTCAACGATCAGGCGGTAATGTTGCTGTGCCGCTGGCGGTTCCTTGTCCGCACGCATGACCCGCACCAGCTGCTGCTGTCCGGCGGCCAGTTCCTGCATCGGCGGGGTGGCCATCAACGCATCGGTGGGCAGCAGCTGTTCCTGGCCGTCCTGCTGCACCCAGCGGAACACGCGTACCTGCAGCTTCACCGGCGAGGTGCCGCTGTTGGTCAGCCACAATTCGCCGGCACGCTGGCGGGCTTCCAGCTGCAGGCTGGTCGGGGCCACCTGCAGGCTGGTGGCGCCGGCGGCCGCGATGGCAAGCAGGTACAGGGCGAGCAGCGCCACGCCGGTGGCGCGCCACGGGCGGGATCCGGCCATGCGGGCGTGCTCCATCAATAGGTGATCGTGGCGGTAACCGTATCCAGGTAGCTACCGGCGGCCGGGTTGTTGGTGCTCAGGTTCAGGATCTGGCCGTAGACGATGTAGGGCACGGCCAGGCCGGTGCCGATGCCGGCCTGGGTGTTGGTGCCGGTTGTGGCGCCCCAGACCAGGGTATGTGCGGCATCCTGGTAGAGCTGGTAGCCGACATAGTTGTTGGCGGTCACCGCCGCATTGGTGTTCTTCATCCGCCGGGTGGTGACGTCGTTGGCGGTGCTGGCATTGGCGCCCGCATTCAGTGCAATCGTGTAGGGCGTCAGTGCCGAGCACTGGGCGGTCACCGTGCCCTGGCCCAGGGTGGGCGTGGTGGTGGTTGATGCCGCGGTGCCGAAGTCCACGTTGGTGGCGGCCGCCGCCGTGATGGTGCAGGCCTTGGTGACCACCAGGGTGACATTGAAGGTGGTGGTGTCGGCGGCCAGTGCCGGGCTGGACAGCAGGAACCCGGCCACGGCCCATGCCAGCGGGGATCGAACTGGGGATCGCATGAACAACCTCCCTGACCCGAAGGTCCGTTGAACAAGGCGAAGACGGCACGTTCGGTGCCGCTTTGACGACGGTGGATCCAGCTTAGGAGGCGTAAGTGTCTGTAATCCGTGATAATTAGGCAGACGAAAGAGCGGAGACCATCACGCTTTCACTTTCCTTGCCGGAACCGTGCATCACCCGGATCGGCAGTTGGGTGGCGTTCGTTCAGATTGCGGCCGGATCGGCGATAATGGGTGCCATGAGCGTGAATCTGAAAACCCCGCAGGAAATCGAGATGATGCGCATCGCCGGCCGCCTGGCCAGCGAAGTGCTCGACATCGTCACCCCCCACGTCAAGCCCGGTGTCACCACCGAGGAACTGGACCGCATCTGCCACGACCACATCGTGAACGTGCAGGGCGCGATTCCGGCCAACGTCGGCTACCGCGGCTTCCCGAAGACCGTGTGCACCTCGGTCAACAATGTCATCTGCCACGGCATCCCCAGCGAAGGGAAGGTGCTCAAGGATGGCGACATCATCAATATCGACGTCACCGTCATCAAGGACGGCTGGCACGGCGACACCAGCCGCATGTACTTCGTCGGCACCCCGTCGGTGATGGCGCGCCGCCTGGTGGAAACCACGTACGAAGCCATGTGGCGCGGCATCCGCGCGGTGCGCCCGGGCGCCACCCTGGGCGACATCGGCCATGCCATCCAAAGCTATGCCGAAGGCGAGCGTTTCAGCGTGGTGCGCGAGTACTGCGGCCACGGCATCGGCAAGGTCTACCACGACGAGCCGCAGGTGGTGCACTACGGCCGCCCGGGCCAGGGCCTGGTGCTGCAGCCGGGCATGACCTTCACCATCGAGCCGATGATCAACGAGGGTACCCGCTACAACAAGGTGCTGCCGGATGGCTGGACCGTGGTGACCAAGGACCGCAAGCTGTCGGCGCAGTGGGAGCACATGGTCGCGGTCACCGAGACCGGCGTCGACGTGCTGACGCTGTCGCCGGGCGAGTCGCAGGTCTCCTGACGATGCTGCCGGCGAGTTCGCTGCTGGACACGCCGGCCGCGTCGCTCAACGACCCGGATTGGGCTGCTGCCGCGCGCCAGGCGCTGCAGCAGGCCGACGCGCGCCTGTATCGCCGCTTCGACCAGGGCGACAACATCGAGCGCCTGCTGGCGCTGCGGGCGCGCGCGGCCGACCATCTGATCCGCTTGGCCTGGCAGCGTTGCCTGCCGGCCGACAGCGGCCTGTCGCTGTTCGCGGTCGGTGGCTATGGCCGGGGTGAACTGTTTCCGCGTTCGGACATCGACCTGCTGGTGTTCGGCGACCCGCCCGCACAACGGGCGCATGAAGCGGCATTGGCACGCCTGTTCGCGCTGCTGTGGGACTGCGGATTGGCGGTCAGCCATGCGGTGCGTTCTGCATTGCAGTGCCGCGAGGCGGCGGCTGACCAGACCGTGCTGACCGCGCTGATCGAGGCGCGTCCGATCCTGGCCGATGATGCGGCGCGCCGTGCGCTGCGCGAGGCCATCGACGACCGTGAGCTGTGGCCGGCGCGTGCCTTCTTCCTGGCCAAGCTGGAAGAGCTGCGCAACCGCCACCAGCGCTTCGGCGACACTGCCGACAACCTGGAGCCGGATCTCAAGGATGGTCCCGGCGGCCTGCGCGATCTCAACACGCTGGGCTGGATGGCGCTGCGCGCCTTCGGCGTACGCGACCTGGAAGCGCTGGTCGGCCTGGGCCACCTGGGTGCCGACGAAGCGGCTGCGCTGAAGCGCGAGCGTGCGGTGCTGGCGCGGCTGCGCTTCGGCCTGCACCTGGTCGCGCGCCGCCCGGAAGAACGGTTGCGCTTCGATTACCAGAAGACCCTGGCCGCGCGCCTGGGCTTCGAAGACGATGCCGAGAATCTCGGTGTCGAGAAAATGATGCAGGGCTTCTACCGCGCCGCGCTGGTGGTGCGCCGGATCAGCGACCGCCTGCTGCAGCGCTTCGAGGAACAGTTCGATGGCGAGGCCCAGCCGGAACCGCTGACCGTGGGCTTCTCCCTGCGCCGCGGCTACCTGGCCGCCAACGAGGCCGACTGGCCGCGCGGTGACATCGGCCAGGTGTTCGCCCTGTTTTCCAGCTGGGCCAACAATCCACAGGTGCGAGGCCTGCATTCGCTGACCGCGCGCGCGCTGGCCGAAGCGCTGCCGTTGTTGCCGGCCTACGACCAGGCCGATGCCGATGCACGCGAGCAGTTCCTGTCCCTGCTGCGCGGCCAGCGTCCGGTCGACACGCTTTCGCGCATGGCGCGGCTGGGTGTGCTTGGCCAGTGGATCCCCGCGTTTGCCCAGGTCAGCGGGCGCATGCAGTTCGACCTGTTCCATGTCTATACGGTCGACCAGCACACGCTGATGGTCCTGCGCAACATCGGCCAGTTCGCCAGCAGCCGTGCCGACGAACGCTTCTCGATCGCGCACGAAGTGTGGCCCCGCCTGCGCAAGCCGGAACTGCTGCTGCTGGCCGGCCTGTTCCATGACATCGCCAAGGGCCGCGGCGGCGACCACTCGGAGCTGGGTGCGGTGGACGCGCGTGCGTTCTGCCAGGCGCATGCGCTCAGTGGCACCGATACCGAGCTGGTGGCATGGCTGGTCGAACAGCATCTGCGCATGTCGGTGACCGCGCAGAAGCAGGACATCGCCGATCCGGTAGTGATCCATCGCTTCGCCACCCTGGTCGGCAGCCGCGACCGCCTGGACTACCTGTACCTGCTGACCTGTGCAGACATCGCCGGCACCAGCCCGAAGCTGTGGAATGCCTGGAAGGACCGCCTGCTGGCCGACCTGTACTTCGCCACCCGGCGCGCGCTGCGCGAGGGGCTGGAGCATCCGGTACCGGCCGCCGAACGCGTGGCCGAGGCACGTGACAGCGTGCGCGCACTGGTGCGCGAGCAGGGTTACGACGACGCCACCATCGATCGCCAGTTCGCGGTGATGCCGGATGAGGGCTTCATTCGTCTGCGCCCCGAGCAGCTGGCCTGGCAGGCAGCCGCGCTGGTGCCGGTGAAGCAGGGCCAGGTGCTGGTGAAGGTGCGCCGGATCAGTGTGGATGACCCGGCGCTGGAAGTGTTCGTGCACTCGCCCGACCGCGACGGCCTGTTCGCCGCGATCGTGATGACCCTGGACCGCAAGGGCTATGGCATTCACCGCGCACGCGTGCTGGACGGTCCGGCCGATACCATCTTCGATACCTTCGAAGTGAACCCGGCCGACACGTTTGCCGATGGCAGCAGTGCCAACCTGGAGGCGGCGCTGCGCGAGGCACTCAGTGGTGACCTGTCGCGCCTGCGGCCGTCGCGCCGTGTGGTACCTCGGCAACTGCGGCACTTCCGCTTCGCCCCGCGCATCGAGTTCCGCGATGAACCGGGCGCAACCCGTTTTGCCCTGGTCGCTCCCGACCGTCCCGGCCTGCTGGCCGATGTGGCGTTCGTGCTGCGCAACCAGGGCCTGCGCGTGCATGATGCGCGCATTGCCACGTTCGGCGAGCGCGCCGAAGACACCTTCGTGATCAGTGACGAACACGACCTCCCCCTGACTGAACCTGCCCGGCAGCAGCTGCATGACGCAATGCTGGCCTGCCTGGACCCTGATCGAAACGCCGGAGACCCCGCCTGATGGCCACCAAGCCCGCCAAGAAGACCGCCGCGACCCCCAAGAGCGCAGCGGCCCGGAAACCTGCTGCAGCCCCACCGGCCGCAAAGAAGGCCACTGCGCCGAAGAAGGCCGCCGCGGTGAAGGCCCCGGCGAAGAAAACGGCTGCGGTCAAGCGTGCTGTGAAGAAGCCGGCCCCGGCCAAGAGCGCCGAAGCCGTCCGCGCCGAAACCATCGCCCGCAAGTCGCTGCGCAAGCCGTCGGCACCCGGCGTGGAAGAACTCAGGTTCGGCATCGAGAGCGCCTTCGAGCGCCGCGCCACCTTGACCCTGCATGAGCTGGAAGGCTCGACCAGGCCGCTGGTCAACCGCGTGATCGACGGTCTCGAGAGCGGTGAATTCCGCGTCGCCGAGCCGGACGGCCAGGGCGGCTGGAAGGTCAACGAGTGGCTGAAGAAGGCCGTGCTGCTGTATTTCCGCGTCAACGACATGGCGGTGGTCGATGCACGACCGGCACCGTTCTGGGACAAGGTCGAATCGCGCTTCGCCGGCTACGACGAAGCGAAGTTCCGCCGGAGCGGCGTGCGCGTGGTGCCGGGCGCGATTGCCCGCCGCGGCTCGTACTTCGGCAAGGACGTGGTGTTGATGCCGAGCTTCACCAACATCGGAGCCTACGTCGGCGAAGGCACCATGGTCGACACCTGGGCCACGGTGGGTTCGTGCGCGCAGATCGGCAAGCACTGCCACCTGTCCGGCGGTGCCGGCATCGGCGGCGTACTGGAGCCGCTGCAGGCCAGCCCGACCATCATCGAGGACCACTGTTTCATCGGTGCGCGTTCGGAAGTGGTGGAAGGCGTGGTGGTCGGTCACCACAGCGTGATCGGCATGGGTGTGTTCCTCAGCCAGAGCACCCGCATCTACAACCGCGCCACCGGCGAGATCAGCTACGGCTACATCCCGCCGTACAGCGTGGTGGTGTCCGGCTCGCTGCCGAGCAAGGACGGTACCCACTCGCTGTACTGCGCGGTGATCGTCAAGCAGGTTGATGCCAGGACCCGCAGCAAGACCAGCGTCAACGACCTGCTGCGCGGCCTGGCCGACTGAAGGTGAGTGCGCCGGAGGACCTGGCGCAGTCCGCGATCTACCGGCATCCGTCCGACAACGCGTTCGGACGGATGCTGCCGCGCCTGCTGCACGCTCCGCGCTGGACCCGGTTGCGCCGGGCACTGTCGCGGCGCTGGCCGATGCCGGTGCTGGCCAGCGACGTGCGCGACGTGGTCTACGCGAGCTGGTGGGTCGATGTGCGCCATGCCCCGCCAGCGCCACCTGGCCACCACTACGTGGTCCATGCTGGACGCACGCCTTATACCGTTCTCAGCTATCGCCATGGCCATTTCGGGCCGGTGCTGGCGGGACCGTTGCGCTGCTTGATGCCGTCGCCAGGGCAGAGCAACTGGCGCTGGTACCTGCGCCGTGACCATGATCCAGGCGGGGCCCCGGTGGTGCTGTTCGATCGCAACGTGATGGACCAGCTGGCCTTCGTCGCCGGCGCGCGCGCTTTCAGCGATGCCATGCAGCCCCACCTGTCCACGCGCTTCGAGCATGTGGTGCGCGCCGATGGCGATGGGCACACCCTGATCGAAGGCGGGCAGGGCAGTGCGCCTGCCCTGCACCTGCAGTGGCGGGCCGCTGCGGGCTGGGAGGCCGGGGCGTGGCGGGGGGCCTTCGGTGGCCATCAGGCCCTGCTGCGCTTCCTGACCTGCCAGGATGAGGCCGTTGCGCGCACCTGTGACCGGCACTGGGCCAGCACCCGCATCGCGCTGCCGGTGGATGTCGACAGCCTGCAGCCGCTGCAGCTGGAAGGCGAACTGCAGTGCCCGCGCCTGCAGGCGATGGACGTGGCGCTGCACGAGGGGCTGGCCTTCCGGCTGCCAAGGGTACCGTTCCGGGTCGTGTCCGAGCGCCTGTTGTGAGATTCTGGGCCTCTGTTTTCCAGCATCACAGATGGCCATGAGCACCACTGTCTACGGTTTGAAGAACTGCGATACCTGCAAGAAGGCGACCAAGTGGCTGGACCGCTTCGGCGTGCCGTACACCTTCGTTGACTACCGCGACAACAAGCCGAGCCCGGAAACACTGCTGGCGTGGGCTGAGCAGCTGGGTGGCCTGGCCGCGATGGTCAACAGGTCCTCCACCACCTGGCGGCAGCTGCCGGACAACCGCAAGGCCGCCGATTCCGAGGCCGAATGGAAGCTTCTGCTGCGCGAGTACCCGCAGCTGATCAAGCGCCCGCTGGTGGTCACCGCCGACGGCACGGTCAGCCAGGGTTTCAGTGACAATGGCTTCAAGGCCCGCTTCGGCGTGGGTGACGCGTGAGCGCGGTCCTCGACCTGACCTGCGAGCTGATCGCACGGCCCTCGGTGACGCCCGATGATGCCGGCTGCCAGGCACTGCTGGCGGCACGCTTGAAGCAGGCCGGGTTCCAGTGCGATCACCTGCGGCTGGGCGAGGTCGACAACCTGTGGGCGACCCATGGCCAGGGCGCGCCGGTACTGGTGCTGCTGGGCCATACCGACGTGGTGCCGACGGGGCCGCGCGAGGCCTGGACCAGTGATCCTTTCACGCCGACGATCCGTGATGGCGTGCTGTATGGTCGCGGCACCGCCGACATGAAGGGCAGCGTGGCGGCGTTCGTGGTGGCGGCCGAGCAGTTCGTTGCCGCGCATCCCGATCACCCCGGCACGCTGGCGGTGCTGCTGACCAGCGACGAGGAGGGCGATGCCATCGATGGCGTGCGCCACGTCGCACGGCTGTTCGCCGAGCGCGGCCAACGCATCGACTGGTGCATCACCGGCGAGCCGTCGTCGACCGCGACGCTCGGTGACCTGCTGCGCGTGGGTCGTCGTGGCAGCCTGTCGGCCAAGCTGCGGGTGCAGGGCGTACAGGGCCATGTGGCGTACCCGGAGAAGGCGCGCAACCCGATCCACCAGGCGGCGCCCGCCCTGGCCGAGTTGAGCGCACGGCGCTGGGATGACGGCTACGAGAGTTTCCCGCCGACCAGCCTGCAGGTCTCCAACATCCATGCCGGTACGGGCGCCAACAATGTGATTCCCGGCGAGCTCGAAGTGGATTTCAACATCCGCTACAACCCGCACTGGGATGCGCCGAAACTGGAAGCGGAGATCACCGCGCTGCTGGATCGGCATGCCCTGCAGTACACGCTGAAGTGGCATCGCAGCGGCGAACCGTTCTACACCCCGGAAGGCACGCTGCGCGCCACCGCGCGCGCGGTGCTGGCCGAGCACATCGGTCGTGCCCCTGAGGAAAGCACTGGTGGCGGCACCTCCGATGCGCGCTTCATCGCGCCATTGGGCGCGCAGTGCATCGAAGTGGGGCCGGTCAACGCCAGCATCCACCAGGTGGACGAGAACGTGCGCGTGGACGAACTGGAAGCGCTGCCCGGGCTGTACCAGCGGCTGGTGGAGCGGCTGCTGGTGTGAGGCATGGCACCGGGCACGGCCCGGCGCTACCCCTGTGGGCCGACTGCTGGGTGCCGACCGTTGGTCGGCACACCTTCACCTGGTTGCCAACGCAACGGTTGCGCCGTGCCGGAAACCGGGGTAGGGTC
>OKDH01000041.1_pt1 | contig 25149 bp, 20 predicted proteins | sample 1610621 | NCBI WGS metagenome assembly OKDH01 (sample SAMN04436668, study PRJEB24849) | human gut metagenome | biome: human gut; feature: NICU; material: stool | host: Homo sapiens | place: USA: Saint Louis, MO | collected 2010-06-11
CCCTTTTTTTTTTCAAGCAGAAGACGGCATACGAGATCGGTCTCGGCATTCCTGCGGAACCGCTCTTCCGATCTGTAATCATGCCCAGTGCACGCAGCACGGTGGAATCGGTCAGGTCACGCTGCCAGCGGCTGATCGGCAGCTTCGCGCTGAAGTGCTCGAACAGCGCGTTGGCGATACCGAAGTTGCCTTCCGCGTTCTCGAAATCGATCGGATTGACCTTGTGCGGCATCGTCGACGAGCCGACTTCGCCTTCCTTCAGGCGCTGCTTGAAGTAGCCCAGCGAGATGTAGCCCCAGATGTCGCGGGCCAGGTCGATCAGGATGATATTGGCGCGACGCGCCGCATCGCCGATCTCGGCGATGTTGTCGTGCGGCTCGATCTGCGTGGTGTACGGGTTGAATACCAGGCCCAGGCCGGTCACGAAGCGCTCGGCGAAGGCCGGCCAGTCCACGTCCGGGTAGCTGGCGATGTGGGCGTTGTAGTTGCCGACCGCACCGTTGATCTTGCCGGTCAGTTCGACCGCGGCGATCTGCCGGCGCTGGCGCTCCAGGCGTGCGACCACGTTGGCCAGCTCCTTGCCCAGCGTGGTCGGCGAGGCGGTCTGGCCGTGGGTGCGCGACAGCATCGGCTGGCCGGCCTGGGCGTGGGCCAAGGTGCGCAGGGTGCTGGCGATGCCGTCCAGGGTCGGCAGCAGCACCTCGCGGCGGGCCTGTTCCAGCATCAGTCCGTAGCTGAGGTTGTTGATGTCTTCGCTGGTGCAGGCGAAATGCACGAATTCCAGCGCCGGAGCCAGCTCGGCGTCGTCCTTCAGCTGTTCCTTGATGAAGTACTCCACCGCCTTGACGTCATGGTTGGTGGTGCGCTCGATCTCCTTCACGCGCGCGGCCTGGGCCGGGCTGAAGCGGGCGGCCAGGTCGCGCAGGCGGGCGACGGCGGCGTCGGAGAACGGCGCCAGTTCGACGATGCCCGGTTCGGCGGCCAGCGCCAGCAGCCATTCCACCTCGACCGTGATGCGGGCCTTGATCAGGCCGTATTCGGAGAAGATCGGGCGCAGCGCGTCGACCTTGCCGGCATAGCGGCCATCGAGCGGGGACAGGGCGAGCAGGGCGGAATCGGACATGTCGGCAGGGCTGGGACGAGCGGCGGGGCCGATATTCTACGACGTGCCGGCGGGGCGTGCCCTGTAGAGCCGAGCCCACGCTCGGCTGCTTCGGAGAATCCGGCGCCCTGCGGGAAGCCGAGCATGGGCTCGGCTCTACAACACGGCCCTGCGGACGGAACGTTCTGGCCCGTCCTCATCATCCCACGCTGCGGGCAAGGGAGTATCGTTGGCGCAGCCGCCAGCCCGGGAAGCGACACCCTGCCAGCCGCCGCTTCCCTTTCCCCAACTGAAGTAGTGCGGAGTTGAAGCAATGAGCAAAGCTGCAAGCAAGGGTTTCAGAATCGAACACGACAGCATGGGCGAGCTGCAGGTGCCTGCCGACGCCCTGTGGGGCGCCCAGACCCAGCGTGCCGTGCAGAATTTCCCGGTGTCGGGCCAGCGCATGCCGCGCGGTTTCATCCGTGCCCTGGGCCTGGTCAAGGGCGCTGCCGCCGGCGTCAACGCCGAGCTGGGCCACCTGCCGAAGAACGTGGCCAAGGCCATCCAGACCGCTGCTGCCGAAGTGGCCGCCGGCAACTGGGACGCGCACTTCCCGATCGACGTCTACCAGACCGGTTCGGGCACGTCGTCGAACATGAATGCCAATGAGGTCATCGCCACCTTGGCCAACCGTGCCGGCAAGGCGGGCAAGACCACCGTGCATCCCAATGACCACGTCAACCAGGGGCAGAGCTCCAACGACGTGATCCCGACCGCGCTGCGCGTGTCGGCGGTGCTGGCGACGCACGAACAGCTGCTGCCGGCGCTGGTGCACCTGCGCAAGACCCTCGACAAGAAGGGCCGCAGCCTGCGCAAGGTGGTCAAGACCGGCCGTACCCACCTGATGGACGCGATGCCACTGACCTTCGAGCAGGAGTTCGGCGCATGGTCGGCGCAGCTGGCCTCGGCGCAGGAGCGCATCGAAGACAGCCTCAAGCGCGTGCGCCGCCTGCCGCTGGGTGGCACCGCCATCGGCACCGGCATCAACGCCGACCCGCGTTTTGGCGCGCAGGTAGCCAAGGCACTGAAGCAACAGACCGGTTTCAAGTTCGACAGCGCCGAGAACAAGTTCGAAGGCCTGGCCGCGCAGGACGATGCAGTGGAGTTGTCCGGCCAGCTCAATGCACTGGCGGTGGCGTTGATCAAGATCGCCAATGATCTTCGCTGGATGAATGCCGGTCCGCTGGCCGGGCTGGGCGAGATCGAACTGCCGGCACTGCAGCCGGGCAGCTCGATCATGCCGGGCAAGGTCAACCCGGTGATTCCGGAAGCGACCGTGATGGCCTGCGCGCAGGTGATCGGCCACCACACGGCAATCACCGTGGCCGGACAGACCGGCAACTTCCAGCTCAACGTCACCCTGCCACTGATCGCGGTGAACCTGCTCGATGGCATCGGCCTGCTCGCGAATGTGTCGCGGCTGCTGGCCGACAGCGCGATCGCCGGGCTGAAGGTGCGCGAGGACCGCGTGGCCGAAGCGCTGGCGCGCAATCCGATCCTGGTTACTGCACTGAACCCGATCATCGGCTACGAGAAGGCCGCGGCCATTGCCAAGCGTGCCTACAAGGAACAGCGCCCGGTGTTGGACGTCGCGCTGGAGGACAGCGGCCTGGACGAAGCCGAGCTGCGCCGCCTGCTGGACCCGGTCGCGCTGACTGCCGGTGGCATCCAGGCGGGGGGCGGTGGCGGGGGCGGTTGAGCGAACGGCGGGCGGACCAAGGTCCGCACCCACCACACGCAGGAACGCCGCCCTGGGGCGGCGTTTCTGCTTCAGCGACGGTCGGCGACGATGTTGCCGAACGTGTCGGTGTAATCCTTGAACTCGGGGATGCGCTGGATCAGGTCCGCCGGAATCACTTCCATGCTCTCCGGCGGCTGGATCTTCACCGGTTGCATGTTGGGATCGGCCGGGGCGGCGACCAGGGTGTTCTGGCGCAGCACCTGCAGCCTGCCGAACATCGTCTGCAGCATCTGCTTCTGCCCTTGGTCCAGCGGGATCTGGATCTCGTCCACCTTCATCGTGCCATCGCCGAGGATGATGATGTTCGGTGCCGGCGGGCGACGCACGGTCACCATGCCTTCGCTGACGGAAATCTTGGGCTTGCCGCGCTCGGCGCGGTGGTTGCGGTAATCCTTGTCACAGCCGACCAGGCCCAGGCAGAGCAGGGCGGCCAGCAGCAGGAACAACTTCTTCATGGCATTCGGTTCGGGGGCGTCCGGGGCCGCCATTGTAAGCCGGTCGGCACGCTACGGCCGGCAGCGGGTCGCCGCTGCCGGCCGGGTGCGCTGATCTGTCACAGGCCTAGCGCCGGACCACGGTGTCCTTGCCGCAGTCGTCGACGTCACTCTGGTCCATCGTTGCGTAGGGCTTGAACGCCGGCAGCTCGCGCGCCAGTGCCTGCTGGCTGGCCAGCATCGCCGGCATGCGGTTGCAGATGCGCTTGGCCTGGGCCTCGATCTTCTCGGCCTCGGCGTTGATCCGCTTCTCGATGCCTTCGCTGTCGCCGCTGAAAATGCCCTTCAGCGCTTCGCCGGCAGCGCTGGCACCGAGCTTGGCGCCAGCCAGGCCGACATCCATGCCGTCCATTGCAATGGCGACGACGTGGCCGCGATATTCCAGCAGCCGTTGGCGCTGGGTTTCGTTGGCCGGCACGTCCTTGCCGTCGATCAGCAGGTGGCCATCCGGGGTGATCTCGGCACGCGGCTGCTTGTCGGCCGAGATCTTGATGTTGCCCTGAGTGATGTCCTTGCGGGCATCGTCCATGGCCTCCTTGACAGTCTGGCCGACCCCGCTGGTCGCGTCGGCCACGCTTTTGCCGACGGTGGTATCAGGCGTGGAGGACGTGCCGCCGCAGGCGATCAGCGGCAGGCACAGCAGGGTGGCAGGCAGCACGCGCAGCAGATTCATGGCAGTTTCCTCGATCGGTCCGTAGCGGTTACTTTTTACGGGGCAGGGTGACGGTGCCGCTGACGTTGCGGTGGCCGACATCGCCGCTGCCGCTGTGGTCGACGGTCAGGCTGCCGCGCACGCCATCGACCTGGATGTCCCCCGAGCCGTGACTGCGCACATGCACATTGCCGCCGATGTCGGACAGATCAACATCGCCCGAGCCGACCACACCGACCTCGACGTTGCCTTGCACGCGCTTGAACCCGATGTCGCCGGAACCGACCGTGTCCAGTCGTGCGTTGCCGCGGACATCGCTGATCTTCAGGTCACCCGAACCGACAGTGCCGGTGACCGCATCGCCACCGATGTTGCGCACCTTGACGTCGCCGGAACCCAGCGAGAGCAGGTTCAGCGAACTGCCGCCGTCAATGTCCAGGTCGCCCGAACCCACCGCTGCATGGATGCTGCCGCGGGTGCCACGCACGATGGCATCACCGGAGCCGACATCCACGCTCAGCGACTGCGCGTTGTCCACGCTGGCATCGCCGGAGCCGACCTTGAACTGCAGCGGAAGGTTGTCCGGCACGCTGCCACGGATGTCCAGCCAGGCATAACTGCTGCCCAAGCTGATGCCGCTGTCACGGCCCTCGCGGCGCAGACTCACCACCAGCTTGTCGCCCACCTTGCGCTGGTCCAGTACCAGCTGCTCCAGCCATTCCTGGCTGGACGCACAGGCACGGCCATCCAACTGGCCACCGCCGGGGCTGGCGACCACCTTCAGGTCATGCTGGTTGACCTCGAACACCACCGCTTTGGCACCGGCCACGTCCAGCTTCAGCGCGCGGGCAGCGGTGAACTTGCAGTTCGGAGCATCGGCGGCCAGCGCCGACAGCGGCAACAGCAACAATGCAGAACAGGCGAGCAGGGAACGCATGGGTGGTGCCTCCGGGTGGATGGAATCAGATCTCGCCGGCGCGCTTGCGCAGACGGATGGCAAGGACAATGAACACGGCGCCGACGGCAGCACCGATCCACAGTTCCGGCATCGCCAGTGATTTCAGCTGCGAGGCCGGCGACATCAGGCTGACCACCGATTCGAGGTCGCGGCGCGTGCCTTCCTCGGCGCTGAGGCGATACACCAGGTCCGTGCCCGGTACGCCGCCCAGCAGCAGCCGGCCAACGATGTTCTGCCAGAACCAGCCCGTGGTCAGGCCGATCAGCGGCATCACCTTGGTGGTGCTGACGATGACGCCGGCGAACAGCGGCAGCATCACCGCCCACAGGAACGGCTTGCTGCGGGCCCAGGCCGAGCACAGCAGCAACCAGCCGGCGGTGGGCAGGGCCCACAGGGCGTAGACCGGGATCCAGGCCAAGTGGCCGGCGGCCAGGGTCAGCGGGCTGGCCGGGCCCCAGATCAGGGTCATCGGGCTGCCGCCGTGCATCAGCGCGACGATGCTGATCACCAGCATGAAGCCGAACATGGTGATGATGCCGGCGATCACCGCGATCAGTGGGGCCACGATCAGTGCGCTGATCACCTTGGACAACACGGTCTGGGTATCCGACAGCGGCAGTGACTTCCAGAACAGGATGCTGCGGTCGCGGCGGTCGTCGTACAGGGCACCCAGGCAGTAGAAAAACACCACGAAGGCCAGTACCAGGAACGGCCAGGCCGAGCTGAGCACCAGGGTCAGGTCGAGGCCGTTGCCAAGGTCAGCCAGGTCCTTGGCACTGATGTCGCGGGTCAGCAGGGCCAGGTCCAGGCCGTTGATGTTCACGTCTTCGCCGTCGATGTGCAGGCCACCATCACGTGCGGCCCGGTGCAGGGCGAACAGGCCGAAGGCGATGCCGATGGTGCTCATCACCAGCGAGATCAGGCCGGCGATCAGCGGTGCATACAGGAAACCGCCACGGTTCTCCCAGTACTCGCGCTTGAGCAGCCAGCGCAGGGTGCCCATCGGGCTGACGGGGTGGTTGACGGCATTCATGCGTAGGTCCCCTTCATGATGGCGACGAACAGATCGGCCAGGCCCGGGCTGCGGGTCTCGCCAAGGGTGGAGAGCTGGGTGCGCGGCACGCCATCGAACAGCATCACGGTCTTGCCGAACGCCAGGCTGCGCTCGTCGATCGGCTTCAGCGCACGCGCGGTCTCCAGCTGGTCGGCGTTGACCAGCAGCTCGGTGTAGCGCTGGCCGACATCGTCCATGTCCGCGTCGAGCACGATGCGGCCATCACGGATGAACATGACGTCGCTGAGGATGTGCTCGATCTCTTCCACCTGATGGGTGGTGACGATGATGGTCTTCTGTTCGTCGAAATAGTCCTCCAGCAGGCGCTGGTAGAACTCCTTGCGATAGAGGATGTCCAGGCCGAGAGTGGGCTCGTCCAGGACCAGGATGCGGGCGTCGATGGCCATCACCAGCGCCAGGTGCAGCTGCACGATCATGCCCTTGGACAGTTCGCGCACGCGCTGCTTCGGTTGCAGCTTGGTATTGGCCAGGAAGCGCTCGCAGCGGGCGCGGTCGAAGCGCGGGTGGACGCCGGCGACGAAGTCGATCGCCTCGCGCACCTTCAGCCAGCGCGGCAGCACGGCGACGTCGGCGATGAAGCAGATGTCATTCATCAGCTCGTCGCGATGCAGTCGCGGATCGCGGCCGAGCACGCTCAGGTCGCCTTCCACCGAGGTGAGGCCGAGGATGGCCTTCAGTGCGGTGGTCTTGCCGGCGCCGTTGGGACCGATCAGGCCGACGATGCGCCCGCTCGGAATGCTGAAGCTGGCGTTGTCGAGGGCTACCGTGGTCCTGTAGGCCTTGCGCAGGCCTCGCGCGGTGATGACGGGTTCGCTTGCAGTGCTGTTCATCAGACGTTCCCCTGGGGCAGCAATTCGTCGAGGCTCAGGCCCAGGCGCTGGATGCGCTCCAGCACCGCGGGCCATTCTTCGTTGAGGAAGCGCTCGCGCTCGCTGCTGCGCAGCTGCGTGGCCGCCTGCTCGGTCATGAACATGCCCAGGCCGCGGCGCTTCTCGACCAGGCCTTCATCGGCCAGTTCCTGGTAGGCGCGCGAAACGGTGATGGGGTTGAGTTGATAGTCGGCGGCCACCTGGCGCACCGAAGGCAGGGCATCGCCCGGCTTCAGGATTCCGTCGAGCATCATGGCGATCACGCGCTCCTTCAATTGACGGTAGATGGGAGCGCCGTCGCTCCACTGGATGTCGCTCATATTCAGCTCCGTGGGGTCAGCGGCTGGGCGAACGAGAAATACGGCATGGACAGGGAGCTGTGCAGCCGACGCGGGGGAGAGGGGGAGGAAGCGGCGTTCCCGGCCGGTGCAGCGTTTGCATCCTGCGCACTGTCGGGAGAGGCGGGGGTGGTGGGCGTGGCCAGCCAGGCCAGCACGATCAGGGTCGAAACAGCAGCGGCCGCGGGGGCGGTGAGGTTGCGACGGATGCGGGCGTTCATGGCTTCCCCCTGTCTCAGGTGACTGGTGTTGTATGCAACTATAACACCGGCACGCCTGGGTGCAAGCCCCTGCCGTCCCCAACTGATGGCAGGGGTGGTCAAATTGCTGAAATATTCACTTATCCATTTGATTGGAAAGGGAAATAAATTTGATGTAGGGGCTGATCCAGTTCCGCCTTCCATTCAGTGTTGTCCATGCTATGTCATCACTGCGCCGTCGCTGGTAAGGCCAGCGGAAAGACGCCACGCTGCGCAAAGCCGCAGGCGCTTGCCGCAACAAGGGGGGGGGCGGGGCGGTGCTATAGTTCGGCCGATTCCCGGCCGCTACCGGCCGGCCCTGTGAATGGCTACCGCGGACCGCTCTCGATGCACCTGCCGACCGTTATCCCGCGCCGCCTGCGCGGCCTGTCCCTGCTGACCCTGCTGGTGGCCGGCCTGGCCGGTTCCGCCCATGTGCTGGCGGCCGATCTGCTGGACCTGGAGTACCGCCCACTCGCGAGCAAGCAGCAGGTCAACCTGCAGCAGCGCTACCACGGGCAGGTACTGCTGGTGGTCAATACCGCAAGCAAGTGCGGCTATACCCCTCAGTACGAAGGCCTGGAGGCGCTGCAGAAGCGATATGCCGGCCGCGGCTTTGCCGTGCTCGGTTTCCCGTCCAACGATTTCAAGGGCCAGGAGCCCGGTGACGAAAAGCAGATCCAGGATTTCTGCACGCTCACCTATGGCGTCAGGTTCCCGATGTTCGAGAAGGTGCATGTCGTCGGTGCACAGGCGACGCCGCTGTACCAGAGGCTGACCGCGGCCACCGGCGTGGCGCCGGGCTGGAACTTCCACAAGTACCTGGTCGGCCGCGATGGCAAGGTCATTGCCCAGTTCGCCAGCAAGGTAACGCCGGACGATCCGCAGCTGACCGCCGCCATCGACAAGGCGCTGGCCGCAGCCGCCACGCATTGATATCCGGCACGGATGCCTCGACATCGACGGCATGCGTGCGACAATGTTTCTTTTCGCGCCGACGCCGGCGCCCAGACACTTCCAGGAATGCAGCGAATGAAGATGGGAATGCGCGGCGCCGCGGCGTCGGTTCTGATTCTGGCGATGGGCACTTCGGGTGTCGCTCTGTCGCAACAACCGGCTGCCCCCGCAGCCGCCAAGGAGACCGCAACCTTGAATTCCCCCAAGCAGAAGCTCGGCTACGCCATCGGCCTTGATGTCGCCAAGTCGTTCACCCCGATCGCCGATGAGATCGATGTGGCCGCGCTGCGCACTGCCGTGGAGCGTTCGTTCGAAGGCCTGCAGCCGCAGATCACCCAGGAACAGGCCAAGGCCACCGATGCCGCGTTGCGCCAGGTGGTGATGGCCCGCAGTGGCCAGCAGGTGCCGGGCATGGCGCCGGGTTCGCAGCCGCCGAAGGTCGATCGCGTCAAAGTGTCGCAGATGATCGGTTCGTACTCGGTCGGCCCGTCGCTGGCACAGCTGAAGGACGACATTGATGTCGCCTCGCTGTTTGACGCGATCAGCACAGGCCTGAGCAAGGGCCAGCCGAAGATGACGGAAGCTGACGCGACCGCCACCATCCAGGCCTTCATGGGCAGCAAGCAGGCCGAGATGCAGGCCAAGGCCGCCGCAGCCGCACAGACCAACCGCGAGGAAGGCAACGCGTTCCTGGCCAAGAACAAGACCCAGCCGGGCGTCGTCACCACCCCGTCGGGCCTGCAGTACCAGATCATCCGCCCGGGTAGCGGCGAGCGCCCGCTGCCGAGCAGCAAGGTGCGCGTGAACTACGAAGGCAAGCTGCTCAACGGCACCGTGTTTGACAGCTCCTATGGTCGCCAGCCGGCCGAGTTCGGCCTGGACCAGGTGATCAAGGGCTGGACCGAAGGCGTCGCGCTGATGCCGGTCGGGTCGAAGTACCGCTTCTGGATCCCGGGTGAGCTGGCTTACGGTGAGAACGGCACCCCGGGTGGCCCGATCGGCCCGAATGCGACTCTGACCTTCGACGTCGAGCTGCTGGGCGTCCTGCCGTAAGCGACCACGGAGCCTGCACGGACATGCGCGTTGCGATTTTCGGTACCGGTTATGTAGGGCTGGTGACCGGTACCTGCCTGGCCGACGTCGGCCACCAGGTGGTCTGCGTCGATATCGACCAGGCCAAGGTCGATGGCCTCAACCAGGGCATCATCCCGATCTATGAGCCGGGCCTGGAGCCGATGGTGAAGGCCAACCACGCCGCGTCGCGGCTGGCGTTCACCACCGATGCCGCGGCCGCGATCGGCCACGGCCAGGTCGTGTTCATCGCCGTTGGCACGCCGCCGGACGAGGATGGCAGTGCCGATCTGCAGTACGTGCTGGCTGTGGCCCGCACCATCGGCCGGCACATGAGCGTGCCGACCGTGGTGGTCAACAAGTCGACGGTGCCGGTGGGCACCGCCGACAAGGTGCGTGCCGCCATTGCCGCAGAGTTGGCGGCACGTGGCGCGGACATCGCCTTCGATGTGGTGTCCAACCCGGAATTCCTGAAGGAAGGCGATGCTGTCGCCGACTGCATGCGCCCGGATCGCATCATCATCGGCGCGACCAGCGCCGAGTCGGTGGCGGTAATGCGGCGCCTGTACGCGCCGTTCAACCGCAACCACGACCGCGTGGTGGAAATGGACGTACGTTCGGCGGAGCTAACCAAGTACGCCGCCAACGCGATGCTGGCGACCAAGATCTCGTTCATGAACGAAATCGCCAACATCGCCGAACGTGTCGGCGCCGATGTCGAGCAGGTCCGCCAGGGCATCGGCTCGGATCCGCGCATCGGCTGGCATTTCATCTACCCGGGCGCCGGTTACGGCGGCTCGTGCTTCCCCAAGGATGTGCAGGCGCTGGCCCGCACCGCGCAGCAGGCCGGCCTGGAGCCGAAGCTGCTGAACGCCGTGGAAGCGGTCAACGATGCGCAGAAGGGCCATCTGTTCGCCCTCATCCAGCGTCATTACGACAAGGGTGAAGACGAAGGTGTGCGTGGCAAGACCTTTGCCGTGTGGGGCCTGGCGTTCAAGCCGAACACCGATGACATGCGCGAAGCTTCCAGCCGTCGCCTGCTGGCGCAGCTGTGGGAAGGCGGCGCGACGGTACGTGCCTACGATCCGGAAGCGATGCACGAGTCGCAGCGCATCTTCGGCGAGCGCGATGATCTGGTGTTCTGCAGCAGTGCCGACGAGGCGCTGCAGGGGGCCGATGCACTGGTCGTGGTGACCGAGTGGAAGCAGTTCCGCAGCCCTGATTTCCAGACGCTGCGCGAGCAGTTGAAGGACGCGGTGGTGTTCGACGGCCGCAACCTGTACGAGCCGGCGGATATGGAAGCGGCGGGCCTGGCGTACTACGGCATTGGCCGGGGGCGCTCGCTGCATGTCTGATCTGCTGCCAACCGAACGCGAGCAGGCGCTGGAAGCGCGCCTGGTCGAACTGGAAATGCGCGTGTCCTTCCAGGAACAGGCGCTGGCCGAACTGAGCGATGCGCTGGCCGATGCCCGCATACAGGGCATGCGCAACGCCGACGTGCTGCGCGTGCTGCTGGAAGACCTGGGCAAGGTCCGCAACGCGCTGAATTCTTCCGATCCGGCGAGCGAACCGCCGCCGCCGCACTACTGATCCGAATCCTATGAGCGATACCCTCCGCGACCAGCTGATGGGCCTGGGCTTCAAGCCCGCGCCCAAGCCCGAGCGCAAGAATGATGGCCCCCGCCGTGACGGTCGCCCGCAGGGCAAGGGTGGCAACGGCAATGGAAAGCCGCAGGGCGCTGGCAAGGGCGAGCACAAGCCCGGCGAGCGTCGTGGGCATGGCCACGGTCGCCCGGGCCAGCAGGGCCCGCGCACGCCGCGCAGCGCCGAAGAGATGGATCTGGCCAAGGCCTATGCCATCCGCGCGCAGAAGGAAAAGGAAGAGCGCATCGAGGCCGAGCGTCTGAAACAGGAAGAGGCGCGCGTACGCCGCGAGGCCAAGGCCAAGCTGGAAGAACTGCTGAAGGACAAGAGCCTGAACTCGGAAGCGGCCGACATCGCCCGCCACTTCCCGTATGGCGGCAAGATCAAGCGCATCTATGTGACCGCCGAACAGCTGACCGCGCTCAATGCCGGCGAGCTTGGAGTGGTCCAGCTCAACGGGCGCTACCTGCTGGTGACCGCTGAAGTGCTGTCACAGTCCGAGGCGGTGTTCGCCCCGTCGGTGGCGCTGAAGGTCGATCCGAATGCGCCGGCCGAGGAAGATCCGTACGCGGATCCGCAGTACCAGGTGCCGGACGACCTGGTCTGGTAAGCGCGCGACCGCCGCGAGCGCGCTGCCGTCGCGGCCGTGGGGGAAGGGATGACCGCTGATCCAAGCCGCGGCTACGTGCCGCACATTGACGGCCTGCGCGCGATCGCGGTGCTGGCCGTCATCGTGTTCCACCTGGACCCGGCCTGGTTGCCAGGCGGGTTCACCGGCGTGGATGTGTTCTTCGTCATCTCCGGTTTCGTGGTCAGCGCATCAGTACACCGGCTGCCGCCGCTGTCGCTGGGGCAGTCGATGCTGCGCTTCTATGCGCGTCGCATCCGTCGCATCGCACCAGCGCTGCTGGCGTGCGTGTTGCTGACCGCTGTGGCGAGCGTGCTGTTCATTCCCGAGTCGTGGCTCAGCGAAGCCAGCGACAAGACGGGGCTGATGGCGTTGTTCGGCTTCAGCAACTGGGTGCTGGCGGCGATTGGCAACGATTACTTCGCGCCCAAGGCCGAATTCAATCCCTACACTCATACCTGGTCGCTGGGTGTGGAAGAGCAGTTCTATCTGCTGTTCCCGTTGCTGTTCCTGGCCTGGGCACGTGGCGCGCGCGGGCGTTGGATCAGCCTGGGCCTGTTCGCACTGGTCAGCATGGCATCGCTGCTGCACGCTGCGGTGCTGGGTCTGCGCGAGGCGCCGCCATCGTGGGCGTTCTACGCCACCAGCACCCGTCTCTGGCAACTGGGGGTGGGCGTGCTGCTGTTCCAGTTGCTGCACGTGCGGCAATCGCTGGACCCGGCAACCAGTCAGGCACTGAAGCGCGCTGCGCCGGTGTTTTCCCTGCTGGCCATGATGGCGCTGGCCCTGCTGGGGTGGGCGCTATGGTCCTCGCGTGCCGGGCGCTCGCCATGGCCTGACGGCCTGCTGCCGGCCTTCGCCACTGCGGGCCTGCTTTGGGCGCTGCATCACCATCCGCAGGCGTGGGTGGCGCGTGTGTTGGCCAGCGCTCCGATGCGCCGCATCGGCCTGCTTTCGTACTCGCTGTATCTGTGGCACTGGCCGGTGTTCGTGCTGATGCGCTGGACCGTGGGCCTGCAGACACCCTTGCAGATGACCGCTGCGATGGTGCTGGTACTGGTGCTGTCATGGGCATCGTGGCGCTGGGTGGAACAGCCGTTCCGCGGCACGTTGGCACAGCGCCTGCGTCCCGGGCGTTGGGTGCTGGCCGGCGCGGTCGTACTGCTGTGCGCCGCCGGTATCCAGGCACTGCTCTATCAGCAGGCGCCACGACTGTCACTGAGCACTGTCAGCCGGCATCCGGCCGATTGGTACCCCAATGGCGAGAGCGTGGCTGGCGATTATCCCGATTGCGCTCTGCTGGCTGCCAAGCATCGTTTCGAAGGCGGCAGTGCGCGGACCTTTGCCCGTGAAAACTGCGACCGCCCGACGCCGGCAGGCGCGCCGAAGCGGGTGTTTGTTGCCGGTGATTCGCATGCGATGGCTTACATCGAGCTGCTGCAGCGGCTGGCGCTGGAAACCGGCTCGGAGGTCTCCCTCTATGGCCGCGGCGGATGCCCGCAAGTGAGCCTGCAGAAGTGGCGTGGCGCGGGTGCCGGTTGCGCTGATTTCGATGCCGCGGTGTTCGCCGATATCGCGCGGCGTGCGCAGCCGGGCGATGCCGTGGTGCTGGTGTCGCTGCGGATGCCGCGCCTGTCCGATCAGTTCGTGCTGTTCGATGCGCGGGCGCAGCTGGCGGGCGAACTGACAGCGGTGGCCGCGGCAGGGCGTGAGGCCGAAGCAGCCGAGGCGATCAAGCAGTGGAAGCCACTGACCGAGCGCGGTGTGCGCATCGTGCTGGAGGCGCCCAAGCCGGTGCTGCCGGCGCCGCCCTATCGCTGCTCGGACCGCTTCAATGCGCGCAACGAGGTCTGCCGCAATGGCTTGGACAGCACGCGCGAGGCGATGGAAGCGCTGCGTGCGCCGATGCTGGGCAGCCTGCGGCAGGTGGTTGATGGATTGCCGGGTGGCGTGCTGTGGGACCCGATGCCGGCGCTGTGTGACGACGCGCTATGTCCCGCGCAGCGCGATGGCCGCCCGCTGTTCTTCGATGGCGATCATCTCAGCGCGCATGGCAACCGCGTGCTGCTGCCATCGCTGCAGCAGGTGTTGCTGCAGCGCTGAATCGGAGCGTTGTCAGTGTGCGCCGTGGGTCCGGCGCGCGCGCATCAGCGGCAGGCTCAGCGCGAAAAAGCAGAGCAGGGCGCCAATCAGGGCGAAGCCGCTGCCGGCCAGGAACGCGGTGCGGCCGTCGTCGATCTTCCACAGTTGGCCGGCAATGAGCGCGCCCAGCACACCGCCGACACCGGACGAAAAGCCGTACAGCAGTCCTTGGCCGTGGCCGTTTAGACGACCGGGGAAGTAGGTCGCCAGCATCTGCATCGCTGCAGCGAAGAACGCGGCAAAGCCCAGCGCGTGCGCGGTCTGCGCCAGCAGCATCACCGGCAGGTTCTCCGGGAACAGTGCGGTCACGGCCCAGCGCAGGCAGGAACTGACCAGCGCGATCAGCAGCATCCAGCTGGCGTCGTAGCGGCGGAAGAAGCGGCCGATGGTGAAGAACACGCCCACTTCGAAGACCACGCCGATGGTCCACAGCAGGCCGAGGGTGGTGGTGCGGTAACCGTGGTGGTCCATGTAGACCGAAAAGAACGTGTAGTACGGGCCGAACGACAGCTGTTCCATGAAGGCGGCCAGGAAGAACGCCAGCACTGGCGGTCGGCGCACGATCTGCCAGAAGCCGCTGGTGTCACCCGCCGTCCTGCCGATGTCGCGCGCGTAGTGATTGCTGAAGGCCGAGGCAACCAGCAGCACGAACAGGGGCAGCATCATCCACGGCAACAATCCGGCGTGGTTGCCGGCGCCATCGCCCTCGATCAGCCAGCCGAACAGGGTGACCACGGCGATGAAACCGAGCGAGCCCCAGACCCGGATCAACCCGTAGCGATGGCTGTCGTTGCCCAGGTGGGTGAGGGTGATCGACTCGAACTGCGGCATCACCGCGTTGTAGAAGAAGCAGAACACGATCATCGCCGGGTACATCCACGGCTGCGGCAGTGGCAGCAGAAAGGCAGCGAAGCTGAGCAGGGTCAGCACGCAGCCGACGCGCAGCAGGCGGATCGGTCGCGGTGATGCGGCCGCCAGCGAGGTCCAGGTACTGGGTGCGATCACGCGGGTGGCGTACCACAGGCCCATCATCACGCTGATCGCGGTCACGCTCATCCCGCGCGCGGTCAGGAACAGGCTCCAGTACGGCGTGAACGCGCCGAGCGCCGCGTAGTAGAACAGGTAGAAACTTGAGAGGCGGGCAACGGGAACGGTCATCGCCGAATGATGAAGCAAAAAAAGGGGACGGAGGGGATCAAGTCGCTAATGCACAAACGACTTAATCCCCTCCGTCCCCTTTTTGTGTCATTCGGGGTCGTAGTCGAGGTTGGAGGCCAGCCAGCGTTCGGCCTGGGCGCGGTCCACGCCCTTGCGCCGGGCATAGTCGGTGACCTGTTCGCGGCTGAGCCGCCCGACCACGAAGTACTGGCTCTGCGGATGGCTGAAGTAGTAGCCCGAGACAGCGGCCGTGGGCAGCATCGCGAAGCTCTCGGTCAATTCCATGCCCGCGTTCTGCTCAGCCTGCAGCAGGTCGAACAGGCGGCGCTTCTCGCTGTGCTCGGGGCAGGCCGGGTAGCCCGGGGCCGGACGGATGCCGCGGTACTGCTCGTCGATCAGGGCCTCGTTGTCCAGCGTCTCGGCGCGGTCGTAGCCCCAGAATTCGGTACGCACGCGCTGGTGCAGGCGCTCGGCCAGCGCCTCGGCGAAGCGGTCGGCCAGTGCTTTCAGCAGGATCGCGTTGTAATCGTCGTGCTCGGCCTCGAAGCGCGCGACGTGGGCGTCGATGCCGATGCCGGCGGTGACCGCGAACGCGCCGATCCAGTCCTGCTTTCCGCTGTCGGCCGGGGCAATGAAATCAGCCAGGCAGAAATCCGGACGTTCGGCTGGCTTGTCCACCTGCTGGCGCAGGAAGTGCAGGGTAGTTTCGCCCTGTGCGTGCTGCACGCGGACATCGTCGCCGATGCTGTTGGCCGGCCACAGGCCGAACACGGCCTTGGCCGTCAGCCACTTCTCGCCGACGATGCGCTCGAGCATCGCACGGGCATCCTTGTACAGCTCGCTGGCCTGGGTACCGACGATCTCATCGGTGAGGATCGCCGGGAACTTGCCGGCCAGCTCCCAGGCCTGGAAGAACGGCGTCCAATCGATGTAGTCGACCAGTTCGGCCAGCGGATAGTCGTCGAACACGTGCAGGCCGGGCTGATTCGGTGCCGGTGGCGTGTAACTGTCCCAGCCGCCCTGGAATTTCTGCGCGCGCGCATGTTCCAGTGTGACCAGGCGCTTGGCGTCGCCCCGGTTGCGGTGGCGCGCGCGGATTTCGGCATAGTCGGCTTCGTTGGCGGCAACGAAGGCCTCGCGCAGATCACGCGAGATCAGCGACTGCGCCACGCCAACTGCGCGCGATGCATCCTTCACCCACACCGTCGGCGCCTTGTAGTGCGGGTCGATCTTCAGCGCGGTATGCGCACGCGAAGTGGTCGCGCCCCCGATCAGCAGCGGCAGGTCGAAGCCCTGGCGCTCCATCTCGCGGGCGACGTGGCTCATCTCCTCCAGGGACGGGGTGATCAGCCCGGACAGGCCGATCAGGTCGGCGTTGTGCTCGCGGGCGGCATCGAGGATCATCTGCGCCGGCACCATCACGCCGAGGTCGACCACGTCGAAGTTGTTGCAGGCCAGTACGACGCCGACGATGTTCTTGCCGATGTCATGCACATCGCCCTTCACCGTGGCCATGATGATCTTGCCGTTGCTCTTGGCGGTGTCACCGCTGCGCGCTTTTTCCGCTTCGATGTAAGGCAGCAGGTAGGCCACGGCCTTCTTCATCACGCGCGCGGATTTCACCACCTGTGGCAGGAACATCTTGCCGGCGCCGAACAGGTCGCCGACGATGTTCATGCCGTCCATAAGCGGTCCTTCGATCACGTCCAGCGGGCGGCTGGAGGCCTGCCGGGCCAGTTCGGTGTCTTCCTCGACGAAGGCATCCAGGCCGTGTACCAGGGCATGCGCCAATCGCTGTGCCACCGGCTTTTCGCGCCAGGCCAGGTCTTCGGTCTTCGCCGCGCCCTTCCTGCCCTTGTAGCGCTCGGCGATCTCCAGCAGGCGCTCGGTGGCATCGCTTCGGCGGTTGAGGATCACGTCCTCGACACGCTCGCGCAGGTCCGGCTCCAGTTCGTCGTAGATCGGCATCGCGCCGGCGTTGACGATGCCCATGTCCATGCCGGCGGCGATCGCGTGGTACAGGAACACCGAATGGATGGCCTGGCGCACGGTTTCGTTGCCGCGGAACGAAAACGAGACGTTGGAGACGCCGCCGGAGACATGGCAGTGCGGCAGGGTCTGCTTGATGATCCGGGTGGCTTCGATGAAGTCCACCGCGTAGTTGTCGTGCTCTTCGATGCCCGTAGCGACGGCGAAGATGTTCGGGTCGAAGATGATGTCCTGCGGCGGGAAGCCGATCTCGTCGACCAGGATGCGGTAGGCGCGTGTGCAGATCTCGACCTTGCGCGCACAGGTGTCTGCCTGCCCGGCCTCGTCGAACGCCATCACTACTGCCGCGGCGCCATAGCGCAGCACCTTGCGCGCGTGCTCGCGGAACAGCGCTTCGCCTTCCTTCAGCGAGATCGAGTTGACCACGCTCTTGCCCTGCAGGCATTTCAGGCCGGCCTCGATCACGCTCCACTTGGAGGAGTCGACCATCACCGGGATGCGCGCGATGTCCGGCTCGGACATGATCAGGTTGAGGTAGCGCGTCATCGCCGCTTCCGAATCGATCAGGCCCTCGTCCATGTTGACGTCGAGGATCTGGGCGCCGCTGGCCACCTGCTGGCGGGCCACGTCCACCGCCTCCTCGTAGCGGCCTTCCTTGATCAGCTTGCGGAACTGCGCGCTGCCGGTGACGTTGGTGCGTTCGCCGACATTGATGAACAGCAGGTCCGGGGTGATGACCAGAGGTTCCAGGCCGGACAGGCGGGTAGGGCGGACAGGCGTCATGGCAGGCGTCGGCTCAACAGCAGTAGGGCGGGAAGTGCGGGACGGTGGCGGCAACGTTCATGCGGCCTGCTCCCGGGTGCCGGGCAGTGCGCGCGGCGGCAGTCCGGCTACGGCATTGGCAATCGCACGAATATGCTCGGGGGTGGAGCCACAGCAGCCGCCGACCAGGTTCAACAGGCCATCCTCGGCGAAGCCGCGCAGCGTGGTGGCCATCTCTTCAGGAGTTTCGTCGTAGTCGCCGAACGCGTTGGGCAGGCCGGCGTTGGGGTGGGCGCTGACATAGCAGTCGGCGACCTGCGAGAGGGTTTCCACATGCGGGCGCATCGCATCGGCGCCCAGCGCGCAGTTCAAGCCGATCGACAACGGCCGGGCGTGGGCGAGCGATGCGTGGAAGGCCTCGGCGGTCTGCCCGGACAGGGTGCGACCGGAAGCGTCAGTGATGGTGCCGGAGATCATCACCGGCAGCCGCGCGCCGCGCGCATCGAACGCTTCCTCCAGCGCATACAGCGCGGCCTTGGCGTTGAGCGTGTCGAAGATGGTCTCGACCATCAGGGTATCGGCGCCGCCGTCGATCAGGCCCTCGATGGCTTCGCGGTAGGTGTCGCGCAGCTCGTCGAAGCTGGTATTGCGGAAGCCGGGATCGTTGACGTCGGGGCTGATCGACGCGGTGCGGCTGGTCGGGCCGATCACCCCGATCACGAAGCGCGGCTTGCCCGGTGTGGTTGCGGCCACTGCATCACAGCACGTGCGCGCGACCGCAGCGCCGGCCTTGTTCAACTCGTACACCAGGTGCTCGAGGTGGTAGTCGGCCTGGCTGACCGAGGTTGCATTGAAGGTGTTGGTTTCGATCAGGTCCGCACCGGCCTCGAGGTAGGCGGTGTGGATGTCGGCGACGATCTGCGGCCGGGTCAGCAGCAGCAGATCGTTGTTGCCCTTCAGGTCATGGCCTTCCGGTGTGGCGTGATCGCAGCCGGAGCCATGCAGATGGTCATAGCCACCGGCGAAGCGTTCGCCACGGTAATCGTCTTCCTGCAGGCCGTGGCGCTGGATCATCGTGCCCATCGCACCATCGATGATCAGGATCCGCTCGCGCAGGGCGTCGAGCAGGGCGTTGGCACGATCAGGATGCAACCAGGGCAGGGCGGGCATGGCGGTCTCGGGCTCAGGGCTTGTTGGCGATCAGCGAAATCACTTCGAAGTGCGGCGGCCGTTTCTCGCGGGTGACCGTCTCCAGGCTGGACACCTGCAGGCCGGCCTTGTCGACGAACCTGCGCAGCTCCTTGTCGCTGAAGCCGAGGTTGACGTGGCCATAGGCCTCCACCGCTGCCTTGTGCTCGTGGCGGGCCAGGCTGCACAGCAGCAGGCGGCCGCCCGGGCGCAGTACGCGTGCAGCTTCGGTCACCGCCTGCGCCGGTTTGCTGGCGTAGGTGAGCGCATGCATCAGCACGACCAGGTCGAAGCTGGCATCCTCGAACGGCAGGGCATGCATGTCGCCCTCGCGCACTTCCACATTGGGCAGCCGCCGCAGGCGCTCGCTGGCGGCGGCGACCACGCGCGCGCTGGTATCGATGCAGATGTAGCGCTTGGAATGCGGGGCAACCAGTTCGGCCAGCACGCCATCACCAGAGGCGATATCCAGCACGTCGCCGGTCTCAAGCAGCGGCAGCGCGGTGCGTGCCAGCGCCTCCCAGGTACGGCCCGGCGAGTAGTGGCGTTCCATGTCGCCGGCCACGCTGTCGGCCCAGTTCTGGTCGGCGGCGCGGTGGGCCAGCACGGCGGCCACGCGTTCAGCGTCCTGGCGCAGCAGCGGATCATCGCTTCCGTTGCTCAAGGCATGCCACAATGCACGCTGCGCCGGGTCCAGCTGGGCCTCGTCGAAGCGGTAATAGGCCGACACGCCGGCACGGCGGTCGCGGACCAGCCCGGCTTCCTTCAGGCGTGCCAGGTGGGTGGACACGCGCGGCTGCGCCAGCCGGGTGATCGCCGACAGTTCGGCCACGGTCAGTTCCTCCTGCTCCAGCAGCGCCAGCAGGCGCACGCGAGTGGCATCGGCGAACACCTTCAGGCGGGTCGACCAGTCTTCCAGATCCATAAACATCTACCTATCGCGATATAGAGATATATTCGCTGAAGGGGCCTGGCGCGGTCAAGTCGCCAGCGTACGGAAACTGCCGGGCCCCGGTACAATCGCAGCACCTGGGCGCGCCGTATGCGGCCCATAACTTCATGTACCCGGGAGGGTGTTGTGGATTTCAGCTTTACCGAAGAGCAGTTGATGCTGCAGGACGTTGCGCGGCGCATCGCGCAGGAAAAGATCGCCCCCAGTGCGGAGCACCATGACCGCACCGGCGAGTTCCCGCTGGACAACATCCGCCTGCTGGGCGAGAACGGCCTGATGGGCATTGAAGTGCCGACCGAATACGGCGGTGCGGGCATGGACCCGGTTGCGTACGTGCTGGCGATGGTGGAGGTCGCCGCCGCCGACGCAGCCCATTCGACCATCATGTCGGTCAACAATTCGCTGTTCTGCAACGGCATCCTGACCCACGGTACCGAGCAGCAGAAGCAGACCTACGTACGTGCCATCGCCGAAGGCACGGCCATCGGCGCGTTCGCGCTGACCGAGCCGCAGTCCGGTTCCGATGCCACCGCCATGCGCTGCCGCGCGGTGAAGCAGGCCGACGGCACCTTCGTCATCAATGGCAAGAAGAGCTGGATCACCTCCGGTCCGGTGGCCAAGTACATCGTGCTGTTCGCGATGAGCGAGCCGGACAAGGGCGCGCGCGGCATCACCGCCTTCATCATCGATACCGACAAGGCCGGTTTCGGTCGTGGCAAGACCGAGCCCAAGCTGGGCATCCGCGCCTCGGCCACCTGCGAGATCGAGTTCAACGATTACGTGGCGCAGGCCGAAGACGTGCTGGGCCAGGAAGGTGAGGGCTTCAAGATTGCCATGAGCGTGCTCGATGCCGGTCGCATCGGCATCGCTTCGCAGGCCGTCGGCATCGCCCGAGCCGCCTATGAAGCGACGATTGAATACGTCAAGGAGCGCAAGGCATTCGGCGCGGCCATCGGTACCTTCCAGATGACCCAGGCCAAGATTGCCGACATGAAGTGCAAGCTGGACGCAGCGCTGCTGCTGACCCTGCGCGCGGCGTGGGTGAAGGGCCAGGGCAAGCGCTTCAGCAATGAGGCTGCCATCGCCAAGCTGACCGCCTCTGAGGCGGCGATGTGGATTACCCACCAGGCCGTGCAGATCCACGGCGGCATGGGGTATTCCAAGGAAATGCCGCTGGAGCGCTACTTCCGTGATGCCAAGATCACCGAGATCTACGAAGGTACTTCGGAGATCCAGCGCCTGGTGATCGCCCGCAACGAAACCGGGCTGCGCTGAGTCGCATGGCCGCGCCGCCGCAATGGCGGCGCGGCGGTAGGCCCACGCCACGCGTGGATGATGGTCATCCAGATGACGTCTTTGCCGTTGGCCTGCGGAGATGCATGCTGCTCTAATGCAGTCCGTTTCTTCGAGGATGACGACGTGATCTATCGCGGTTGGGGAATCATGACGCTGGTGACGCCGATTGCAGCGATCCTGCTGCTGGCGTACTTCTTTCCGCATGACGGCCCCAGGGGCAGTATCCCGCTGTCACAGGTTCTGTTGGGCGCAGGCCTCGGCGCGGCGGTGAACGTGGTGCTGGGCCTGTGGCTCAACCGTGCGCCGCGGCAGAAGGGGGAGGCCGCGCCCCACCATTTCTTCTTCGTACCCATGCAGTGGGCCTCGCTGATTCTGGTGGCGGTGTGCGCGGTGGTTGCGCTGCTGCGCTGAGGCGTTGCCCGAACAGCGCCAACCCAGGTTGGCGGCTACCGGCAATGCCGTTGTTCCGGTAGATGCCAACCTGGATTGGCATGAATTCAATTGTGGCAATAAAAAGGCCCCGGATCGCTCCGGGGCCTTTTCGTTTTCAGCGCAGCACCGGATCAACGATCCGGACGATGTGCGGCATCCGCATCGCGCTGGCGTTCCATGAACTCCTTGGACGGTTCGTCCAGCTTGTCGCCCAGCATGCGGCGCACGACCACGAAGAACACCGGGATCATCAGCAGGCCGAGCAGGGTGGCGAACAGCATGCCGCCGATCACGCCGGTACCGATGGCGTGGCGGGAGTTGGCGCCGGCACCGGTGGAGATCGCCATCGGGATCACGCCCATGATGAACGCGAACGACGTCATCAGGATCGGGCGGAACCGCAGGCGCGCCGCTTCGATGGTGGCATCACGCAGGTTCTTGCCTGCTGCGCGCTGCTCCACCGCGAACTCCACGATCAGGATCGCGTTCTTCGCCGCCAGGCCGATCACGGTGATCAGGCCGATCTTGAAGAACAGATCGTTGGGCAGGCCGCGCAGCATCGACAGGCCGAGGGCACCCAGCACGCCCAGCGGCACCACCAGCAGCACCGCCACCGGGATCGACCAGCTTTCATACAGCGCGGCAAGGCACAGGAACACCACCACGATGGACAGCACCAGCAGCAGGGTCGCAGCGTTGCCGGCCAGGATTTCCTGGTAGGACATGCCCGACCAGTCGTAGCCGAAGCCGGCCGGCAGGTCGTCGTTGACGATGCCTTCCATGGTCTGCATCGCCTCACCCGAGCTGGTGCCCGGTGCCTGCGAACCGACGATGTTGATCGCCGAGTAGCCGTTGTAGCGGCTCAGCGACGGCGGCGCCGACACCCATTCGGACTTGACCACCGTGTTCAACGGGATCATCGCGTTGGTGCCATCGGCGTTCTGGGTCAGGCTGGACGGGCTGTAGAAGCTCTTCAGCGATTCCTGGCCAGTGCGGTACGGACCATCGGCCTGCATGGTCACGCGCTTGATGCGGCCTTCGTAGAAGAAGTCGTTGACGTACACCGGGGCCAGCATCAGCTGGATGGTGCTGTACACGTCCGACACCGACATGCCCATCGACTGCGCCTGCACGCGGTCCACGTGCAGCTGCAGCTGCGGCGCGTTTTCCAGGCCGTTGGGGCGCACGCCGACCAGGTGGTCCGGCTTCTGCGCGGCCTGGCCGAGCAGGATGTTGCGGGCCTGGGTCAACTGTTCGTAGCCGGCACCGCTACGGTCCTGCAGCCACATGTCAAAGCCACCGAATTGGCCGAGGCCCTGCACGGTGGGCAGGTTGACCACGAAGATCTGCGCTTCCTTGATGCCGTAGAACGCGCCGTTCATGTTCTGGATGAACTCGGGCGCGGTGAACTTGCGTTCCTCCCACGGCTTCAGGCGGATGAAGCCCATGCCCACGTTCTCGCCGGAACCGACGAAGCTGAAGCCGGCCACCTGCAGCATGCCTTCATAGCCATCCTGCTTTTCCAGGATGCCACGCATCTGCGCGAACACTTCGTTGGTCTGGCCCTTGGTCGAGCCCGGCGGCAGCTGCACGATCGCCAGCGCATAGCCCTGGTCTTCTTCCGGCAGGAAGCTGCCCGGCATGCGGGTGAACAGGAAGCCGCACAGCGCGGTCAGCACCACGAACAGGATCATCCAGCGCGGCGCATGGCGCACCGCCGAGGTGATGTGCCCCACGTAGGTGTGGCTGATCTTGTCGTAGTACTTGTTGAAGGTGCGGTAGACGATGTTCGGGTTGTCGTTGTGCGTCGGCTTGAGGAACGTCGCGCACAGCGCCGGGGTGAAGCCCAGGGCCAGGAACGCCGAGAATGCCATCGAGATGGCGATGGTCAGCGCGAACTGCTTGTAGATCTCACCGGCGGCACCGCCCTGCAGGGCGGAGGGGATGAACACCGCGGCCAGCACGACGGTGATCGCCACCACCGCACCGGTGATCTGGGTCATCGCCTTCTGCGTGGCCGGCTTCGGCGCCAGGCCCTCCTCGGTCATGATGCGTTCGACGTTCTCGATCACCACGATCGCGTCGTCGACCACGATGCCGATCGCCAGCACCATCGCGAACAGCGTCAGCTGGTTGATCGTGAAGCCGATCATCCACATGCCCAGGAAGGTACCGAGCAGGGCGACCGGGATCACCAGGGTCGGGATCAGGGTGGCACGGAAGTTCTGCAGGAAGATCAGCATCACCAGGAACACCAGCAAGACCGCTTCAAACAGGGTCTTGACCACTTCCTGGATCGAGATCTTGACGAAGGTGGTGCTGTCGTACGGCGAGAACCAGGTGACCCCGGCCGGGAAGCTGGGCTGCAGCTCGTCCATCTTGGCGCGCACCGCTTCGGCCACGTTCAGGGCGTTGGCGCCCGGCAGCAGCTGGATGGCGAAGGCACCGGTCGGCTTGCCGTTGTACTGGGTGTCGAAACCGTAGTTGTTGGCACCGAAGGCGACGCGGGCGATGTCCTTCAACAGCACGCGCGAGCCATCAGCGTTGGCGCGCAGGATGATGTTCTCGAATTCCTGCGGCGAGCTGAAGCGGCCTTCGGCCGAGACCGTGGCGGTGAAGTGCTGGCCTTCCGGCGACGGGTCCGAACCCAGCGCACCGGCGGCGAACTGCACGTTCTGCGCGCGCACCGCGGCCAGTACCTGGCTGGCCGACAGGCCATAGCCCTGCATCTTCTCCGGGTTCAGCCAGATGTTCATGGCGTACTCGGAACCGAACTGCTGGGTGCTGCCGACGCCGGGGATGCGCGAGACCTGGTCGAGCACGCGCGAACCGACGATGTCGTTCAGGGCGTCACGGTTGATGGTCGGGGTATCGGACTGCAGCGCCACCACCATCAGGAAGCCGGCATTGGCCTTGGCCACCACCACGCCCTGCTGGGTCACTTCCGAAGGCAGGCGTGGCGTGGCCAGCGAGACCTTGTTCTGCACCTGCACCTGGGCGATGTCCGGATCGGTACCGGTCTCGAAGGTCAGGGTGATCTGCGCACGGCCGTTGGAGGCGGACGAGGAGCTGAAGTACAGCAGGTGATCGATGCCGGTCAGCTGCTGCTCGATCACCTGGGTGACGGACTTTTCCGTGGTATCGGCGCTGGCGCCCGGGTAGGTCGCCGAGACGGTGACCTGCGGCGGGGCGATGTTGGGATAGGACTCCACGCCCAGGTTGAGGATCGCGATCACTCCGCTGAGCGAGATCAGGATCGCAACCACCCAGGCGAAGACTGGATGTTCGATGAAAAATTTAGGCATGACGGAAGGCTCCCGTTACTGCTTGTTCGAATCGGTGGCGGCCGGCTTGGCCGCATCGGCCTGCTCGGGCTTGGCCGCGTCGGCCGGTGCCTTGCCTGCAGCCGGTGCAGCGCCC
>OKDH01000044.1_pt1 | contig 24096 bp, 30 predicted proteins | sample 1610621 | NCBI WGS metagenome assembly OKDH01 (sample SAMN04436668, study PRJEB24849) | human gut metagenome | biome: human gut; feature: NICU; material: stool | host: Homo sapiens | place: USA: Saint Louis, MO | collected 2010-06-11
GGGTGCCACCGCCACGACTGGTCTGGCCGCCTTCGCGGCCGATGTCCGCCATGTGCTGGCGGTCCTGGCTCACTGCTTCGCCGCCCTTGCGGCCGGCTTCGCGTGCTTCTTCCGAGCTGAATTCATGGGCGTTACCTGACTCGTGCGCGGCACGTCCACCCTTGGCGGCGATCTCGCGCTGCTTGTCCTCGTCCATCGAAGCGAAACCGCGGTTGCTGTTGCCCTGGTTCTGGTTCTGGTTGGCCATGGAAAGTCTCCCTGGGTTCAGCCGCCCGATTGGCGGCAGGGACCATCTTCCAGATCCGGCGCTAGACGGCGGTGGCATGGCTGCCAACGTGGCGTCATCCGGAAGCCCGCGATTCCTCATCCTGCCTCCACGGACCATGGTGCACGCGTGTGCGCACAGGCAGACACGTATTCCGCAACCCAACCGCGCGTCAACGCGATGCGGAAGGGCCACGCCACAGTTCGACGCAGCCTCCACACCGATCTCACCGCGCGTACGATCCGCGTGGCTAAGGTAGAGCGGTCTGCAACAACCGGTGGTGCCATGCCTTTTCGAGCAATTGCCTACGTAAGTGAAGCCTCCCGCAACCTGACGGAACAACGGCTGCAGCAGCTTGTGGCGGAGGCGGTGCAGTTCAACGAATCCGTCGATGTGACCGGCACACTGCTGTTCGATGGCTCGCGCTTCCTGCAGTACCTGGAAGGCCCGGAGGCAGGAATCAAGGCCGCTTACATGCGCGTTCTGGCCGCCAGCAGCCACAGTGGGATCGTCGAACTGAACCGGGGCAGGGTGGGGCGTCGACAGTTTCCGCACTGGCGGATGCGCAGCGTGCGGGTGGACGAGCTGGCGCTGGGAAAGATCGCCATCTCCGACTGGACCGGCTTCGTGCGCAGCGCGACGGCGCTCGACTCGGGGAAGAGTGCACTGGATCGTCTGCTGTCGGTTTCGCAGTCGCACACGGAGGCAGCTGCGGCCAGCATCACGGAACCGGACGGGCAGCTGGCACGATGAAGGCCACGGCCGCCCCGGTTGCGCCCGCCCCACCACGCGTCGGTTGTGCGGGATGGTCGCTGCCGCGGGCGGATCAGGAAGCGTTCGGCGCGGGCGACAGCCTACTGCAGCGCTATGCCACACGCCTGTCGATGGTGGAGATCAACTCGTCCTTCTATCGACCGCACCAGCCCAGGACTTACGCGCGATGGGCCGCGAGCGTTCCGGAGGGCTTTCGGTTCGCGGTGAAGCTCCCGCGCGAGATCAGCCATGAGCGTCGGCTGCGCGATGCAATGCAACCGCTCGAACAGTTCCTTGAAGGCGTGCTGGCGCTGGGCGGAAAGCTCGGTCCGTTGCTGCTGCAGTTGCCGCCCAGCCTGGTGTATCACACGACCACGACCGAAACCTTCCTGCGGGGCCTGCGCGCCCGCACGCGGGCCGATCTGGCGTGCGAGCCGCGCCACCCGAGTTGGTTCACGCCGGAGGTCGATGCGCTGTTGAGTGCGCATGGCGTTGCACGGGTCGCCGCGGATCCGGCACGTGTGCCGGCGGCAGCGATCCCCGGCGGTGACCGCACGTGGAGCTACTGGCGCTGGCACGGCCAACCGCAGATCTATCGCAGTGCGTACAGCGAGCAGACCCTGGCGAAGCTGGCGCAACGGCTGCAGCGCGAAGCCGATGCGCAACGGCCGGCCTGGTTCGTACTGGACAATACCGCACTCGGCCACGCTACCCGCAACGCCCTGCGCCTGCAGGCGCTACTGCAGGAGAACGCCCATGCCTGAAGGTCCTTCCATCGTGCTGTTGCGGGAAGCGGCGAGCTATTTCAAGGGGCACGTGGTCCGCACCGTGTCCGGTAACAGCCGCATCGACCTGTCACCGCTGCAGGGCCGCAGGGTCAAGGCGGTCCGCAGTTGGGGCAAGCACTTCCTGCTGGAATTCAGCCGCCACACGCTGCGCATCCACCTGATGATGTTCGGCAGCTGGCGCATCGACGAACGGAAGCCAGGCCAGGCGCGGGTATCGCTGGTGTTCGACAACGGTGAGCTGAACTTCTACGCGTGTTCCGTGCGCCTGATCGACCAGCCGTTGGACGATGTCTACGATTGGCGTGCGGACGTGATGAACGAGGCCTGGGATCCAAAGCTGGCCCGGCGCAAGCTGAAGGCCATGCCGGATGTCATGGTCTGTGATGCGCTTCTGGACCAGACCGTCTTCGCCGGCGTGGGCAACATCATCAAGAACGAGGTGCTGTTCCGGATAGGTGTCCATCCGGCCACCCGGCTGGGCGACCTGCCGCCACGAAGGCTTACCGCCTTGATCGAGCAGGCTCGCGCCTACAGCTTCGATTTCCTGGAGTGGAAGCGCCGCTTCGAGCTGAAGAAGCATTGGCAGGTGCACACGAAAAAAGTCTGTCCGCTGTGTGGTGGCCCGATCAGCAAGCTCTATCTGGGGACGACGCGGCGACGCACGTTCTTCTGCCCGAATGATCAGGTGCTGTACGGGCCCTGAGGCGGCCATCCGTGGCCGCCGGGTTCCGGCGTGCGCCGGTCAGGCGGCCTGCGCGGCCTTGGCGTTGCCGCCGCCCTTGGCCAGCAGGGTCAGCTTTTCGTCGGTGGCCTTCTCTTCCTCCAGCGTCTCCAGCAGCAGCGGAAGGGCATCCTTGTAGCCCAGCTGCTTGGCCAGCGCGGCGATGGTGCCGTAGGACGCAATCTCGTAATGCTCGACCTTCTGCGCGCCGCCGATCAGGGCCGCATCCCGCACCGGCCCCTTGTCGATGCTGTCGATCACTTCCTTGCCTTCCTCCACCAGGCCCTCCATCGCCGCACACTTGATGCGCTTCAGGCGAATGCCAAGCACCTCCACCACCTGATCGATGCGTTCGATCTGGCCCTGCGTTTCTTCCAGGTGCGTTTCGAACGCTGCCGCCAGGTCCGGGTTCTCGGCCGCACGGGCCAGGCGCGGGAGGGCCTTGGTCAGCTGCTTCTCGGCACTGTAGATATCCGAGAGTTCGTGGATGAACAGGTCTTCCGCCGTCTTGATAGCCATACTGGGCTCCGCAGTGAGTGGAGTGCCCAGCGTAGGTCCTGACCGGTTGCGATCGGGCAGGGGCCAAGTGAAGGCGGCATGGGAACGTCCACGCGAACTCTGCGCGCTGTCTTCACGATGCAGTATCTGTCGGCATCCGTTGCCGCCGATGCATCCAGGTCTTCGCCATGGCTTCACAATGGCATCGCTTCGTGCCCATGCACCGGCCGGTACGGTCACTTCACGCCCGATCACGCGTGGAGACCCCCCATGAGCGATGACAAGAAGAACACCGGCAGCCCGGACCGGGATCGTATCAACGTCAACGAAGATTACGAGCTGCAGTACTGGACCGCGACGCTGGGTGTGTCCGCCGCAGAACTTCGTGCCGCTGTCGCGGCGGTCGGCCCCACCGCCGTTGCGGTCCGCAAGCATCTGGGAAAATAGCGCGGAGTTGCCCATGTCCCTGGTCGAGTACCGCCGCAAGCGTCGTTTTGACCAGACCCAGGAGCCCGAGCCGGGCAAGGCGCTACCGAAAGGCCAACGCGCCATCTTCGTGGTGCAGTTGCACCATGCCAGCCGCAGGCACTACGACTTCCGCCTGCAGGTCGGGGACGCGCTGAAGAGCTGGGCCGTGCCCAAAGGTCCCAGTTACGACCCGAAGGTCAAGCGCATGGCGGTGGAGGTGGAGGATCATCCTGTCGACTACGCGAGCTTCGAAGGCGAGATCCCCAAGGGCCAGTACGGCGGTGGCCATGTCGCCCAGTTCGACCACGGTGTATGGGCCACGCAGGGCGACCCGGAAGCCCAGCTTGCCAAGGGTCATCTGCGCTTCGAGCTGTTCGGCGCCAAACTGAAGGGCGGGTGGCATCTGGTCCGTTCCGGGAAGCCGGCGCGCCAGCCGCAGTGGCTGCTGTTCAAGGACGACGACGAATTTGCCGGCGATATCGAGGCGGACGATCTGCTGGCCGATGTCGCTGAACCCCCTGCAGAGGATCTGAAGCGGTCGGGTGCCGGCAAGGCTGCAAAGAAAAGGCTCGCCACAGTACCCGCCAGGCGCACCCGGCCAAAGAACTGGGCGAAGAAGGCCCTGGCGCTCAGCAGGGCAAGAAAGGCCGCAGCGCCGTCCGGTCCATTCGAACCGCAGTTGGCCAAGCTGGGAGACGCGCCGCCCCAGGGCGGGCAGTGGGTCCATGAGATCCAATGGGACGGGTACCGCATCCTTGCCACGGTCGCCGAGGGCAATGTGCAGCTTTGGTCCCGGAATGCACTGGAGTGGACCGGCAAGATCCCCGAGATACGTGACGCGGTGGCGGCGCTGGGCCTCACTTCAGCCGCACTGGACGGCGAGCTGATCGCCGGCGCTGGCACCAAGGAGGACTTCAACCTGCTGCAGGCCACGCTCTCCGGCGAGCGCCAAGGCGTGCTGACGTATGCCCTGTTCGATCTGCTGCACCTCGATGGTGTGGATGTCGCTGATGCGCCCTTGCTGGAGCGCAAGGCCTTGTTGCAGTCCGTGCTGGAAGGACAGGGCCGCCCGTTGGCGTTCAGTTCGCATGTGCAAGGTGATGGCGATGAAGCCTATCGCGTGGCCGGCGAGCAGCATTTCGAAGGCATCATCTCCAAGCGCGCCGACCGCAGCTACCACAGCGGCCGCAGCGAGGATTGGCGCAAGACCAAGCAACTGGCCAGCGACGAATTCGCGGTGGTCGGATATACCGCGCCCAAAGGCAGCCGCACCGGCTTCGGCTCACTGCTGCTGGCCCGGCCGGATGCGAAGCATGGCTGGCTCTACGCCGGCCGCGTCGGGTCCGGGTTCTCGGACGAACTGATCGGTGACATCAGCAAGCGCATCAAGGGCGGTGGCGGCCGCAAGCCGACCGCCTACGTGCCCACGCAGGACACCGACCTGCGCGCTGCGACCTGGTTCGAGCCACGTTTCGTGGTCGAGGTCTTCTACCGCGGGATCGGCGGGCAGAAGCTGTTGCGCCAGGCGTCGCTGAAGGCGGTGCGGGCCGACAAGGATACCGCCGACCTTGCCGATTCCGATCGCGCTGGAACGTCCCCGGCGGCGGCGCGCACACCGGCAGCCTCGCGACCTGCGCGCAAGACCAGGAAGGCACCGGTGGCGGATCGCGTGCCGCCGTCGCTGTCGTCTCCGGGCAAGATCCTGTTTCCCGGCGACGGTTACACCAAGCAGGACGTGTGGGATTACTACACGGCAGTGATGGATCATCTCCTGCCCGAGGTGATTGATCGCCCGTTGTCGATCATCCGATGCCCCAGTGGCACCGCAAAACCCTGCTTCTTCCAGAAACACCATACGGCCGGACTGGAATTGGTCGACGCGGCAAGGCTGAAGGAAGAAAGCGGCATCAATGCCCATTACCTGGTCGTGCGCGACCCGGCCAGCCTGCTCGAACTGGTGCAGTTCAACGCATTGGAATTCCATCCGTGGGGCAGCCACGCCGAAGCGCCCGAGCAGGCCGACCGGGTGGTGTTCGATCTGGATCCAGGACCGGACGTGCCCTTTGCCGAGGTCAAGAAAGCGGCCACCGACATCCGCAAACTGCTGGCGCAGCTGGAGCTGGAGTCGTTCCTGCGTGTATCCGGCGGCAAGGGCCTGCACGTGGTCGTGCCGCTCAACCCGGGATGCGATTGGGACCTGACCAAGCGCTTTGCGAAGGGTTTCGCCGAAGCACTGGCGCAGTCCGAGCCGCAGCGGTTCCTGGCAACAGCCACCAGAAGCCTGCGCAACAAGCGGATCTTCGTTGACTATCTGCGAAACGGGCGCGGAGCAACGGCGGTCGCGTCGTACTCGTTGCGGGCCAGGCCGGGGGCACCGGTGGCGCTGCCGATTGCATGGGGGGATCTGTCCAAACTCAAGCGCGCCGACGCGTTCACGATCAGGGACGTGCCAGCAAAGCTCAAACGGCGCCGCAGGGACCCGTGGGCCGGCATCGACAAAGTGAAACAGAATCTTGCGCGATGGGCGCAGGCAGACGGGTAGCCCAGGCGCACTCTGCGTACCGTCTGTCTGTCTGAACCCAACTGATCCACAAAATACACAGCGTCGGAACATACCGGCGGCGCGGTTGGCCTATGCTTTCGACACGGAATCTGGGGGGATTCGCTACAGGAGCAGCCAATGCCGATCAGGGCAGTCGCATACGTGAGTGAAGCGGCCCCAGCCGTTGCGGGTGACCCGCTGGGTCTGGGCAGTGGGAAGCTGGACGAACTGGTGGACGACGCCGCCCGCTTCAACCGAAATGCCGGCGTCACCGGGGTGCTGCTGTTCGATGGAGCCCGATTCCTGCAGTACATGGAGGGGCCCGAGGACGGCTTGAGCGTGGCGTACTCACGGGTGCTCGGTGCTACCAGCCACACGGGACTGATTGAATTGCAGCGCGGCAGGGTAGGCAACCGGCGTCTCCCGTTCTGGCCGATGCGCTGGCTCCCTACGCAGCCGGCGGCGTTGAGACGCCTGGCCTGCGCAGACTGGCTTGGGTTTGTGCAGCACAGCGACGGCCAAGCCGAGGCTGAGACGGCGATGGACGTCCTGGCCAAGCTGGTCGAACCCTATGCCATCGCGGCCTGACGTACTGGCTCAACCGCCTCCATAGCGCGCCGCCCACGGGATCTCTCCGCTGCACACGTTGAGGTGCCCGGTGCGCATCACGCAATACATCCGGGCATCGGAGTCGGCACTGGCGGCAATGAAGTCCAGCGCCTCGGCGAGCATTCGGATGAACTGTGGCTCGGGGTAGAACGCCGCCCATTCCGGCAGCATTTCCTCCAACTGCGCGATCATCAGGTCGATCTCCAGGTGCGTGCTCACAGCGGGTTCCTCCTTCCAGGCAAGCTAGCGACCGCACTGCAAGGGGGGCGTCGTTGCCCGCACAGCGGGCGCAGGCGTGTCGCCCACGCGATGTTCACCCGTCCTTGATCGGCATCGCTGCTGCCACGCGTGTGAGCATTTCCTGCACGGCCGCACCACTGCTGTTTCACCCGCAGCGGCGTATCAGGGGAGGCTTCCAGCTGACTCTGCAAGGGTGTATTCATGGCCGACCCGTTACCGCGCGCCAGCCTCTGGTCCCGTGATGCCGAATCGAACAGCTTCCGCCCACTTGCCGGAACCACGCAGGCGGACGTGCTGGTGGTTGGTGCTGGCATGACTGGCCTGCTGACAGCGGCCCGCCTGGCCGATAGCGGCCTGGATGTGCTGGTGGTCGATGCGGGGCCCATCGGCGGGCGCAATACGGTGATGTCCACGGGCAATCTTTACGCGCCCGTTTCCCGACTGGCAGACCTGATCGCGCGTTGGGGCGGTGACACGGCCAGTCGTATCGTGCAGTGGCGGCAGCAGGCGCTGCGGTCCATCGAAACACTGGTTCACCGCTACGATCTGCGCTGTGGCTTCGAACGCGTGGCCATGCAGTACGGCATGCAGGAGCGCACCCGCGAGGTCACTGCGCGATTCGAGCGTGAGCTGCAGGCCTATCAGCGCGTCGGCCTGCAATGCGAACACCACCAGTCCGGGCTGCCGTTCACCTTGGGCCACGCCTTCCGCGTTGCAGATCAGGCGCAATTGGATCCGGCGGCGTTCTGCATTGAGCTGGCGCGACATCTGGCGGGCCGGGTGCGCATCCACGACTGGACCCGGATCAACAGCATCGAGGCATCCGCCGGCGTTGCGACGGCCGACGGCGCCCGCATCCACGCCAGGCACTTCGTGCTGGCCACCCATTCGCCAGCAGGTTTCAACCTGGTGCAGGCCGAGATGGAGGTCTACCGCGAATACGGCGTGGCGGTACCGGTTGCCACGCCGCCCGCGGCAGGCATTCATTGGATTGCCGATCGGCACCGATCGCTGCGCGGGGTGCGCGGTACTGATGGCCGTGACTGGTTGGTGCTGGTCGGCGAGACCCACCGCACCGGCGAAACGCCGCCGATGGATCCAGCCGAGCATCTGGTCGCCGACGCGCATCGCAATTTCACCGTGCAGGGCGAGCCGCTGTGCTGGTCCGCGCAGCAGTTCCGCGCAGCCGACCAGCTGCCCTACATCGGCAGCAGCGCGCACGACAATGTGTGGCTGGCTACCGGCTATGGGCCGGACGGCTTGACCTGGGCGGGCGTGGCCGCGCGTGCGATCACCGAGGGAATCCTCGGCACGACCAGCGAGATCGAGCAGCTGCTCAGCCCCATGCGCTTCACACCGGTGCGCTCGGCGGCCGGCTGGGCCCGCACCAATGGCACCGTTGCGCGGCACATGGTGGGAGATCGCCTTGCTGCTGTGCCGTCGCACTCGCCCAGTGAGCTGGCCCGTGGTTGCGGCGCACTGCTGGACGTGGATGGTGGAAAGCGCACTGCGGTCTACCGCGACGAGGGCGGGCGCCTGCACACGATGTCGGCGCTCTGCCCGCACCTGAAGTGCGTTGTTCAATGGAATGGTCATGAGCGCACATGGGATTGCCCTTGCCACGGCAGCCGCTTTTCCGCCACCGGAGCGCTGCTGGAAGGCCCTGCCAGGCAGGGCCTCACACCAGAACAGTGATAGGTGCAGGTAGCCGCCGGAGCAGCGCCCTCAGGCTTCGGCGGCCGCGTCCGCATGGCAGGGCATGCAGCGCTCCTTCTTGGACTTGATGTCTGCAGCGGTCTTCGCCAGTGCCTCGTAGCGCTGGCGTATCTCTTCAAGGTGGGCCGGCTCCATCGACTCCAGGTTCAACAGCTCCTGGTTGGCGTCCTTGCTGACACGGATCAGTTCATCCAGTTTGATGTGCAGCGCTGCGGTGTCGGCGTTCTGCGTATGCTGGATCAGGAACACCATCAGGAAGGTCACGATGGTCGTTCCCGTATTCACCACCAGCTGCCAGGTGTCATTGAAGTGGAAGGCCGGCCCGCTGGCAGCCCAGGTGATGATCACCCCCAGCGCTGCGACGAATGCCCCCAGGCTGCCGGACAATCGCGCCGTCGCGGCCGCGACACGGGCGAAACCGCGCCGGATCACTCGTCACCTCCCGCGGCCTCCTCATCCGTGCGACGGTCTGGCAGCCTGACCCGCTCCCCAAGGCGCTTGGCCTGCTCGTCCGGCGTGGGTGCAGCGACGAAGGGAGAGATCGGGTCGCTGGCGGGGAAGGTTTCCTGCAGCGCTTCGTCATGATTGCGGTGGTTGTGCAGCTTTGCCTGCAGCGGACTGACAGGATCGGGGCGCTGCGCCTCCGTGTCCGGATGGGGAAGGTCTTTCTGGTCGCGTTGCATGGTGCATCTCCAGGTTGATCACCACCTCGCAGGTGGTGGGCCCAGCATAGGAATGCGTTGTGGGCGCCCCCATCAAGGGCGGGGCAACGTGATGTCAAACCTTCAGGCAACGCGCATTAACAATCAGCAGGGCGGGGGAGCCCGGCGTCGGCCGCGGCGGCGCCACGCCATCACCTGGCCCACCACCGCCGTCAACAGCAGCATCGCATTGGTCACCACGAAGACCACGCTGCCCAGCATCGCGCTGTACACCGTGAACAGCGCAGATGCGGTCATCTGGCCTGCGAACAGCCACCTGGACACGGCTTCCGGGTTGGACGACTGCCACTGCTTCACCATCTGCCGGATCAAGGTTGCCATCAGTACCGCCGTGGCGGCCCAGCCAAGTACGTCGGGGTGCATGACGGCCTCCGGTGTGTGGGCACCCAACGCTAGCCCTTGGCTGGGCAAGGCCGTACGAACGGGAGGTGAAGACAACATCCCGCTTCCGGCGCCCTCACGCCATTCACTCCGCAGCGGCGACAATGGCCCCTCGGGCGCACCATGCGCGATCCGCCCACCGAATGCAGGAATGCTGAGATGTCCAACACCCCCTTTGGCGAATCGTCATGTGCTGCCGCAGCCAGCGGCTGCATCGAGGTCCGCGGTGCGCGCGAGCACAACCTGAAGAATGTTGATGTCTCCATTCCACGCAATGCACTGGTGGTGTTCTCCGGCGTGTCGGGGTCCGGCAAGTCCTCGTTGGCCTTCGGCACGGTCTTCGCCGAGGCGCAGCGGCGCTACTTCGAATCCGTCGCGCCGTACGCGCGTCGCCTGATCGACCAGGCCGGCGTGCCCGACGTGGATGCCATCGACGGCCTGCCGCCGGCGGTGGCCTTGCAGCAGCAGCGCGGCGCGAGCAATGCGCGCTCGTCGGTGGGCAGCGTGACCACGCTGTCCAGCCTGGTGCGCATGATGTACTCGCGAGCGGGGGCCTACCCGGCCCACCAGCCCATGCTGTACGCCGAAGACTTCTCGCCCAACACCCCACAGGGTGCCTGCAGCACCTGCCACGGCCTGGGGCACGTCTATGAGGTGACCGAAGCGCTGATGGTGCCGGACCCATCGCTGAGCATCCGCGAGCGCGCCATCGCCTCCTGGCCACCGGCCTGGCATGGCCAGAACCTGCGCGACATCCTGGTCACGCTGGGCTACGACATCGATGTGCCGTGGAAGAAGCTGCCGAAGAAGGACCGGGACTGGATCCTGTTCACCGAGGAAACCCCGCCCGTGCCGGTCTATGCCGGGTTCACGCCCGCCGAGACCCGCGCCGCGCTCAAGCGCAAGCTCGAGCCCAGCTACATGGGCACGTACACCGGCGCACGCCGCTACGTGCTGCACACCTTTGCCAACACCCAGAGCGCGCTGATGCGCAAGCGTGTTTCCCGCTACATGGAGGGCCGGCTGTGCCCCGCCTGCCACGGAAAGCGCCTGAAGCCGGAAGCACTGTCGGTCACCTTCGCCGGCGTGGACATCGGCGAGTTCATGCGGCTGCCGCTGGACCAGCTGGCGGCCTTGCTCGAGCCCATCGCGCAGGGCGACTTCAGTGCACACAGCCACGGCGCGCGTACCAGCAGGCGTGCAACAACGCCCCGCGATCGCGCCAAGCGGGCAGCAAGTGGCCGCGCGACCCACGAGGGCGCCCCCGACGTGCGACTGACCTCGGCCCTGTCAGAGGAAAAGCGCCTGGCTGCACAGCGGCTGGCGGGCGGGGTCATGGCACGGGTACGGCAACTGCGCGAGCTCGGCCTGGGCTATCTCTCACTGGACCGCGCCACGCCCACACTATCGGCCGGCGAACTGCAGCGCCTGCGCCTGGCCACGCAGCTCAGCTCGCTGCTGTTCGGCGTGCTGTACGTGCTCGACGAACCCTCGGCCGGCCTGCATCCGGCCGACAGCCAGGCGCTGTACGACGCGCTGGAACGGCTGCGCAACGGCGGCAACTCGGTGTTCGTTGTTGAACATGATCTGGAGCTGATGCGCCGCGCGCAGTGGCTGGTGGATGTGGGCCCACAGGCAGGGGAACATGGCGGACGCGTTCTCTACAGTGGCGAGCCCGACGGCCTGCGCAACGTTCAGGATTCGCGCACGGCGCAGTACCTGTTCGACCGGGTGCCCGCACCGGCCAGCCGGCAGCGCAGCGTCAACAGCTGGCTGGCGCTGAAAGGCATCCACCGCCACAACCTGCACGGTGTGGATGCGCAGGTGCCGCTGGGGCTGCTGACTGCAGTGACCGGCATTTCCGGATCGGGCAAATCCAGCCTGATGGCGCAGGCGCTGCCTGAGCTGATGCTGCTGCACCTCGGGCATGAGACAGCAGACGACGGCGCCGACAGCGCGCCCACGGATGGACCCACCGTGATCGAAGCCACTCGGGGCCAGCTGGCCGGCGACGTGGACGCCATCCAGCGCGTGGTGCAGGTGGACCAGAAGCCCATCGGCCGCACGCCACGCTCCAACCTGGCTACCTACACGGGCCTGTTCGACCACGTGCGCAAGCTGTTCGCCGCGACACCCGACGCGCGCCGCCGCCGATTCGATGCGGGCCGCTTTTCGTTCAACGTGGCCAAGGGGCGATGCGAGACCTGCGAAGGCGAGGGTTTCGTCAGCGTCGAACTGCTGTTCATGCCCAGCGTCTATGCGCCGTGCCCCACCTGTCACGGCGCCCGCTACAACGAGGCCACGCTGAAGGTGCAGTGGAACGGCCGCAACATTGCCCAGGTCCTGCAGATGACGGTGGACCAGGCCCATGCGTTCTTCGCCGAAGAAGAGGCCATCGCCCGTCCGCTGCAGCTGCTGCAGGAGATCGGCCTGGGCTACCTGCGGCTGGGCCAGCCAGCCACCGAGCTTTCAGGGGGTGAGGCGCAACGCATCAAGCTGGCCACAGAGCTGCAGCGCAGCCAGCGCGGGCGCACGCTGTACGTGCTGGATGAGCCCACCACCGGGCTGCACGCAGCAGACGCGGACAGGCTGCTGGTGCAGCTTCAGCGGCTGGTGGACGCAGGCAACACGGTAGTGATGATCGAGCACGACATGCGTTCTGTCGCGCAGGCCGACTGGGTGATCGACGTCGGCCCGGGCGCTGGCGGCGCGGGCGGCACCATCGTGGCGGCTGGGACGCCGCATCAGGTGGCCCACGCCAAGGGCAGCAGGACGGCACCGTTCCTGGCATCCGAGCTGGGGCAGGGTGTGCGCGAGCGGAATCATCCGGCATGAGGCGCCTAGCCGCAGGACAGCAGCGTCCAGCAACGATCGGCAATCTCTGCCGCGCCAGGGTGGCCGCGCAGGCTTGATCGTTTCGCAAGGCGGCACTGCAGATCGTCCATCCAGGCTGACCGGGTACCGTGCGGATCTCTCACATAGATGTCGCAGGCAAGCCGGATGACCGGCGCCACTTCGTGCCGGAAACTCACCGCGGGCAACGCGCCCAGGTTGAACGCGGTTTCCCAGTGGGCCAGCTCGCGCTCCACATCGACAACGTGCTTGCTTCTTCCGCGGCTCACGGCGCCTACCCCTGTTCGAAACCTCACTGTACACGCTTGCTGCCGGGAGCCTGTTCATCACAACCGTTCATACAACGCGCTTGCCGGCACGTTCCCGTAACGGCAACAGGCCCACAGTCAATCGGCAGCACACTTGCTGCGACGGAGAATCGAAATGAACAGCGTCCCCGAACAGAACAGGAATGACCGCTCCAACGCTTCCGCTGAAGCAGAACAGCCCGTGCAGCAGGGGCAGGTCGAGGGGGGCGAGCCCAGCGCGGAGGAGCCTGGCCGGCAAGGCGAACAACAGCAGCAGGACAAGAAGGATCGTAGCGACTCGAATCCAACGGACCAAAAGAAAGGCGGTCCCGGCGGTGATACGCGTCGCTGAATAACAGGAGGAGCCGCGCGCCGCGCGGCTGCTTCCGCGCAGCAGACAGGGAGCGCGCATGTCCTCGCAAAGCCAGGCGATCAGCCTGATGACCAAGATCATGTACCAGTGCCGCCCGGAGAGAACGACGACGATGGCGCAATGCCGTTGCTGCGATGCGCCCAGTCCTGGCGGGATGGAGTGCGCACGGTGCCTGACCGGAAGGCTTGGCGAAACGATTCACAATCGTGGCGCAGCGTTCGGCTGGCTGGAGTCGTTCCGCAGGGTCCAGCAGGACGAAGCACACGTATTCGAATGCGCAAAGCGCGCCGATGCGGCATCTTCCTAGGCGTCGCATCCAGACCTGACATCGCGCAGGCGTATGCTCGGGTCATCCAGGAGCAACGCGATGACTTTTCCGATCTGCATCTACGATAGAACGGGCACGGGGCTCCGGCTGCCCACGGGGTGGTGGATCGACCTTCAGTCCAATCTGCCCGCGCTGGTGAACGGCGCCGCACGTATCGACCTTCCGCGCTCTTCGAAAGACGAGCATCCACGCTTGGATCCAGAGGTCCTGAGGGACCTCTTCCGGCGCATCGGGGGTTCGCAGTGGCTAGGTTGAATCCGGTGCGTTCCCTGGGAGTGCGCTGGCTGTTCTTCCGTCTTCGCAACGGCCAATCCATCAGTCCCGCCAGGTTGATGTCCGTCTGGTCCGAGGCTGCCGAATCCAATGAGTGCGCCGTGCGCCGCGAGATCATCGACGGCGCAGGCTACGTCTATGCCCTGTACGCGCCCAACAGCCTGCTTTCCCCCCGGCGTGTGGAGCTGCGCATGAGAGCGCTGCTGGAGGAGGCGGGCTACGCCTTCACGATGGGTAGCCTGGCAGGGCGTCACCCCGGCGACGGTTGAGGCGCGGCGCTGAGGCGCCGGCCGGACAGTCCATGTGTCGCTCTCATTCGGGGCCATCAGGCTCCAGAGGTTCGTCAGGTGCGGGATCGAAGAGCGCCAGCATCCGTTCCCGCCGGCACTGTTCGAGCCAGTGGTGCCATATCTCCACCTCGTCCATCAGCCCCGTGGCACCGCACGCGGGGCACGTGAGCGTCGTGCCCAATGGACTCGTCTTGATGCCCTCGTCCTGAGTCATTGATGAGCGCAAGCCGCAGCTCTTGCAGGTGGATCGCAATTGATCGAGGCGAACGATGGCCCCATTGCGCGCAAGAAGGGGCTGGATCGCGTGGATCCGGAAGGCATTGGGAGGATGCATGGCCGTGTCGTCTGGGGCTGGACACGGGAGCAAAGGATTCTGCGCCGGAGAAGAGCCGTGAGAGCGCAGTGTGCTTTGTTGGAGGTTAACCCTTCATCAAGGTGCACACCGCGCGCCATGATTGGCCTGAAATCCCACGGCCGCAATCGTGCACTGACGTGGACGCTGGCGCTCGTCCGGTGCCGGCCCTGCCTCTGGGCAGGAAGGGCTCCGCCATCACAACGGAGCCCCGTACACTCACTTTTCCTGCAGGAACGCCAGCAGGTCCTGGTTGACCTTGTCCTTGTGGGTGTCGGTCAGGCCGTGCGGCGCACCCGGGTAGACAATCAGCTTTGCGCCCTTGATGAGCTTCGCCGATTGGCGGCCTGAGATGTCGATCGGCACGATCTGGTCGTCGTCACCGTGGATCACCAGGGTGGGCACATGGAATTTCTTCAGGTCTGCGCGGAAATCGGTGGCCGAGAACGCAGCGATCGAGTCGTAGGTGTTCTTGTGGCCGCCCTGCATGCCCTGCGCCCACCACGCATCGATCAGCCCCTGCGACACCTTCGCGCCCGGGCGGTTGAAGCCGTAGAACGGGCCCGACGGAATGTCCTTGTACAGCTGCGCGCGGTTATCTATCTGTGCCTTGCGGACGCCATCGAACACTTCGATCGGCAGGCCGTTCGGGTTGTCGGCGGTCTTCAGCATGAACGGCGGCACCGAGCTGATCAGCACGGCCTTCTTCACCCGTCCAGTGCCGTGCCGGCCGATGTAGCGCGCCACTTCGCCGCCACCGGTGGAGAAGCCCACCAGGGTCACATCGTGCAGGTCCAGCGTATTGATCACCGTGGCCAGGTCATCAGCGTAGTGATCCATGTCGTTGCCATCCCACGGCTGGCTGGAGCGGCCGTGGCCGCGACGGTCATGGGCAATGACGCGGTAGCCGTGGTTGGCCAGGAAGATCATCTGCGATTCCCAGCTGTCCGAGTTCAACGGCCAGCCGTGGCTGAAGGTCACGACCGGGCCGTTCTTCGGGCCCCAGTCCTTGTAGTACAGCTGCACGCCATCGGCGGTGGTGATGTAGGTGGCGGTGCGCGCGATGCTGGTGACTGCCGCCGGCGTGGCCGGTTCGGCGGCCTGCGCGGACAGGCTGGCCTGGACCGAGAGGGCAAGGGCGGCAACGGCCAGGGTACGGGCGAAGGTGTTCATGCGGGAACTCTCATGGGTGGGTGGTGAGACGTACTTTGCGCCTGCAATCAGGCGTCCGGGTGATGAACTGTCCTGATTTCTTGATAGATCGTCTTGCACGGATGTGCGCACGCGAATCGCTCGCGATCGCCTGTTGACAAGGGAGAACGCTCATTCTACCTTGCAGCCATGAGCAAGGGCAGCACCGACACCCAACAGAAGATCCTGGCCACGGCCGAGGCGCTGATCTACCAGAACGGGATCCACGCCACCGGCATGGACCTGCTGGTGAAGACCTCGGGCGTGGCGCGAAAGAGCATCTACCGCCACTTCGAGAACAAGGACGACGTGGCCGCCGCCGCATTGAAGGCGCGCGATGTGCGATGGCTGGCCTGGTTCCGGCAGGAGTGCGATAAAGCGGACACCCCGGAAGCACGCATCCTCGGCTTGTTCACCGTGCTCAAGAACTGGTTCCAGTCCGAGGGCTATCGCGGGTGTGCGTTCATCAATACCGCCGGGGAGGTCGGCGACCCGGCCGATCCGATCCGGGAAATCGCGCGGAATCACAAGCAGAAGCTGCTCGATTACACGCTGGAACTTACCGAACAACTGGATGTGGAGCAGCCGGCGGATCTGGCCCGTCAGCTGCTGATCCTGATGGAAGGCGCCATCACCCTGTCGCGCGTGATGGGTGATTTCGACGCCGCAGACACCGCGAAGGATGTCGCGAAGCTGTTATTGGAACAGGCCAAGCGTTAGCGCCTGGGTACCCCAGATCCCTTGAAGCAACCCGTATATCCATTTCGATTGGAGGTTTCCCCGTGTCCGCTGAACAACCCCGTCCGCCGCTTCCTCCGTTCACCCTTGAATCGGCCACGCAGAAAGTGCGTCTTGCCGAGGATGGCTGGAACTCCCGCGATGCCGACAAGGTCTCGCTTGCCTATTCGCTCGACACCCAGTGGCGTAACCGTGCCGAATTCACCAACGGTCGGGAGGAAGCCCGGCAGTTCCTGGCACGCAAATGGAACAAGGAGCTCGAGTACCGCCTGATCAAGGAGCTCTGGGCCTTTACCGAAAACCGCATTGCGGTCCGCTACGCGTACGAATGGCACGACGACTCCGGCAACTGGTTCCGTTCCTATGGCAACGAAAACTGGGAATTCGGAGAGGATGGCCTGATGCAGCGCCGCTTCTCCTGTATCAACGACATGCCGATCAAGGAGAGCGACCGCAAGTTCCATTGGCCGCTGGGGCGGCGCCCGGATGATCACCCGGGGGTGTCGGAGCTGGGTATGTGATTCCCGCTGAGGCGCCATCCGAAGCACGCTCAGGTACGATGGGGCGGCCGGCATCCGCGCCGGCGGGGCAGGGGGCGCAATGGACATGCAGGCCGGGGGCGGATTCGAACCGCCAGCGAAGACCGATTCTCAGGAACTGGGATTGATGATCCTATTTAAGAGAGCCGGTCTTCTCTTGTGCCTGGCGGGCGCAGGGTCGGTTAATGCGCAGGTGCCGCCTCAACCGGACAGGCCGAAAGTTGAGCTTGACGGGTCGATCGCAACGGATGATGGCGCGGAGCTTGATGACAAGCAGCTACGCACGCTGGTCGGGCACGCAGATGCAGGCGACGCCGAGGCGGCGTTTCGACTTTCGCGCCACTTTGAGGGCAAAGGCGTGGCCGGCAACTCCCATATGTGGCTTGCCTATGCCGCAGCGCTGGGACACCCGATTGCACAGTACAACGTGTTCTTCATATTGAGGGACAAACAGGACTGTGAGTCATCCAGTGAGGCATGCGCATGGCTCAAGAGTGCCGCGCTGAAGGGAGTGAAGGCCGCGCATTCCGAACTTGAGCAGGCGGCACGCATGGCGTCTCTGCGATGTGCCAGCAAGCGAGAGGAAGAGAGAAGCCATCTACCTACGAGAGAAGCGAGCGTGGCAACTCAGTCAAGCCCGCCGTAGTTGGCCTGCAGGCTGGGAATGAGTCCGGGTGTCCATGAAAGGGCTGGATGCAGTCGATTTCTTCGGACTTGCTACAACATGTTCTTCTGGGCACTCAGGCTGACTGCCTTGGCAGGTTCGTACATTTCGCCGACTTCACAGATCTGTACCCCGCAGATGGGCATAGTGGCCCTTCGGTAGTGTGAGCGCGTCCATCCAGCCACGGGGTTTCCCCGAACGCCAGGAGGTCACTGTGCCAAGTTGTGATGAAGGAATGAAGTTGACGCGTCGCCAGGTGATCGCCGGCGGCGTCACGACCGTGGCGATGTCCGCCGCACCGGGGGCATCATCGCTCGCCGCCGAACTGGCGGCGCCCTCGCCGCCCAGGCCGCCGGTCATCAGCACGGTGGCCTTGACCGTCAACGGCGAGCGGCGGGAGCTTGAGCTCGACACCCGGACCACGCTGCTCGATGCCCTGCGCGAACATCTGAAGCTGACTGGAACGAAAAAGGGCTGCGACCACGGTCAATGCGGTGCCTGTACCGTGCTGGTCAACGGTGAGCGCATCAATGCCTGCCTCAGCCTGGCGGTACAGCACCAGGGCGATGCCATCACCACCATCGAAGGCCTCGGAACTCCCGATGACCTGCATCCGATGCAGGCCGCCTTCATCAAGCATGATGGCTACCAGTGCGGGTATTGCACGCCGGGGCAGATCTGTTCGGCGGTGGCGGTCCTGGACGAGATCAAGCGGGGTGTGCCCAGCCATGTACAGGCGGACGTCAGCGCACGGCCCCGGGCCACCAACATGGAAATGCGCGAACGCATGAGCGGCAACCTCTGCCGCTGCGGCGCCTATTCCAATATTGCCGAGGCGATGGCAGAGGTCGCTGGCGTCACCTCTGCAGGGAGGCGCGCATGAGGGCCTTCAGTTACGAACGCGCGAAATCCCCGGCCGAGGCCGCCAAGGCCGTCGCCGGTACCGAGGGCGCGAAGTTCCTGGCCGGAGGGACCAACCTGCTCGACCTGATGAAGCTGGAGGTCGAGACGCCAGCGCATCTGGTCGATGTGCAGGACATCGGCCTGGACAGGATTGAACCCACCGACGAGGGCGGCCTGCGCATCGGCACGCTGGTCACCAATACCGCACTGGCCTCGCATGAGCGCGTGCGCCGCGACTACGCGGTGCTGACCCGCGCGATCGTGGCAGGCGCCTCCGGGCAGCTGCTCAACAAAGCCACCACCGGCGGCAACCTGCTGCAGCGCACGCGCTGCCCATATTTCTACGCCCCCAATCTGCCTTGCAACAAGCGCCTGCCCGGATCCGGCTGCGGCGCACTCGAGGGGTTCTCCCGGCAGATGGGCGTGATCGGCACCTCGGACAGCTGCATCGCGACCTATCCGGGCGACATGGCGGTGGCCCTGCGGGTGCTGGACGCCTCGATCCAGACCGTCAGGGGTGACGGCAGTACGCGCAGCATCCCGATTGCCGATTTCCATCGTTCCCCCGGCGACAGGCCGCAGCAGGACAACGTGCTGCAGCGCGGTGAGCTGATCACCCACGTCACGCTGCCAGAACCCTTGGGCGGTCGGCACGTGTACCACAAGGTACGTGACCGCGCGTCCTATGCGTTCGCACTGGTGTCGGTCGCCGCAGTCGTGCAGCGTGACGGCTCGGCGCGGTTCGCCTTCGGTGGGGTCGCGCCGAAGCCGTGGCGCGTCGAGGCGGCCGAACCGCTGCTGCGCGACGGCGTAAAGGCCGCGGCCCGGCAGGTGTTCGCCGGTGCCCGTCCGACGCGGGAGAACGCGTTCAAGATCGCGCTCGCCGAGCGCACTCTCGCAGCGGTGCTGGTGGAAGGAGAGCGCTGATGCCCCTTGAATTCAATGCCCCCGCCGGCGACAACCTGTTCGACAAGGCCAAGGTCGTCGGCAAGTCGACGCCGCGCATCGACGGTCCACGCAAGACCACCGGCACCGCCCCCTATGCCTACGAGCGCCATGACGTTGCGCCGAACCAGGCCTACGGCTACATCGTCGGTGCGGGCATCGGCAAGGGGCGCATCATTTCGATGGATGCCTCCCGCGCACGTGCCGCGCCCGGCGTATTGGCGGTCATCACCGCACCGGAAACCAAGCCGGTCGGCACATCGAACTGGAACAATGCGCCGCTGTTCGGCGGACCCGAAGTGGCTCACTACCACCAGGCCATCGCCTGCGTGGTAGCAGAGACCTTCGAGCAGGCCCGCGCCGCCGCGGCGCTGATCCGCACCCGCTACGAGCGCGGCAAGGGCCGCTTCGATTTCCCAGACTTGGCGCCGTCCGCGCCGCTGGCAAAGGGGCGCGGTGGCAAGCCCGACCGGCAGACGCTCGGCGATTTCGACACCGCTTACGCGAGCGCGGCGGTCAAGCTCGACGAGACCTACCACACCTCCGACGAAAGTCATTCGATGATGGAGCCGCACGCCACCATCGCCGCCTGGGAGGGCGACACGCTCACGCTATGGACGGCGAACCAGATGATCGACTGGGCCAGGCAGGGCATGGCGGCGATCCTCGGCATCGATCCTGCCAAGGTGCGCGTGGACTCGCCCTATATCGGCGGCGGCTTCGGCGGCAAGCTGTTCATCCGTGCCGACGCGGTGCTGGCCGCGCTGGCGGCCAAGCAGGTCGGGCGGCCGGTGAAGATCGCACTGCAGCGCCCGTTGGTGCCCAACAACACCACGCACCGGCACGCCACCCTCCAGCGCGTGCGGATCGGCTGCGGAAAGGATGGCCGGATCTCCGCCATCGCCCATGAGAACTGGTCGGGCAACATCAACGGCGAGGACGGCGAGAACGGCACCCTGCAGACGCCCAAGCTCTATGCAGGCGCCAACCGCCTGGTGGCCAATTACATCGCCACGCTCGACATGCCCGAAGGCAATGCGATGCGCGCACCGGGCGAAGCACCGGGCCACATGGCGCTGGAAGTGGCGATGGACGAAATGGCCGAGAAGCTGGGCCTCGACCCGATCGCGTTCCGCATCCTCAACGAGCCCGAGGTGGTACCCGGCGATCCGTCCAAGAAGTTCTCCGACCGCAACCTGGTGCGCTGCCTGCGCGAAGGCGCGGAGCGCTTCAACTGGAACAAGCGCAACCCCAGGCCGGCGCAGGTCAGGGAAGGGGACTGGCTGGTCGGCATGGGCGTGTCTGCGGGCTATCGCGGCGCACCGACAATGAAGTCGGCGGCGCGGGTCCGGCTTGACGGCCAGGGCGGGGTGATTGTGGAGACCGACATGACCGACATTGGCACCGGCTCCTACACGATCATCGCGCAGACGGCAGCCGAGACCATGGGCGTGCCGCTGGAGCGGGTCCAGGTAACCCTCGGCGACTCCCGTCATCCCGCCTCCGCCGGTTCCGGCGGCCAGTGGGGCGCGGCAAGCTCCACCGCGGGCGGGTACGCGGCGTGCGTCAGCCTGCGCCGCAAGGTGGGCGAAACTGGGCTTCGACGGCGACACCGCAGACTTCGCCAATGGCCGCATCCAGGTGGGTGGGCGGACCATCAAGCTGGCGGAGGCGGGCACACTGTCGGCGGAGGACGGCATTGCCTTCGGCGACTTCAAGCAAGGCTACGACGTCGGCACCTATGCAGGGCATTTCTGCGAGGTCGCCGTGCATGCCTACACGGGAGAGACGCGCATTCGTCGCATGCTTGCCGTATGCGATGGCGGCCGGATCCTCAATCCGCTGTCTGCACGCAGCCAGGTCATCGGGGGGATGGTGATGGGTGCGGGCGCGACCCTGATGGAGGAGCTGGTGGTCGACAAACGGCTTGGCTTGTTCATCAACCACGACCTGGCCGGCTACGAGGTTCCCGTGCACGCCGACATCCCGTACCAGGAGGTGGTCTTCCTCGACACGCTGGATCCGGTGATCTCGCCGATGAAGGCCAAGGGTGTGGGTGAACTGGGCATCTGTGGGGTCGGCGCCGCGATCGCCAATGCGGTCTACAACGCAACCGGCGTGCGCGTGCGCGACTATCCCATTACCCTGGACAAGCTGCTGCCCGGCTTGCCCGACGTGGGCTGACCCTTGCGCATGGACCGACCCGCAGCCTCGCCCACTCTGGAGGCCTCCGCCGCAGGCGGAGGGGAGCCCGGAGATCTTGCCGAGCACCTGTCGGCAGCGCCGGGCTTCCTCGCCGAAGGCAGCCCGCGCGGCGTACTCGAGGCGGCCTTGACGCGTGTGCGCGCGGGGGAGCACGCCGTGCTCGCGCTGGTGCTGGAAACCGATGGCTCCACTTACGCCGGTGCCGGCGACATGGTGCTGTTCTGCAACGGCGGCCAGGTCGCCTGGCTGAGCGGCGGATGCCTGGAACCCGCGCTCGCGCGTCGCGCGGAGCAGGTGAGCGCGGCAGGGCGGGTCGACTGGATCGAGATCGACACCCGCAGTGACGACGACCTGTTGAGTGGGTCTGCGCTCGGGTGCCGCGGCCGGCTGCGGATTGCGCTCCTGCCATTGCGTGCCATGGCCGGCATCGACGACGTGATCGAGGCTTGGTTGCGCGAGGGTGTGTCACTCCAGCGCGACCTTCGTACGTCGGGCCAGGTCGTTTTCCGCGCCGGCCATCGCGAGCAGGCGTGGCAGCTGCATCCGATGGAGGGTACGCAGCCCTTTGGCGAGGGCGCATGGCATTTGCCGTTGCCCCGGCTTCCGCGGGCCGTGGTGTTGGGGGGCGGTCCGGAAACGCCCTTCCTGGTTCCGTTGCTGCGGGGCCTGGGGTGGCGGGTCAGCGTGGCCGAACGGCGAGCGCGCTGGGCCTCAGCCGGGCAGTACGCCGATGTGCATCTTCAGACCAACCCTGCAGAGGCCCTTCATGGTGACCCGTGCGACGCGGCACTGGTGATGCATCACGATTTCGAACTGGACCGGGAGGCGCTGGTGGCCCTGGCTGATACCAAAGTTATGTTCATTGGACTGCTGGGTCCGCGGCGAAGGCGCGAGGACCTGTTCAAGCTGCTGACACCGGATCAGCGCCACCGCCTTTCCCCGAGACTTCGATCACCTGTCGGCCTGGACATCGGCGGCCGAGGGCCAGAGGCGATTTCGCTCAGCATCGCCGCGCAGCTGCAGCAATGGCGAAGCGCGCACGGCAGGTGACCGACGCGCATGCGGTCGTCGTGCTGGCTGCCGGCGGGAGCACCCGACTTGGCCAGCCCAAGCAGCTTCTGACCCGGCAGGGCGAGACCCTGGTACATCGCGTGGTGCGGTTGGCGCGCGAGCTCGCGCCAGCGCAGGTCCTGGTCGTGGTGGGCGCGAACGCACAGGCCGTGACATCCAGCATTGCCGGCCTGGATGCCACCCCGGTAACCAACCAGCACTGGGAACGCGGCCTGGCGAGCAGCCTGCAGGTTGCCAGCGCACACCTGCTGCCCACGGTGACTGCGGTGATGGTCGTGGCATGCGACCAGCCCGCAATCGAGCGCTCCCATCTGCAGGCGCTGCTTTCGGGTGCCCGCGCCTCGGCGTCAGGGTGCGCTGGCACCCGTCATGGAGGCGCGCTTGGCATTCCTGCAGTAGTGCCGCACGCATGGTTCAATCAAGTGGGTGCAAGCGGTGACCGCGGCTTCGGAGCGCGCCTGCGGCAACTTCCTGCCGATACGGTGCATGTCCTAAAGGCACCGGCACTGGGCCTGGATATCGATACGCCAGAAGATCTTGCACGTGCGCGCGATGCGGGCTGGATCGATGCCGGGAGGTGACCCGCATGATCACTGGGCCAATGCCTGTCGCGCAGGTGACTAGTGTGGGCCACATCGCGCGCCCTCAGGCACCTCTCCCCCGAACATCTGCAGCACCCGATCCAACAGAACAGGTTCCGGCACGTCAGCCAGTACCTGCTCCAGGTAATCCAACGGCTCCAACTGCCATTCGAGGAGCGCCCGCAACCGCATAACGGCAGGCGCCCGCTGCTTCGCGTCCAATGAGACCTGCAACAGCAGATGTTGCGAGCGCCTCTCCAGCCACAGCACGGGTATGCCTCGGCAATGAACCTGGAACTCGGCATCTCGGCGCCGCTCAACGAACTGGAAGCCCTGTAGTGGCCGATCCTCCACGAACTGCATGGCTTGGCGGCGCAACTGCAGAAAGCGATCGCCGGGGATGCTGTGGAAACCGATAGGCGAGGGCTTGGGCGGTGCCAGCCACTGCGTCTGTGCCGCAACCACCACCACAAGACAGAGCGCGGTGGCCGCCCAGCGCCACCAGGCCACTCAGCCCTCCGGATGCAGTCGGGTACTGGCGTGTGCGGTAAGGCCGATTCCGGCCATGATCAGCCCCTCCATCACGCGCGGGCCGACGTATTGCTCCAGCTCGCCGTGCTCGCGGGCACGCTGCGCGGCCAGCAGGATCTCCAACACCACGCGAAGCCCGGCCAGCGAGCAATCGGTATCCGCCAAGGCAATGCGCCGGCCCGGCATCTGGTGGCGCTCCGGCCAGGGCTGACCATCGGAGGCGACGCCAGAGCCGATGCTGTGCAGCAGGGCGATGAGGGTGTTCGGGT
>OKDH01000045.1_pt1 | contig 23976 bp, 21 predicted proteins | sample 1610621 | NCBI WGS metagenome assembly OKDH01 (sample SAMN04436668, study PRJEB24849) | human gut metagenome | biome: human gut; feature: NICU; material: stool | host: Homo sapiens | place: USA: Saint Louis, MO | collected 2010-06-11
GGCGGATCTCGGCGGTGTCGCCCTCTTCCAGGAAGATCACCTTGCGGGTGGCCGAGATCACCGCCGAGACATCCGAAGCGACGAAGTTCTCGCCCTCGCCCAGGCCGACCAGCAGCGGGCAGCCCATGCGCGCGCAGACGAAGCGCTCCGGCTCGGCGCGGCTGACCACGGCCAGCGCATAGGCACCGGTCAGTTCCTTCACCGTGTGCTGCAGTGCCACCAGCAGATCGTCGCCATCCTTCAGATGATGATGGATCAGGTGCGCGATGACTTCGGTATCGGTCTGCGATTCAAACGTGTAGCCCAGCGCGCGCAGCTTCTCGCGCTGCTCTTCGTGGTTCTCGATGATGCCGTTGTGCACCAGGGCCACACCGTGGCTGATGTGCGGATGTGCATTGGCCTCGGTGACACCGCCGTGGGTGGCCCAGCGGGTGTGGCCGATGCCCAGCACCGCATTGAAGCCCTCAGTCTCGGCCGCCATGGCCATTTCCGACACGCGGCCGGTACGACGCACCCGGCGGACTTCCGGACGCTCGCTCTGGTCGATCACCGCGATGCCCGAGGAATCGTAGCCACGGTATTCAAGGCGCTTCAGACCCTCGATCAGTACCGGTACTACGTCGCGATCGGCGATTGCACCCACGATTCCACACATGTCACGCGTTTCCTTGAAGACGATTGCCGCATTCTAGCCTGCGTGTCCGGCTTCCCCCTCCTGTCCGCTTAATGAAAGTGTCCGGAAAGGTGTCCGCGGACACCCGGACACTTCCCCGAAAACCCCAACCCCTTGACCTGAAAGGAAATAAAGTTGGCACGCTACGTGCTTGGTATTGGCTACCACCGTCAGGCACGCACCCGATGATCCGCGACACTTCCGCACAGGACCAGATCGTTTCCTCCGCCCCGGCCGGCACCACCCGCGCAAGCTGGCATCGCTACCGCTGGCCGGCGCTGGGCGCCATCGCGCTGCTCGCCGGCATCGGCTGGGCGGTCCATGCCTGGTCCAATGCCAGCCGCTCCTTCGACAGCAGCCGCGTGCGCATCGCCGAGGTGAAGCGGGGCGACCTGGTCCGTGACATCGCTGCCGACGGCCGCGTGATCGCCGCCAACAGCCCGATCCTGTACGCGATCTCGGCCGGTACCGTGGACCTGAAGGTCGTCGCCGGTGACGTGGTCAAGAAGGGCCAGGAGCTGGCGATCATCGACAGCCCGGAACTGCGCAGCAAGCTGGCCCAGGAACAGGCAACGCTGGCCGGCCTGGAAGCCGAGGCCAGCCGCGCCGCGCTGGACGCGACCCTGGCCCGTGCCAAGTCACGCAAGGAAACCGACCAGGCCACCATCGAACGTCAGGCCGCCGACCGCGACCTGCAGCGCTACCAGCGCGGCTACGACGGCGGCGCGGTACCGCAGATCGACCTGGCCAAGGCCAAGGATTCGCTGAAGAAAGCCGACATCGCCCTGGCCAATGCCACCACCGATGCGCGCCTGCAGAGCCAGGGCGCCGACCTGGATGCCCGCAACAAGCGCCTGCTGGCCGACCGCCAGAAAGCGGTGGTGGCCGAAGTGCAGCGCCAGGTCGATGCGCTGACCCTGCGCGCGCCGTTCGATGGCCAGGTCGGCCAGGTGCAGGCCGTGCAGTCCACCAACCTGGCCGCCAACGCGCCGGTGCTGGGCGTTGTCGATCTGTCCAAGTTCGAGGTCGAGATCAAGGTGCCGGAAAGCTTCGCCCGCGACCTGGCGATCGGCATGCCGGCGCAGCTGACCGGCGGCAACGGCCAACCGTTCCCGGGCGAGATCAGCGCGGTGTCGCCGGAAGTGGTCAACGGCGAGGTCAACGCCCGCGTGCGCTTTGCCAGCGCGCAGCCGGAAGGCCTGCGCCAGAGCCAGCGGATGTCGGTGCGCGTGCTGCTCGATACCCGCAAGAACGTGCTGAAGGTCGAGCGCGGCCCGTTCGTCGAACAGGGCAACGGCATGGCCTACGTGATGGATGGCCGCACCGCCGTGCGCCGCCCGGTGGAACTGGGCGTCAGCAGCCTGGGCGAAGTGGAAATCAAGTCGGGTGTGCAGCCGGGCGACCGCATCGTGGTCTCCGGCAGCGACCTGTTCAAGGACGCCGAACGCGTCTCCGTCAACTGATACCTGAATCCTGGAGAGAGGACACCCCATGTACATGCTCGAAATGCGTTCGGTCGCCAAGGTCTTCCGTACCGAACAGGTGGAGACCCACGCGTTGCGCTCACTGGAACTGCAGGTCAAGGAAGGCGAGTTCGTCGCCGTCACCGGCCCGTCCGGTTCCGGCAAGACCACTTTCCTCAACATTGCCGGCCTGCTGGAAACCTTCACCAGCGGTACCTACATGCTGGACGGGCAGGATGTGAGCACGCTGGGCGACGACGCCCGCAGCCGCCTGCGCAACCAGAAGATCGGCTTCATCTTCCAGGGCTTCAACCTGATCCCCGACCTGAACCTGTTCGACAACGTCGACGTGCCGCTGCGCTATCGGAAGATGAGCGCCAACGAGCGCCGAGAGCGCATCGAGAAGGCGCTGACCCAGGTCGGCCTCGGTTCGCGCATGAAGCACTACCCGAACGAGCTGTCCGGCGGCCAGCAGCAGCGCGCGGCCATCGCACGCGCCCTGGCCGGCAGCCCGCGCCTGCTGCTGGCCGACGAACCGACCGGCAACCTGGACACGCAGATGGCGCGCGGCGTGATGGAACTGCTGGAGGAGATCAATGCCGCCGGCACCACCATCGTGATGGTCACCCACGACCCGGAACTGGCCGCGCGTGCGCAGCGCAACGTGCATATCGTCGACGGCCAGGTCACCGACCTTGTGCGCGAGCCGGTACTGGCCACGCCACGCCACATCGTCGCCGTCAACGAGTGAGGGCATTCCCATGTTCGCCTACTACGCCCGATTGGCGGTACGCAGTTTCCGCCGCAACAAGGTCCTGACTGCGCTGATGGTGGTGGCCATCGCCCTTGGCATCGGTGCCTCGATGACCACCCTGACCGTGTTCCACGTGCTGTCCGGCGACCCGATCCCCGGCAAGAGTGACCGGCTGTTCTATGTGCAGCTCGATGCCGCGACCGGCGCCTATGTCGCGGGCGAGGAGCCGGAAACCCAGTTGACCCGCTTCGACGGGGAAGCCCTGCTGCGCGAAGCCAGGGGCGAGCGCCAGGCGCTGATGAGCGGCGGTGGCGGCACCATCGAACCGGACAACAGCACCCTCAAGCCCTTCAGCATCGACACCCGCTGGACCTCGGCCGATTTCTTCCCGATGTTCGAGGTGCCCATGCAGTACGGCCGCCCGTGGACGCGCGAGGACGACGAAGGCCGAGCACGCGTGGTGGTCATCTCCAAGGCGCTCAACGACAAGCTTTACCAGGGCGCCAACAGCGTAGGCCGCGACCTGCGCATGGAAGGCCAGAGCTACCGCATCGTCGGCGTGATGAAGGAGTGGAGCCCGGAGCCGCACTTCTACGACCTGACCACCGGCAGCTACGGCAAGAACGAGGACCTGCTGCTGCCGATTTCCACGTCCTTCGACCTGAAACTGGGCAGCAACGGCAACATGAACTGCTTCGGCGAAAATCCCGACGGCAACAGCTACTCGCTCAATGCGCCGTGCGCGTGGCTGCAGTACTGGGTGGAGATGGACCCGGCCAAGGCCGCCGACTACCGCCGCTACCTGGAGAACTATTCGAGCCAGCAGCGCCAGGCCGGCCGCTTCAAGCACCCGCCGAACGTGCGCCTGCGCACCGTGATGGAATGGCTGGACTTCAACGGCGCGGTGCCCAGCGACGTGCGCCTGCAGCTGTGGCTGGCACTGGGTTTCCTGGGGGTCTGCCTGGTCAATACGGTGGGCCTGCTGCTGGCCAAGTTCCTGCGCCGCAGTGGAGAGATCGGCGTGCGCCGCGCACTCGGTGCCAGCCGTGGCCAGATCTTCCTGCAGTGCCTGGTGGAAGCCGGCGCAGTCGGCGTGGTCGGGGGCGTGCTGGGCATCGGCCTGGCCCTGCTGGGCCTGTTCGCGGTGCGCCAGCAACCGGTGGAGTACGCAAAGCTGGCCCACCTGGACGGCAACATGCTGCTGCTCGCGCTGGGCTTGACCCTGTTCGCCAGCCTTGCCGCCGGTTTCCTGCCTGCCTGGCGCGCCATGCAGGTCACTCCGGCCATCCAGCTCAAGTCGCAGTAAGCACCCGAACGAGGACTCCCATGGACATCCGCCCCATCCTCAGCACGCTGCGCCGGCACAAGACTGCCGCTGCCCTGATCGTGCTGGAAGTCGCACTGACCTGCGCCATCGTCTGCAACGCGCTGTTCCTGGTCAGCCAGCGCGTGGAGAAGATCAGCATGCCCAGCGGCATCGCCGAGAACGAACTGGTGATGCTCCGCGTCAGCGGCATCGGCAAGCAGACCGATGCCATGGCCCGCACCCGTGAGGACCTGGCGTCATTGCGTGCGCTTCCCGGCGTCAGCAACGTCACCATCATCAACCAGGTGCCTTTCCGCAACGGCTCGTCCAGCAGCAGCATCTCGCGCGAGGTCGACCAGGAACGGCCGACCACCAACGCTTCGATGTACACCCTCTCGGAGAACGGGTTGGCCACGTTGGGCATCAACCTGATCGCCGGCCGTGACTTCCTGCCCGGCGAGTACCAGAACTTCGAAGACGTCAGCAAGGGCGGCGCCAAGGAAAAGGCCATCCCGGTGATCTTCACCCAGTCCACTGCCGCCAAGATGGAACCCAACGGCAGCGCGCTGGGCAAGACCTACTACATGGGCAAGCAGCCGCTGCACGTGGTCGGCATCGTCGACACGCTCAGCACGCCCAATGGCTGGAATGACAACTGGACCAACTCGATGCTGCTGCCGGTGCGGCGCACCTTCGACGACGGTGGCACCTACATGCTGCGCACCTCGCCGGAACGCCGCCAGGAAGTGCTCGACGCCGGTGCAGTCGCGCTGGAGCGCAACGACCCCAACCGGCTGATGCGCGACAAGCTGACCTATGAAGACCAGCGCAAGGACTTCTTCAAGAACGACCGCGCGATGGTTGGCCTGCTGATCACCGTCAGCATCTCGCTGCTGGTGGTCACCGCATTGGGCATCATCGGCCTGGCCAGCTTCTGGGTGCAGCAGCGCAGCAAGCAGATCGGCATCCGCCGCGCGCTCGGTGCCACCCGCGGGCAGATCCTGCGCTACTTCCAGACCGAGAACTTCCTGCTGGCCTCGCTGGGGATCGTGCTGGGCATGCTGGCGGCCTACGCGATCAATCTGGCACTGATGAACCTGTACGAGCTGCCACGCATGCCCCTGTACTACCTGCCGCTGGGCGCGCTGCTGCTGTGGGTGCTGGGCCAGGTCGCGGTGTTCGGGCCGGCCAGGCGCGCAGCAGCGGTCCCGCCCGCAGTTGCAACGCGGGGCGCGTGAGATGCGTGCCTGCCGGATGCTGTTGATGGCACTGCTGCCACTGCCGGCGCTGGCCGGCGGTGGCAGCTCGCAGACGCTGGAATGGCGCCAGGATGATGCCCGCCTGGCGCTCCGCTCGACCGAGGGCCAGGTACGGGTGGAAGCCGCGCGTCCGGAAGCCCGCTTCGGCGTGCGCAGCGGCGACCGCATCCTGCGCCTGGACGATACGGCTGTGCGGCGGATCGAGCATCTTGCCGATGCACTGCGGCATTCCAGTGCCCCGACTGCGTACCTGTTGCTGCGCCGCGACAAACGCGAGCTCACCGTGCCGGTGGACGCCGCCTCGTGGCGGCTGGCGCTGGTCGCTCCGCCACCGCCGGCACCACCGCCTCCACCAGCGCGGCGCTGAAACCAGCCCGCCCTCGTCGCCACGGCTTTGGCTATGCTTGATGGGTGGCGCCGGGCTCTCCCGGCGTATGGATACGAACACGGCTCCATCGGCGCCGCCCATCCCTTTCTGCAGAACTGCTTGATGCCTTCGATCCTGATCATCGACGACAACGCCAGCGTGGGCACCGCGCTGGACGTGCTGTTCTCCCTGCATGACATCGACACCCTGCAGGCGCAGAGCCCGGCCGAAGGGCTGGCCCTGCTCGAGTCGCAGCCGGTCGACCTGGTGATCCAGGACATGAATTTCAGCGAGGACACCACCTCCGGCGAAGAAGGCGAAGACCTGTTCGCACAGATCCGCGCGCGCCACCCGGACCTGCCGGTGATCCTGCTCACCGCCTGGACCCACCTGAGCAGTGCGGTGGACCTGGTCAAGGCCGGTGCCGCCGACTACCTGGCCAAGCCCTGGGACGACCGCAAGCTGCTGACCACGGTCAACAACCTGCTCGAGCTGTCCGAGGCGCGGCGCGAGCTGGACCGCCGCCGCAGCCGTGAGCTGCGCCAGCGCAATGCGCTGGAAGAGAAGTACGAGCTGTGTGGTGCGGTCTTCGCCGATCCGGCCAGCGAGCGCGTCATCGCGCTGGCCTGCCAGGTCGCGCGCTCCGAACTGCCGGTGCTGATCACCGGCCCCAATGGTGCCGGCAAGGAGAAGATCGCGCAGATCATCCAGGCCAACTCGCTGGTGGCCAAGGGCCCGTTCATCACAGTCAACTGCGGCGCCCTGCCCTCGGAACTGATCGAGGCCGAACTGTTCGGTGCCGAGGCCGGCGCATATACCGGCGCCAACAAGGCACGCGAGGGCAAGTTCGAAGCCGCCGACGGCGGAACGCTGTTCCTGGACGAGATCGGCAACCTGTCGCTGGGCGGCCAGATGAAGCTCCTGCGTGTGCTGGAAACAGGGCGCTTCGAGCGTCTTGGCTCCAATCGCGAGCGCCAGGTCAAAGTCCGTGTGGTCAGCGCGACCAATGCCGACCTGCCGGCGATGATCCGCGACGGCACCTTCCGCGAAGACCTGTACTACCGCCTCAATACGGTGGAACTGGTACTGCCACCATTGGCCGAGCGCCCGGGCGACATCGTGCCCCTGGCCGAGCGCTTCCTGACCGCCGGCAAGCCACTTTCCAGCGCCGCCACCGCGGCCTTGCAACGGCACCCCTGGCCCGGCAACGTGCGCGAACTGCGCAACGTGATCCAGCGGGCCGAGCTGCTGGCGACCGGCAACCGCATCGAAGTGGCCGACCTGAACCTGCCGCGTGCCGCACCTGCGCCGCGACCGGCACCCAGTGCCGGCAATGATCCCGACCGTGCGCGCATCGAGGATGTGCTGGCGCGCAACCACGGCGTCATCGCCCAGGCCGCCGCCGAACTCGGCCTGAGCCGCCAGGCACTGTACCGGCGCATGGACCGGCACGGCATCCCACGCGAATGAAACGGCGCTCGTTCACCTTCCGCCTGTTCCTGCGCCTGCTGCCGGTGCTGGCGCTGGCCGCCGCGTTGCCGTGGCTGCTGGCCTACTGGATGGACCATGGCTGGGTGGTGACCACGGTGTCGGCGCTGATCCTGCTGTCGCTGATGTGGTGGACCCTGCGCCGTGCCACCGCGCCGGTACGTTCATTGATGCGCGCCTTGGCCGGCACCACCAGCAGCTACCGCGACGGTGAGTACAACTTCGGTGTGTACTGGCCGGGCAACGACGAACTGGGTGACCTGGTGCAGGCGCACCGCGAACTGGGCGACGTGCTGCGCGAGCAGCGGCAGGGCCTGGTGCAGCGCGAACTGCTGCTGGACACCATGGTACAGAACACCCCGGTGGCGATGCTGCTGATTGCTTCCGGCGGCGATGGCATCGCCCGCGTGGTGTTCTCCAACCTGGCCGCGCGCAAGCTGCTGCATGGCGGCTGGAAGCTGGAAGGCCAGCGCCTGGAAGAGGTGCTGGAACAGGTGCCGGTGGAGCTGCGCGATGCCATCGCCCGTGGCGGCGACAGCCTGTTTGCGGTGCATGCGGAAGGCGAAGACGGCGATGAGGACGACGAACAGGTCTATCACCTTTCACGCCGATCTTTCCAGCTCAACGGCCGCCCGCACGACCTGCTGCTGGTACGCCTGCTCACCGCCGAACTGCGCCGCCAGGAAGTGCAGACGTGGAAGAAGGTGATCCGGGTGATCAGCCACGAGCTCAACAACTCACTGGCACCGATCGCCTCGCTGGCCCACTCCGGTGGCGTGCTGGTGCAGCGCGAGCGCTTCGATCGGCTGCCGGAGATCTTCACCACCATCGAAGACCGCGCGCGCCACCTGGAAGGATTCATCCGTGGCTATGCGCGCTTCGCCAAGCTGCCGCAACCGCAACTGCAGACCGTGCACTGGGCGCCCTTCCTGTCCAGCCTGCGCCAGCAGATTCCGTTCAGCATGGAACGTGAACCGGACGAGGAACTGAGCAGCCGGATCGACATCGCGCAGTTCGGGCAGGCGCTGTTGAACCTGCTGAAGAACGCGCATGAAGCCTGTGCCGAAGCCGATCCGCCCAATGATGACGTGCAGGTGCAGCTGACGCGGTTGCCGCAATGGCTGCGCCTGGATGTGCTGGACCGTGGCAAGGGCATGAACGAGCAGGTGCTTCAGAACGCGCTGATGCCGTTCTATTCGACCAAGCGCAACGGTACCGGGTTGGGACTGGCACTGACCCGCGAGATCGTGGAGGCGCACGGTGGGCGGGTGTCGCTGCAGAACCGCGGTGATGGCGGGCTGTGCGTGTCGATCCTGTTGCCGGTGGGGTGAGCGGGCCAATCGGGTAGATCCACGCCATGCGTGGATGTGCCGACCAGGGTCGGCACCTACCAGACCCGCCGCATCGCCACCCGCAGGTGCATCGGAAACCCGAGCGCAGCCTCTTCGGCCATGACGGCGCGCAGGCCATCGTTCCACTCCGCCTCCGGCACTTCAACGAATCCTTCGCTGGCATAGAAGGCTGCATTCCACGGTACATCGCTCAAGGTGGTCAGCACCGCTGCAGCAAAGCCGGTGGCCCTGGCCTGCGCCAAGGCATGCCGCAGCAATGCACGGCCATGGCCACGACGCGCGTGCGCTGGATCCACATCCATCTGCAGGACATGGAACTCGCCTGCCAGGTCGCCGGCCAGCAGGTAGCCGGCAATGCCGCCGCCGGCGCCATCCACCACCCAGAGCTGTCCACGCTCACGGCCTTCCTGCAGCGTCGGCAGGTCCAGGCCGTGGCCGGCAAACACCGGATAGGCCTCGTGGCCCCTCAGCAGTTCACCGGCACGCTGTTCGATCGTCGGCAGCACACCCAGCTCATCGGTGCGCGGCACCCGTGGCTCAGGACTTCTTGACCGGGCGCTTCCAGCCATCGATGGTTTCCTGTCGTGCACGTGCCAGCGTCAGCTTGCCGTCCGGCGCGGTGCGGGTGATGACCGACCCGGCAGCGATGGTCGCGCCCTCGCCGATGGTGATCGGCGCCACCAGCGAGGTGTTGGAGCCGATGAAGGCGTTGTCGCCGATGGTGGTGGTCGACTTGTTCACGCCATCGTAGTTGCAGGTGATGGTGCCGGCACCGATGTTCACCCTGCTGCCGATCACCGCGTCACCCAGGTAGGTGAGATGGTTCGCCTTGCTGCCGACGCCGAGGGTGACCTTCTTGGTTTCGACGAAGTTGCCGACGTGTACGCCATCGGCCAGCACGGTACCCGGCCGCAAGCGTGCGAACGGGCCGATCTGCGCGGCACCTTCGGTGACCACGCCTTCCAGGTCGCAATGCGCGCGCACTTCGGTGCCGGGCCCCAGGTTGACGTCCTTCAGCCGGTTGAACGGGCCTACGGTAACGCCGTCACCGAGCACGACGTTGCCTTCAAGAACAACGTCGACATCGATCAGCACATCGCTGCCCACGGTGACGGTGCCACGGATATCCAGGCGTGCCGGGTCGCGCACGCGCGCGCCCTGAGCGCACAGAGCACGCACCGCACGGCGCTGCCAGGCGCGTTCCAGCTGCGACAGCTGCCACGGATCATTCGCGCCCTCAGCCTCCTGTGCATCGGCGACCAGGGCCATCTCGGCCGGGGTGTACTCATGCGCGGCGAACGCGAACACATCGGTAAGGTAGTACTCGCCCTGCGCATTGCTGTTGGACAGCTGCGACAACCAGCGGCGCAGCGCGGTCGACTCTGCGGCGATGATGCCGGTGTTGATCGTGCGCACGCGCAGCTGGTCGTCGGTGGCGTCCTTCTGCTCGACGATGGAGCCCACCTTGCCCTCTGCATCGCGCAGCACGCGGCCGTACCCGCTCGGGTCATCGACATCGGCCACCAGCACTGCCAGCCGGCCCGGCTGCGCGAGCAGGTCCCGCAGGGTCTGCGCGCGGATCAGCGGCACATCGCCGTACAACACCAGCACCTGCGCAGCGTCGGGAACCTGCGGCATTGCCTGCGCCACTGCGTGGCCGGTACCGAGCTGCTGGGCCTGTTCGGCCCACTGCAGGTCGGGCTGGCCGGCGAAGTACCGACGCACCGCCTCGCCACCATGGCCGTAAACCACGTGGATGGCCGCCGGCTGCAGCTCGCGGGCCGCATCGATCACGTGCGCCAGCATCGGCTGGCCGGCGATCGGCTGCAGCACCTTTGGCAGCACCGACTTCATGCGCTTGCCGGCGCCGGCGGCGAGGATGATGACGTGCAGGGCTTGGGTCATGGGAGCAGCAGTCCGTAGTTCGTTGCCGGTGATTCTAGAGCGTGGGCCGTTAACATGGGCATCCCTCCTCCTTCACCATGCCGATGAGCCTGCTCCGCCAGGGAAGCACCTACCTTGTGATCGGGCTCGTGCAGCTGCTGGTCGATTGGCTGGTGTTCGTGGTCGCCACCGCGCTGGGCATGCCGGTTGCGCCGGCCAACATCGCCGGTCGCCTGGCCGGCATGCTGCTGGGCTTCTGGCTCAACGGCCGCTACACCTTTGCCGAGGCCGGTGCCGGCAAGCTGGGATGGAAGCGCTTCGCACGCTTCTTCGGGCTGTGGCTGCTGCTGACGGCAGCGAGCACGCTGCTGGTCAGCCTGGTCGACCAGGCGCTGGGTCTGCAGTACACGTGGCTGGCCAAGCCGCTGGTGGAAGGCGGGCTGGCGTGCGTGTCGTTCCTGTTGATGCGCCATGTGGTGTATCGCTGATCGCGGTCAGCGGTCAGCGTCACGGCTCTGGCACAGGCGCGCCGAGTCCCTCACGCCACAGCTGCAGCGCGCTGTAGCGCAACCGCACCTGATGCTGCCCGGCCGGCACGCACAACGCATGGAAGAGGCCATTGCCGCGCAGCAGCGGCAGTACCTGGCCATCCTCAAGCTGCGCCTGCCAGCCACGACCGGTGGTTTCGTTGATCACCACCCATGCTGCGTGGTCGGCCACCACCGTCAGCTCGATGCGTCCCGGCTGGTAGTGCAGCACCTGCACCGTGGCCTCGCCGGCATCCTGTTCGGCACAGTGGCTGCTGGCGGCCGCCGGCAGCCATAGCTGCCGGTTGAAATCGGTCTGGTTGAACAGCGGCGCAGGCGGTAGACGCTCCTCATGGCGGCGCACCTGCCGCGGATTCAGTACACGTGGCAGCACGCTGTCACGCCGCGCAAGTTCCACCTGGTCGCCGTGCGCGCTGGAGCCCGGAAACGGCTCCTGAGCCAGCAGCCAACGCACGCCCAGCAGGTCGTACAGGGGAGCAGCGGTGTCTGGCATCCAGGCAGTGGGGACCTTCTGCTGGAAGGTATCCACCGGCTCGCCCGGCATCCCGGTCATCTGCAGATAGTCGCTTGCCAGCAGCGGGTTGTAGCCGTTTGCCAGCGCAATGGCATGCACCGCCGCGCCGTTGGTGAGTCCGCCGATGCCGAAGACCACCGCGCGCTCGGGTATGCCGACATGCCGCTCTGCCGCCAGCAGCGCATAGGCGCGCTGCGCAGGACCTGCACGATCGGCGGTGAGCACCGACTTTGTGCCGCTGCCCGCGTTGAACCTGGTGCCGACGTTGAACAGCAGCAGGTCCAACAGCACCAGTACCAGCACCCAGCGCGCAGGCGCCTGGTGGCGGCGCAGCACCCGCACCGCGGCTACGCCCAGCGCGGCGCTGACCGCAAGCCAGGCGAAAGCGAGCGGATGACAATGATCGATCGCCAGCCATGCAGCGCACGCACCCAGCACTGCGACGACCGCCACGGACACCCGATGCAATCGCAATGGCTGCCGCTGCAGGGCAACCTGCAGGGCATTGGCACCCAGCCACGCCGCCGGAGGCACGGTAAGGAACAGCGCATCGGATGGGCGCCGGAACAGGTCCAGCCCCGGAAGCCAGCCAAACAACCAGGGAAACAGCGGCGTCGCGCCACCCACCGCGACCATGATCGCCAGCGTCAGCGCACACAGCGCGATGCGCGTCGCCGCCGGCTTGCGCCGCAGCACCTCACCGCCCCAGAGCAGCCACAGCGCCAGCGGCACTGCCCCCACATAGAGGTAATCGGCGCTGATATCACCGAAGGCCCAGCTGTCGCCGCGCCCCTGCGAGAACACGTTGCCCGACAGCAGTGTCACCAGTGTCTGCCAGTGGATGGCACCCGGCAGCGCGGCTTCCAACGTCAAGCCATTGCGATTGGTCTGGTCCAGCCAAGCCAGCGTGGACAGCCACTGCGGCGCACTGACAACGCCGGCGAGAATGGCCACCACGCCCAGCTGCCACAGCAGGCGCATGCGCTGCCCCTGTGCCAGCACGACAGCAGCTACTGCGTAGATCACGCACGCGAGGATGATGAAATAGGTGACCTGGGTCAGTTGAAGCGTACACATCCCGCCGGCCACACCGGCCAGCAGGATGTCGCGCATCCGTCCCCGCCGGCGGACCTGCTCCAGGCCCAGCCACAGCCAGGGCAGCAGGCAGTAGCTGATGATCATCGGCGTGTGCTGCAGGCGCGACGCGGCCACACCTCCAAACATCAGCGTGAGTGCGAACAGCAGCTGCGCCGGCGGCGGCATGCCCTGCACGCGGCTCAACCGCAGTGCACCCAGGCCGCCTGCCAGCACATGCAGCAGCACCACCACCGTGAACAGGTGCAGGGAGCCCGGCGCCAGCAGCATCGGCAGCAGCATCGTCGGCTGCAGCGTCATCATCTGCGGATCGGCCACCTGCGGGTAGCCACCGTAGAGATACGGATTCCACCAGGGGGCCTGCAGGTGACGCAGCTGCTCGGCACTGAAACTGACCGCCGGGAAGAACTGCTGCACGGCATCGAAGGGGATGGTCTTGATGCCACTGAGCCATGGCAGGCACAGAACGATCCACGCAATCAGGAACACGCCTGCCGGTGTGCGCCACGGCCGCTGCGAGCTGCCGCCTTCAATCGCTGTCGAGTAGTGCTGCATTCCCTGCTCCTGTGGCGAACAAACAAAAACGCCGGCAGCTAGCCGGCGCCTGTGCTTGATGACGCGCGAACCTCAGTGCTTGAGATTCTTGCGCAGGCGTTCCAGTGCCTGCAGCTGGACGACGGCTTCAGCCAGCTTCTGCTGGGCTTCGGCCACTTCCATCGCTTCGCCGCGGTTGGCCAGGATGCGCTCGGCTTCTTCCTTGGCCTTGCGGACCGAGGCTTCGTCGATGTCCTGCGCGCGGATCGCGGTGTCGGCCAGCACGGTCACCACCTGCGGCTGCACTTCCAGGATGCCGCCGGAAATGGCGAAATCCAGCTGCTCGCCGTTCGGCGTGGTCACCACCACCTTGCCCGGCTTCAGGCGGGTGATCAACGGCGCGTGCTTGGGCGCGATGCCCAGTTCGCCCAGCTCACCGGTGGCCACGACCAGGGTCGCTTCGCCACGGAAGATTTCCTGCTCGGCGCTGACGATGTCGCAACGGATCGTGCTCATGCAAATCTCTTCGCTGTTCGCGGTGGCGCAATGCCACCGTGGGGGTCCACCGGCGCGGGCGGTTGCCCGGCGCCGGCGTCAGGTCGGCCAGGATCGCTCCTGCCCGTCCCGGATCAGGCCTTCTCGGCCATCTTCTTGGCCTTCTCGACCGCTTCTTCGATGCCGCCGACCATGTAGAACGCCTGCTCCGGCAGGTGGTCGTACTCGCCATCGACGATGGCCTTGAAGCCACGGATGGTGTCCTTCAGCGGCACGTACTTGCCCGGCGAACCGGTGAACACTTCGGCCACGTGGAACGGCTGGCTGAAGAAGCGCTCGATCTTGCGGGCGCGCGACACGGCCTGCTTGTCCTCTTCGGACAGTTCGTCCATGCCCAGGATCGCGATGATGTCCTTCAGTTCCTTGTACTTCTGCAGGGTCTGCTGGACGCGCTGGGCGGTGTCGTAGTGCTCGTGGCCGATCACCAGCGGATCCATCTGGCGGCTGGTGGAGTCCAGCGGATCGACGGCCGGGTAGATACCCAGCGAGGCGATCGAACGCGACAGGGTGACGGTCGAGTCCAGGTGGGCGAAGGTGGTCGCCGGCGACGGGTCGGTCAGGTCGTCCGCGGGAACGTAGACGGCCTGGATCGAGGTGATCGAGCCGTTCTTGGTCGAGGTGATGCGCTCCTGCAGGACGCCCATTTCCTCGGCCAGGGTCGGCTGGTAACCCACCGCGGACGGCATACGGCCCAGCAGTGCCGACACTTCGGTACCGGCCAGGGTGTAGCGGTAGATGTTGTCGACGAACAACAGGACGTCCTTGCCCTTGCCGTTCTCGTCCTTCTCGTCGCGGAAGTACTCGGCCATGGTCAGGCCGGTCAGCGCGACGCGCAGGCGGTTGCCCGGCGGCTCGTTCATCTGGCCGTACACCATCGCCACCTTGTCCAGGACGTTGGAGTCCTTCATTTCGTGGTAGAAGTCGTTGCCCTCACGGGTACGCTCACCCACGCCGGCGAACACGGACAGGCCGCTGTGCGCCTTGGCGATGTTGTTGATCAGCTCCATCATGTTGACGGTCTTGCCGACGCCGGCGCCGCCGAACAGGCCGACCTTGCCGCCCTTGGCGAACGGGCACATCAGGTCGATGACCTTGATGCCGGTTTCCAGCAGCTCGGTGGCCGGAGACTGGTCTTCATACGACGGCGCAGCGCGGTGGATTTCCCAGTTGTCGCTGGCAGCGACCGGGCCGGCTTCGTCGATCGGACGGCCCAGCACGTCCATGATGCGGCCCAGGGTGCCGGCGCCGACCGGCACCGAGATGCCGCGGCCGGTGTTGACGGCAACCAGGTTGCGCTTCAGGCCGTCGGTGGAACCGAGGGCGATGGTACGCACCACGCCGTCGCCCAGCTGCTGCTGGACTTCGAGGGTGATCTCGGTGTTTTCGACCTTCAGTGCGTCGTACACCTTCGGCACCGATTCACGCGGGAATTCGACGTCGACGACCGCGCCGATGATCTGAACGATCTTGCCCTGACTCATTGCTGCATCCTCTAATGTGTGCTTTGAACGAACGCGGTCAGACTGCTGCCGCGCCGCCGACGATTTCGGAGATTTCCTGGGTGATCGCTGCCTGGCGCGCCTTGTTGTAGACGAGCTGCAGAGTGCCGATCAGCTTGTTGGCGTTGTCGCTCGCCGCCTTCATCGCGACCATGCGTGCGGCATGCTCGGAGGCGACGTTTTCCAGCAGTGCCTGGTACACCAGCGACTCGATGTAACGCGTCATCACGTGCTCCAGCACGGTCGCGGCATCGGGTTCGTACAGGTAGTCCCAGTCGTGGTGAGCGACCTGCTTCTCGGCCGGCGGCAGCGGCAGCAGCTGATCGAAGCTGGCCTTCTGCACCATGGTGTTCACGAAGCGGTTGTAGACCAGGTACACGCGGTCGATCTTGCCTTCGGTGAAGGCGTCGAGCATGACCTTGATCACACCGATCAGCGATTCCAGCTTCGGCACGTCGCCGATGTGGGTCACGCTGCCGACCATGTTGACCTTCACGCGGCGGAAGAAGGTCGAAGCCTTCTGGCCGATGGTCACCAGGTCCACTTCGGCACCCTTGTCCTGCCATGCCTTGGCTTCGCCCAGCATCTTGCGGAACAGGTTGTTGTTCAGGCCGCCGGCCAGACCGCGATCGGAGGAGATCACGATAAAACCGACCCGCTTGACCTGCTCACGCTCGACCAGGAACGGATGCTGGTAGTCGGTGCTGGCCTGGGCCAGGTGACCGATCACCTGCTTCATCGCCTGCGCGTACGGACGCGAGGTCTTCATCCGATCCTGCGCCTTGCGGATCTTGGAGGCCGAGACCATTTCCAGGGCGCGCGTCACCTTGCGGGTGTTCTGCACGCTCTTGATCTTGGTTTTGATTTCGCGTCCGCTTGCCATCTCTTGTTTCCCGTGGCGCGGGGCTGATGCCCCGCGTTGTTCAACCGTTTGTCATCTGGTCCAGCGGAGCCTGGGGCTCCGCTCTACAGGACCGCGATTACCAGCTGCCGGTGGTCTTGAACTCGGCGATGCCCTTCTTGAAGGCACCTTCGATGTCGTTGTCCCAACCGCCGGTGGCGTTGACCTTGCTGATCAGCTCGCCCTGGGTATTGGCGAAGTGGGCGTGCAGGCCTTCTTCGAACGCCAGCAGCTTGTTGACCGGCACGTCGTCGAGGTAACCCTCGTTGACGGCGTAGATCGACAGCGCCTGGTTGGCGATCGACATCGGCGCGTACTGCTTCTGCTTCATCAGCTCGGTGACGCGCTGGCCACGCTCCAGCTGCTTGCGGGTCGCTTCGTCCAGGTCCGAGGCGAACTGCGCGAAGGCAGCCAGTTCACGGTACTGGGCCAGCGAGATACGGATGCCGCCCGACAGCTTCTTGATGATCTTGGTCTGGGCCGAGCCACCGACGCGCGACACCGAGATACCGGCGTTCACGGCCGGGCGGATGCCGGCGTTGAACAGGTCGGTTTCCAGGAAGATCTGGCCGTCGGTGATCGAGATCACGTTGGTCGGAACGAAGGCGGACACGTCGCCGGCCTGGGTTTCGATGATCGGCAGCGCGGTCAGCGAACCGGTCTTGCCGGTGACCTTGCCTTCGGTGAACTTCTCGACATATTCCTCGGACACGCGGGCTGCACGCTCGAGCAGACGGGAGTGCAGGTAGAACACGTCACCCGGGTAGGCTTCGCGGCCCGGCGGGCGCTTCAGCAGCAGCGAGATCTGGCGGTAGGCGACAGCCTGCTTGGACAGATCGTCGTACACGATCAGCGCGTCTTCGCCGCGGTCCATGAAGTACTCACCCATGGTGCAGCCCGAGTAGGCGCTGATGTACTGCATGGCAGCCGATTCGGAAGCGGTCGCGGCGACCACGATGGTGTGGGCCAGCGCGCCGTTCTCTTCCAGCTTGCGCACGATGTTGGCGATGGTCGACGCCTTCTGGCCGATCGCAACGTACACGCACTTGATGCCGGTGCCCTTCTGGTTGATCACGGCATCGATCGCCATGGCGGTCTTGCCGGTCTGGCGGTCACCGATGATCAGCTCGCGCTGGCCACGGCCGATCGGGATCATCGAGTCGACCGACTTGTAACCGGTCTGCACCGGCTGGTCGACCGACTTGCGCCAGATCACGCCCGGAGCAACGCGCTCCACCGGAGCGGTCAGGTCGGTGCCCAGCGGGCCCTTGCCGTCGATCGGCTCGCCCAGCGCGTTCACGACGCGACCCAGCAGTTCCGGACCGACCGGCACTTCCAGGATGCGGCCGGTGGTCTTGGCGACATCGCCTTCGCGCAGGTGCTCGTAGTCACCCAGGACCACGGCGCCGACCGAGTCGCGCTCCAGGTTCAGGGCCAGTGCGAAGGTGTTGTTCGGCAGTTCGATCATTTCGCCCTGCATCACGTCGGCCAGACCGAAGATGCGCACGATGCCGTCGGACACGCTGGTCACGGTGCCTTCGTTGCGCGATTCCGCGGCCAGCTTGACCTTCTCGATGCGGTTCTTGATCAGTTCGCTGATTTCGGAGGGGTTGAGCGTGGTTGCCATCGTCAAGTCCTAGTGCCGGCAGCGGGGCCGGACGTTAAATGAATTCAGTTAGCGAGCGCGGTCTGCAGACGGGCCAGCTTGCCCTTCAGCGAACCATCGATGACCACGTCGCCGGCGTCGATCACGGCGCCGCCGATCAGCGAGGCATCGACCGCGGTGGTCACGTCGACCTCGCGGTTGAAGCGCTTGCGCAGCGCGACCTTGATCGCGTCCAGTTCACCGGCCGACAGTTCGGCAGCCGAGGTGACGGTGGCCTTGACCACGTGCTCGGCTTCGGCGCGCAGGGCGTCGAACATGCCGGAGATTTCCGGCAGCAGCGGCAGGCGATGCGATTCGGCCAGGATGGCCAGGAAGCGCGAGTAGGTCTCGCCGTGGGACACCGGCGCCAGCAGGGCGACGGCGTCGTCACGACCCAGCTCCGGGTTGGCGAGCAGGGCCGCCACGCGCGGGTCGGCGGCGACGTGGGCGGAGAACGCCAGGGCGTCCGACCACGGCGCGAACGCGCCTTCGTCGCGCGCGGTCGCGAACGCGGCGCGGGCGGACGGGCGGGCAAGCGTGAGGGCCTGGCTCATCCTTAGATCTCCGAGGCCAGCTCGTCGAGCAGCGCCTTGTGGGCGTTGGCGTCGATTTCGCGCTTGAGCAGCTTTTCGGCACCGGTCACGGCCAGCGCGGACACCTGCTTGCGCAGATCTTCACGGGCACGGTTGGCGGCGGCGTCGATTTCAGCCTGGGCCAGTTCCTTCTGACGGGTGGCTTCGGTGATCGCTTCGTTGCGGGCAGCATCAACGATCTGGTTGGCACGCGCATGGGCCTGATCGATGATCTCGTTGGCCTTGGTGCGGGCTTCCTTCAGCGCTTCGTTGACCTTCTCCTGCGCCTGGGCCAGATCTTTCTGGCTGCGGTCGGCAGCAGCGAGGCCTTCAGCAATCTTCTGCTGGCGCTCTTCGATCGCGTTCATCAGCGGCGGCCAGATCTTGGTCGCGATGATCCAGATCAGACCAGCGAAGGCCAGCGCCTGCGCAAGAAGGGTGAAATTGATATTCATGGTTAGCTCGATCGCTGGTTTCGGGGTGGACGCGCCGCCGAAGCGGCACATCCGGCCTTCATCCGAAACCGGGTGCATCAGCACCCGGTCGTCTCAAACCGCTGTATCAGCCGGCCAGAGCCTTGGTGACGGCGCCAGCGAAGGCAGCCGACAGCGGGTTGGCGAAGGCCAGCAGCAGGCCAACGGCGACCGAGATGATGAACGCGGCGTCGATCAGGCCGGCGGTGATGAACATGCGGACCTGCAGGACCGGGATCAGTTCCGGCTGGCGGGCGGCCGACTCCAGGAACTTACCAGCCATGATGGCCAGACCCAGACCGGCGCCCAGCGCGGCCAGGCCGATCATGATGCCGACGGCAAGGGCGGTGGAGCTCTGAATCTGCGCGAAGTTGGTCAGGACGGCGAAGTACATGGTTATCTCCAGGAACTTAAGTTGCTAAGGGTGATGAAACGGATGAAGGTTGAAACGCGTTGAAGCTTGAAACTCAGTGAGCGTCTTCCGACAGGCTCAGGTACACGATCGACAGCATCATGAAGATGAAGGCCTGCAGCGGGATCACCAGCAGGTGGAACAGCATCCAGCCGAGGCCGAACACACCACCGGCAATGGCACCGAAGAAACCGGCACCACCCAGCACCCAGATCAGCAGGAACACGATTTCGCCGCCGAACATGTTGCCGAACAGTCGCATCGCCAGCGAGCTCGGCTTGCTCAGCCACTCGACGATGTTGAGGATCAGGTTGAACGGCATCATCCACTTGCCGAACGGCGCCGTCAGGAATTCCTTGATGAAGCCGCCCAGGCCCTTCGACTTCAGTGCGAAGAACAGCATCAGGAAGAACACGCTGATGGCCATGCCCAGGGTGGCATTGACGTCAGCGGTCGGCACCGGCTTCCAGTAGTGCACGCCCGCCCATTCCAGCGGCTTGGCGATGAAATCGGCCGGGATCATCTTCAGCAGATTCATCAGCAGAATCCAGAAGAAGATGGTGATGGCGATCGGCGTGACCAGCTTGCTCTTGCCGTGGTAGGTGTCCTTGGCCTGGCGGTCGACGAACTCCAGGCAGATCTCGACGAAGGCCTGCCACTTGCCCGGCACGCCGGCGGTGGCCTTGCGGGTGCCCAGCCAGAACGCGACAACGATCACCAGGCCCATCAGGACCGCAGTGAGGAAGGTATCGACGTGGATATGCCAGAACATACCCTCACCCTTGCCGACCGGCGCGGTCAGGTTGTGCAGGTGATGCTGGATGTAGCTGGTAGGGGTTAGAGCCTCGCCCGCCATGTGTCCGGAACCTTCAGTTAATTGAATTCTGTCAACGCCTGGCCATCGCCAGGACCTGGAACATCAAGCCGACGGCGATACCGGCCAACAGCGCCAATGCAGGCAGCTTGAAGACCAGGAACCCCACCAGCAGGACGCCGAAAACCACGACCCACTTGGCCACGATCGCAATGATCAGGCGAGCCATCGCCGATCCTGCGGCCACCGCACCGCCCCCCAGCGCCATCCTTGCCGCCACCCAGCCACCGGCCGAAATGGCCACACCGGACGCCAGCGCGCCGAGGGCATATTTCGGACCGACCAGCAGGAAGGCCAGGGCCAGGACAGCGACCGCGGCCAGCGGGTAGACCGCGGCGCGCAGCATCAGTCGCCGACCCGCATCAACGGAGTTCAGCACAGGACGTCCCGCGTGGTTGCAAGTGGAAGGCTGAGGCGGCTACAGCAGGGGGGCCTCATCGAGCCGCCAAATTATAGCAATGGGACAATTTGCGAGACAACCGCTGCCTGTTCATCCCGGGAAGCCGCAAGTTGCGGTAACGGTTACATTTTTGCGTACCACCCGGGGGACAATGACGTCCGCATGATGCTGCACCGCAGTATTGAACTTTGGTCGCAGGCGAGGAACTTTCGCCGGATACGCGGGTCCAATCTTTCGACCTGCCTGCAGCATCCTCGTCGGCTCCACCCCGCAGGTCCCACGATGGCCCCGAAGCCCGTCTCCGGGGCCATCTTTTTGCATCGCCGCGACAGCACTGAACCGTGCACATGCCGTGGACCATACGTTCACGGATGGTGGACGGGCCGGTCCGGCACAGTGGTCTTCATTCTGATGAACCACTGCAAGGACTCTTCGATGCGCCCCGTACCCACCCTGCTCGCTCTCTCCCTGATCGCCGCCGGCGCCTCGTTCGCCACCGCTGCCCACGCCGCCGAAGGCGACGACCGCTTTGCCCTGCGCTTGGGTGCGATGAACATCGACTCGGACAACACGCTCCGCGGCAAGACCAATGTCGCCGGGCAGGACATCGGCTTCTCCGAGGACTTCAAGCTGGGTGGCAAGGAGTGGGAGCCGCGCATTGACGGCATGTTCCGCATCAGCAACCGCCAGCGCCTGCTGTTCAACTATTTCAAGTACGACAAGGACCGCCGCGAGACCCTCGGCCAGGACATCTCCTTCGGTGACGTCAACGTGCCGTCCGGCAGCTTCGTCAAGGGCGAACTGAAGTACCAGGTGGCCAGCCTGGTCTATGACTACTCGGTGGTGGACACCGATACGTTCGACCTCGGCCTGCAGCTGGGTGCCGAGTACGCCAAGGTCAGCACCAAGGCCTACGCCGATCTGGGCACCGTGTACGAAGGCCAGTTCCTCAACGAGAAGACCGACGGCGTGGCGCCGGTGGTCGGTGCGCGATTGAGCTTCACCCCGTCCGAGAAGTGGATGATCACCCTGCAGGGCCAGTACCTCAACACGCGCTGGGGCAGCTTCGATGACTACAAGGGCGATCTGAGCCGCGCCAACGCCATCGTCGACTACCGCTTCACCAGGAACTTCGGTGTGTTCGCCGGCTACGACTGGTTCAAGCTCGATGCGGACAAGAAGGGCAGCGACGGCACCATCGGCCTGAAGCAGGAATTCAAGGGCCCGGTGGCCGGCGTCAGCTTCGTGTTCTGATCCCTCGTCCCTTCCACGCTCTCTCTCCTGGCGCGGCCTCCGGAACATCGGGGCCGCGGTTTTTGTGGCATCGTCGAGCAGAGAAGCAGGTTGGTCGAGCGCGGGGGGAGAGGGGCCTGCGTGCGAATGTCCCCCGGCGCCGGCCTGCGGCCGACGCCTCTTTCCTTTACTTCGCACACAAGCCCCTCTCCCCCCGCGTATCAGGCATCCACGCGGCCTTTGCAGTGGCAGTGGCTCTACTTTCAGCAAGCCGAGCCGCTGCGAGCGGTGGCAGTTGCCGCAGATGCAAGCTGGGTCGAGCGCTGGAGGGAGCGGGGCTGCGTGCGAATGTCCCCCGGCGCCGGCCTGAGGCCGACGCCTCCTCCTTTACTTCGCACACAGCCCCACTCCCTCCGCGTGTCATGCATCCAGGCGGCCTGAGCACCGACTCTCGACTTTCCGCAAGCCGAGCCGCTGCGCGGGTGGCAGGCATTTGGACAAAGTAAAGGTGGAGGCGACCGCCGCAGGCGGGCGACGGGGGACATTTGTCCAAATGCCTGCCACCCGCGCAGCGGCCCGAACGCTCGCAACGGCGTCGAACGAAGAAACAAAAAGCCCCGGTAGATGCCAGGGCTTTTCGTTCGTGAAGGCGCAGGCGCCTTACTTCTTCTTCGGCATGTACAGATCGGTGATCGTGCCGTCGTAGATTTCCGAGGCCATCGCCACCGATTCGCTCAGCGTCGGGTGCGCATGGATGGTGTGGCCGATGTCTTCGGCTTCGGCACCCATCTCGATGGCCAGGCCGATCTCGGCCAGCAGGTCACCGGCATGCACGCCAACGATCGCGCCGCCGATGATGCGGTGGGTCTCCTCATCGAAGATCAGCTTGGTGAAGCCCTCGGTGCGACCGATGCCGATCGCGCGGCCGCTGGCGGCCCACGGGAACTTGGCCACGCCGACCTTCAGGCCCTTGGCCTTGGCTTCGGTCTCGGTCACGCCCACCCAGGCAATTTCCGGGTTGGTGTAGGCCACCGACGGAATCACCCGGGCCACCCACTCCTTCTTGTGGCCAGCGGCCACTTCGGCGGCCAGCTTGCCTTCGTGCGTGGCCTTGTGGGCCAGCATCGGGTTGCCGACGATGTCGCCGATGGCAAAGATGTGCGGAACGTTGGTGCGCATCTGGCGATCAACCGGGATGAAGCCACGCTCGGTGACCTGCACGCCGGCCTTCTCGGCATCGATCTTCTTGCCGTTCGGCGAACGCCCGACGGCCACCAGCACACGGTCGAAAGTGCCCTGCGCCAGCGCCGGCGCCTGGCCTTCCTCGGCCGCCTCGAAGGTCACGGTGATGCCCTTGGCATCGGCAGTGACGCCCGAGGCCTTTGTCTTCAGGTGCACTTCGATGCCCTGCTTCTTCAGGCGGTCGGCCAGCGGCTTGACCAGGTCCTTGTCGGCGCCCGGCATCAGCTGGTCCATGAACTCGACCACGGTGACCTTGCTGCCCAGTGCGCTGTACACAGTGGCCATTTCCAGGCCGATGATGCCGCCGCCGACGACCAGCAGCGAGCCCGGCACTTCGGCCAGCTCCAGCGCGTCGGTGGAATCCATCACGCGCTTGTCGTCCCACGGGAAGTTCGGCAGCTTCACCGCCTGCGAACCCGCGGCGATGATGCACTTCTGGAAGCGCAGCAGCTGGGTGCTGCCGTCTGCGGCGGTGATCTCCAGTTCGTTGGCCGAGATGAACCTGCCGACGCCCTGCACATTGCGGACCTTGCGCTGCTTGGCCATGCCGGCCAGGCCCTTGGTCAGCTGGTTGACGACCTTTTCCTTGTACTGGCGCAGCTTGTCCAGGGTGATGGTCGGCTTGCCGAACTCGACGCCGAAATCGCCGGCGTGGGCCACTTCGTCGATCACCGCGGCGGCGTGCAGCAGCGCCTTGGACGGAATGCAACCGACGTTGAGGCAGACGCCGCCGAGGCTGGCGTAGCGCTCGACCAGCACCGTGTCCAGGCCGACGTCGGCGGCGCGGAAGGCGGCGGTGTAGCCGCCCGGGCCGGAGCCCAGCACGACCATTTCGCATTCGATGTCGGCCGGCTTGCCACTGGACAGCGCCGGCTTCGGTGCCACCGGCTCGGCCGGGGCGCGGTGCGAGGGGGTCACCGGCGGCTTGCTGGC
>OKDH01000047.1_pt1 | contig 23240 bp, 26 predicted proteins | sample 1610621 | NCBI WGS metagenome assembly OKDH01 (sample SAMN04436668, study PRJEB24849) | human gut metagenome | biome: human gut; feature: NICU; material: stool | host: Homo sapiens | place: USA: Saint Louis, MO | collected 2010-06-11
GCCATTGCGCACCCCCCAGGTACGGCCTTCGTCGCAGGGGCTGCCGGACAGCTGGCGGACCAGGCGGGCATTGCGCCAGCCGACCGGGCAGCTGCGTTCGCGATTGTTCTGGCTCTCACAGCGGATGGTCTCGCCGGGCCGGCCGTTGTTGCCGCCCCAGCCACCGCCGTTGCCGCCGCCCCAGCCACCACGGGCCTCGACGAATTCGGCGCGGCAGCCATTGCTGACCCAGATGCTGCCATTGCGGCTGCCCCAGGTGCGGCCCTCGTCGCAGGCGCTGCCGGACAGCTGGCGGACCAGCTGCGCATTGCGCCAGCCTGTATTGCACACGCGTTCTCGGTTGTTCTGGCTCTCGCAACGGATCACCCCGCTCTGCGCGGCGGCCGGGGCGGAGGGCAGGGCGAGCGTGGCGATGGTGCCCAGGCTCAGGGTCACGGCCAGGCGGGCCAGGGACAGCGGATTCATGGCGGCATCCCATACGGTGGCAGGTGCCTGACTATAGGGAGGGGGATGATCAAGCCGGTGTGACTGGCCGGATTTGCCCCGGCCGGGGCCTCGGCCGCAGAATACGAGGCTTTCCGGCCCCCGTCCGGTGCCGGCGTTCTCCAGCGGAGCTTCCCCCAATGCGTACCCACTTCTGCGGCCTGGTCGACGAGACCCTGATTGGCCAGACTGTCACCCTCGCCGGTTGGACCGACGTGGCCCGTAACCAGGGCGGCGTCTGCTTCATCGATCTCCGCGATCATGAAGGCATCGTGCAGGTGACCGTGGAGGTCGATAACGCCGAAGTGTTCGCCGTGGCCGCTTCGCTGGGCTACGAGGACGTGCTGCAGGTGGAGGGTGTCGTGCGCGCCCGCCACGCGGTGAACGACAAGATGCGCACCGGCAAGGTGGAAGTGATCGCCACCGCCATCACCGTGCTGAACAAGGCTGCGCCGCTGCCGTTCCACGCCCACGAGAACCCGGGCGAGGAAACCCGCCTGAAGTACCGCTATCTGGACCTGCGCCGTCCGGAAATGCAGCGCATGCAGCGCACCCGCATCAAGCTGGTGCAGGCCCTGCGCCGCCACCTGGACGAAAAGGGCTTCCAGGACATCGAGACCCCGATCCTGACCAAGGCCACCCCGGAAGGCGCGCGCGACTTCCTGGTGCCGGCGCGCATGCACCCGGGCGAGTTCTACGCGCTGCCGCAGAGCCCGCAGCTGTTCAAGCAGATCCTGATGGTGGCCGGCTTCGACCGTTACTACCAGATCGCGCGCTGCTTCCGCGACGAAGCACTGCGTGCCGACCGCCAGCTGGAGTTCACCCAGCTGGACATGGAATTCGCCTTCGTGCGCGAGCGCGACGTGCAGGACTTCGTCGAAGACATGATCCGCGCCATCTTCAAGGAAGTGGTCGACGTCCAGCTGGATGCCAGCTTCCCGCGCATGACCTGGGCCGAGGCGATGCGCCGCTACGGTTCGGACAAGCCGGACCTGCGCATCGCGCTGGAGCTGGTCGACGTGGCTGAACTGGTCAAGGACAGCGGGTTCGCAGTGTTCACCGGCCCGGCCAACGATGCCGAAGGCCGCGTCGCCGCGCTGCGCATCCCGGGCGGTGCAGCGCTGAGCCGCAAGCAGATCGACGAGTACGCCGCGCACGCCGCCAAATACGGCGCCAAGGGCCTGGCCTACATCAAGATCGCCGACAACGGCGAAGTCAGCTCGCCGATCCAGAAGTTCTTCAGCGAGGCCTCCTTCGCTGCGCTGGTCGCCCATGTTGGCGCCGGCAACGGCGACATCGTGTTCTTCGGTGCCGGTGGCTACAACAAGGTCTCCGACTTCATGGGTGCGCTGCGCCTGAAGGCCGGCAAGGACTTCGGCCTGATCGCCGATGGCTGGGCGCCGCTGTGGGTCACCGACTTCCCGATGTTCGAATGGGACGAGGAAGAACAGCGCTACGTCGCCCTGCATCATCCCTTCACCGCACCGGCCGTGGACGACATCGCCGACCTGCGCGCCAACGCCCGTACCGCCGTCTCGCGCGGCTACGACATGGTGCTCAACGGCAATGAAATCGGCGGCGGTTCGATCCGTATCCACCGTCCGGACATGCAGAGCGCAGTGTTCGAGCTGCTCGGCATCGGCGCCGAAGAGGCCCGCGCCAAGTTCGGATTCCTGCTCGACGCGCTGAACTACGGCGCGCCGCCGCACGGTGGCATCGCCTTCGGCATCGACCGCATCGCCGCGCTGATGGCCGGCACCGAGTCGATCCGCGACGTCATCCCGTTCCCGAAGACCACCGGTGCACAGGATCTGATGACCGACGCGCCGTCGCCGATCGTCGACGCGCAGCTGGCCGAAGTGCACATCCAGGTTCGCCCCAAGACCAACTGATCAGGAGATCCAGGCAATGACCGAGTTTGCGTTTTCGCTGGAGTGGGAAAAGCTGGGCAATGAAGGCTCCGAGGCCAACCTGGTCACCGAGCGTGCACGCGTGTTCGGTGGTTGGCTGGTCCGCGTCGGTACCAACCCGGCGGCGATGGCCCTGACCTTCGTCGCCGACGGCGAAGGCCGTTGGGACGGTGAAGACTTCGGCGTCGAGGATTACGAGGACGACGAAGAGGAAGAGTACGACGAGGACGAGGAAGGCGAGGAAGAAGAGGACGAGGACGAGGACGAAGAAGAGTACGAGGAAGAGGACGAGGAAGAAGAGGAGTCGCCTGAAAAGGCTTGACCCCCGCTTCGCCCTGGCGTCAACTTCCTGCATGTATTCGATCCGCCGCGCCACTGTGGACGATGCGCCGACCCTGTCGGCGCTGGCCGCCCGCACGTTCACCGAAACCTTCGGCCATCTGTACCCGCCGCAGGACCTGCAGGCCTTCCTGGAGGAGGCCTACACGGTCGAGCGCCAGCGCGTGATCCTGGCCCACCCCGATTACGCAGTGTGGCTGCTGGAACTGGATGGGGAGGCGGTCGGCCATGCCGCCGCCGGCCCCTGTGGCCTGCCGCATCCGGATGTGAAACCCGGTGACGGCGAACTCAAGCGCCTGTACCTGATCAAGACGCAGCAGAGCTGCGGCTGGGGCAGCCGCCTGCTGGAAACCGCGCTGGCCTGGCTGGAGCGCGAAGGCCCGCGCACGCTGTGGCTGGGCGTGTGGTCGGAGAACTTCGGCGCGCAACGCTTCTACGCCCGCTATGGTTTCGAGAAGGCCGGCGAGTACCTGTTCCCGGTTGGCGATACCAACGATCTTGAATTCATCCTGCGCCGCGCACCGCGCGCGGCCTGACGTTCACCGCCGCTTGCTGCGCGCGCGTGTTCAATCACCTCACGTTCCTGCCCCGCTGACCGCCAGGCTGTTTGCATGACTCCCCCCGTATTGCTGCTGCATGGCATCTGGAATGCCCGCGCCTGGGTCGGGCCGCTGGCCTGGCGCCTGCGCGCGCGTGGTTTCCAGGTGCATGCGTTCGGTTACTCCTCGGTGTTCGGTGGTCCCGACGTGGCGGTGCCCCAGCTGCTGGAACGGTTGGCCGACGCCGGGCCGTTGTCGCTGGTCGGCCACAGCCTGGGCGGGTTGCTGGCGCTGGAAGCGCTGCGGCGCAATCCGCAGCTGCCGGTGCAGCGCGTGGTCTGCCTGGGTTCACCGCTGCGCGGCAGTGGCACCGCACGCTCGTTGTCCGAGCACGGCTGGGGCCTGGCGCTGGGACGCAGCAGCGAGCTGCTGCTCGATGGCCTGCCGGACTGGCAGGGCAGGGCCGAGGTTGGCCTGATTGCCGGCTCGGTGCCGCACGGGCTGGGCAGCCTGCTGGGTGCCATCGACGATGCCTCCGACGGCACCGTGGCACTGGCCGAGACCCGGCTGCCGGGCCTGGCCGACCATTGCGTGGTCCGCACCAGCCACAGCGGCCTGGTGGTGTCGCTCGACGCTGCGCGGCAGACCGCGCATTTCCTGCGCCATGGCAAGTTCGACCACAGCCGCGACGCGGCGGCAGCATAGGGGCAGGGGAGGCAGGCCGCCCTGTAGAGCCGAGCCCATGCTCGGCTGCATTCCGTCGGGCCCATTGAGCCGAGCATTGGCTCGGCTCTACAACAATACGGGCCTAGACACGGTTGCAGCGCCCGATCAGGTAGAATCCGCGCCTTGATCCTGAAGCAGCCAGACGGTAGCACCCATGGGTAGAGGCCCCTCCATCGAAGCCCGCAAGAACGCGTCCGACGCGAAGCGCGGCAAGATTTTCACCAAGATCATCCGCGAGATCGGCGTTGCCGCGCGCGGCGGTGGAGGCGACCCCAACAACAATCCGCGCCTGCGCGTGGCCGTGGACAAGGGCCTGGCCGTGAACATGTCCAAGGACGTGATCGAGCGTGCCATCAAGAAGGCGACCGGTGAGCTGGAAGGCGTCGACTACGAGGAAGTCCGCTACGAGGGCTACGCTCCGGGTGGCGTGGCCGTGATCGTCGACTGCCTGACCGACAATCGCGTGCGCACTGTGGCCGACGTCCGCCATGCGTTCAGCAAGTGCGGTGGCAACATGGGCACCGAAGGCTCGGTGGCCTTCATGTTCAAGCGCCTGGGCGTGCTCAGCTTCGCCGCAGGGGCCGACGAGGAAGCCATCACCGAAGCGGCCATTGAGGCCGGTGCCGATGACATCGTGGTCTACCCCGATGACGGCTCGATCGATGTGGTCACCAGCCCTGACGCGTTCAACGCGGTGAAGGATGCGATGGCCGCCGCCGGCCATGTCGCCGACCACGCCGAGATCACCTTCCGCGCGGACAACGACATCAAGGTTGAAGGCGACGTCGCCCTGCAGGTCAAGAAGCTGCTGGACATGCTCGAAGACCTGGACGACGTGCAGGACGTGTATTCCAACGCCGAACTCGGCGCCGACGCCTACGCCTGAGCCGTCTGCGACGGCCTGGGCGCGGGCCGTTGAACGGTCACCGCGGACAGCCATGAGCCCCCTACGCCTGCCAGCGCATCCCGTTCCGCCCCGCCAGGAGTGCAGCATGACCCGCATCCTCGGCATCGACCCCGGTTCGCAGCGGACCGGGGTCGGCATCATCGATGTCGATGCCGCCGGCCGCGTCACCTACGTGCACCACCAGCCATTGGTGCTGCTGGGCGCCGACGACTTCCCGCAGCGCATGAAGCTGCTGGTGCTGGGCCTGGCCGACCTGTGCCGCGAGTACCAGCCGCAGGAAGTGGCCATTGAAAAGGTGTTCATGGCCCGTAATCCCGATTCGGCGCTGAAGCTGGGCCAGGCCCGGGGCGCGGCGATCTCGGCCGTGGTGCTGCGCGACCTGCCGGTGCACGAATACGCCGCCAGCGAGATCAAGCTCGCCGTGGTTGGCCGTGGTGGCGCCGAAAAGCAACAGGTTCAACACATGGTCGGGCTCATGCTCAACCTGAAAACCAAGCTGCAGGCCGACGCGGCCGACGCGTTGGCGGTGGCGATCACCCATGCCCACGTACGGGCAACGGCCAACCGCCTGGGGCGCAGTGCCCGCCAGGCGTGGGGCCGCAAATGAGGAGCTGCACGCAATGATCGGTCGACTGCGCGGCATCGTCGCCTACAAGGCGCCGCCGTGGCTGGTGGTGGACGTGAACGGGGTGGGCTACGAACTGGAGGCGCCGATGAGCACCTTCTACGACCTGCCCGAGCTCGGCCGCGAGGTCACGCTGTACACCCACTACGCGCAGAAGGAAGACAGCGTTTCGCTGTACGGCTTCCTGCGCGAGGGGGAGCGGCGCCTGTTCCGCGACGTGCAGAAGGTCAGTGGCATCGGCGCGAAGATCGCGCTGGCGGTGCTGTCCGGCGTTTCCGTCGAGGAGTTCGCGCGCATGGTCCAGGCCGGTGACATCACCGCGCTGACCCGCATTCCCGGCATCGGCAAGAAGACTGCCGAACGCATGGTGCTGGAACTGCGTGACCGTGCAGCCCAGTTCGGCGCCGGCGGCGCGCTGCCCACCGGCAGCGGCCCAGCCCCGGCCGACCCGCTGTCCGATGCCACCGTGGCCCTGCAGCAGCTGGGCTACAAGCCGGCCGAAGCGGCACGCATGGCCCGCGACGCCTTCAATGAAGGCGACGAAGTGGCCACCGTGATCCGCAAGGCGCTGCAGTCGGCGCTGCGCTGAGCCGCGTCCCTTTCCTTCAACGAACCGCCTGAGCGTCGCCAGGAGTCCCATGTCCAGCAGTCAAACCCCGCACGCAGCTGCCCCCGGCAGCCACGGTCACGCCCCTCCAGCAGGAGGCATGGCGCTGATCATCGGTGCGATCGGCGTGGTGTTCGGCGATATCGGTACCAGCCCGCTGTACACGCTGAAGGAGGCGTTCTCGCCGCACTACGGGCTCAACAGCGACCACGACACCGTGCTGGGCGTGCTGTCGCTGGCGTTCTGGGCGCTGAACATCGTGGTCACGCTGAAGTACGTGACCATCATCATGCGCGCCGACAACGACGGCGAGGGCGGCATCATGGCGCTGATGGCGTTGACCCAGCGCACGCTGCGCAACGGCTCGCGCTCGGCCTACGTGGTCGGCATCCTCGGCATTTTCGGTGCGTCGCTGTTCTTCGGCGACGGCGTGATCACCCCGGCGATATCGGTGCTGGGTGCGGTGGAGGGCCTGGAGGTGGCCGCGCCGGGCCTGCATGCCTTCATCGTGCCGATCACGGTGGTGGTGCTGTTGATGGTGTTCGCGGCGCAGCGCTTCGGTACCGAGAAGATCGGCAAGGCCTTCGGCCCCATCACGTCGGTCTGGTTCATCTCGCTGGCGGCGATCGGCATCTACAACATCGTCGATGCGCCGGAAGTGCTCAAGGCATTCAACCCGTGGTGGGCGATCCGCTTCTTCATGGAGCACAGCTGGCATGGGATCTTCATCCTCGGCGCAGTGGTGCTGGCGGTGACCGGTGGCGAGGCGCTTTACGCCGACATGGGCCACTTCGGCGCCAAACCGATCCGCCACGCCTGGTATTTCTTCGTGCTGCCGTGCCTGGTGCTGAACTACCTGGGGCAGGGCGCACTGGTGCTCAACCACCCCGAAGCGCTGAAAAACCCGTTCTTCGAGGCGGTGCCGCCGTGGGCGCTGTACCCGATGATCATCCTGGCCACCATGGCGGCGGTGATTGCCTCGCAGTCGGTCATCACCGGCGCGTTCTCGGTCTCGCGTCAGGCGATGCAGCTGGGCTACATCCCGCGCATGCGCATCAAGCACACCTCGCACGACACCATCGGCCAGATCTACATCCCAGGCATCAACTGGGGCATCGCGGTAATGGTGATCGGCCTGGTGCTGGCCTTCCGCAGCTCGTCCAACCTGGCAGTGGCCTACGGCATCTCGGTGTCGGCCACCATGCTGATCGACACCCTGCTGCTGGCCCTGGTGGCCCGTTCGCTGTGGCCGAAGGCGCGCGCCTGGCTGCTGCCGCTGTGCGTGGTGTTCTTCATCATCGACCTCGGCTTCGTCATCGCCAACGGTGCCAAGCTGCTGCAGGGCGCCTGGTTCCCGGTGGTACTGGGGATCTTCCTGTTCACCATGATGCGCACCTGGCGCCGTGGCCGCGAACTGCTGCGCGATGAGATCCGCAAGGACGGCATCCGCCTGGATACCTTCCTGCCTGGGCTGATGCTGGCACCGCCGGTGCGCGTGCCGGGCACTGCAGTGTTCCTCACCGCCGACCCGACCGTCGCCCCGCATGCGCTGATGCACAACCTCAAGCACAACAAGGTGCTGCACGAACGCAACGTGTTCCTGCACGTGGAGACCCTGCCGATCCCGTATGCGATGGAAGGGCAGCGGCTGAAGATCGAATCGGTGGGCGACGAGTTCTACCGCGTCTACGTGCGCTTCGGCTTCATGGAAACCCCGGACGTGCCGCTGGCGCTGATGCGCTCGTGCGACCACGGTGGCATCTACTTCGACCCGATGGACACCACCTTCTTCGCCAGCCGCGAAACCATCGTGGCCACCGCCAACCGCGGCATGCCGATCTGGCGCGACAAGCTGTTCGCGCTGATGCACCGGAATGCCGCGCCGGCCACCGGCTTCTTCCGTATTCCCGGCAACCGCCTGGTCGAACTCGGGGCCCAGGTCGAGATCTGAGGTCTGGTAGTGCCGGCCGCTGGCGGGCATCCGCCGCACCACCGGTGTTCATGGGGTTGCCGGCCAGCGGCCGGCACTACCGTGCTTCCGGCCCCGGAATGCAACCATTTACCGCATAATCACGGTATGACCGACGACCGCATCATCGGCGCCGGCGCCACCCGCGAGGATGACGCCGCCGACGCCAGCATCCGCCCCACGCGCCTGGCCGACTATCTCGGCCAGGCCCCGGTGCGCGAGCAGATGGAGATCTACATCGAAGCGGCCAAGGGACGCGGCGACGCGCTCGACCACGTGCTGATCTTCGGGCCGCCCGGCCTGGGCAAGACCACGCTCAGCCACGTCATCGCCAACGAACTGGGCGTGGCCCTGCGGGTGACCTCCGGCCCGGTGATCGAGAAGGCCGGCGACCTGGCCGCGCTGCTGACCAACCTGCAGCCGCACGACGTGTTGTTCGTGGATGAGATCCACCGCCTGTCGCCGGTGGTCGAGGAAGTGCTGTACCCGGCGATGGAAGACTTCCAGATCGACATCATGATCGGTGAGGGCCCCGCGGCCCGTTCGATCAAGATCGACCTGCCGCCGTTCACCCTGATCGGTGCCACCACCCGCGCCGGCCTGCTGACCGCGCCGCTGCGCGACCGCTTCGGCATCGTCCAGCGGCTGGAGTTCTACAGCGTCGAGGAGCTGACCCGGATCGTGCGCCGCTCGGCCACCATTCTCGGCATCGACTGCACCGCCGACGGCGCCGGCGAGATCGCGCGGCGCGCGCGCGGCACCCCGCGTATCGCCAACCGCCTGCTGCGCCGCGTGCGCGACTACGCGCAGGTGAAGGCGGGCGGCCACATCGACGAGGCCGTGGCGCAGGCCGCGATGAAGATGCTCAAGGTTGATCCGGAAGGCTTCGACGAGCTCGACCGGCGCCTGCTCAAGACCCTGGTCGACTACTTCGATGGCGGCCCGGTCGGCATCGAGTCGCTGGCCGCGGCGCTGTCCGAGGAGCGCGGCACGCTGGAAGACGTGGTCGAGCCGTACCTGATCCAGCAGGGCTTCCTGGTGCGCACCGCGCGCGGTCGCATGGCCACCCACAAGGCCTACCGGCACATGGGCCTGAAGCCGAAGAACCCGCCGCAGGATCTGTTCGCGGAGGTTCCCGATGTCGGTTGAGCCACTATTCAGTTGGCCGACACGCATTTACTGGGAAGATACCGACGCAGGCGGCGTGGTCTACCACGCCCGCTACGTGGCCTTCATGGAACGGGCCCGGACCGAATGGATGCGTGCGCTCGGCTACGGCCAGGAGCGCATGCGCGCCGAGCATGGGATGGTCTTCGCGGTGCGCTCGATGCAGATGGATTTCATCAAGCCGGCACGGCTGGATGACACCCTGCAGGTGAGCGCCCGCCTGGTCCAGCTGAAGAAGGCCAGCATGGTCTTCGACCAGCAGATCCTGCGCGACGGCGAGCTGCTGCTGTCGGCCCGGGTCCGCATCGCCGCACTGGAAGCGGCCAGTTTCCGCCCGCGTGGCATGGACGAGGCCGTCCTTGCCATGCTGCAACCCCACCTCCACCCCGAATCCGAACACTGAGGAACAACGGATGATCGCAACGCTCCTGGCCCTGCAGGCCACGGTCACCGAGGCACTGCCGGCCGACGTCAGCAACGCCGCGACACAGACCCTTGCCCAGGCCACCACCGGCGGCGGCATCAACTACCTCGAACTGATGGCCAAGGCCAGCCTGCCGGTGAAGATCATCGTGCTGCTGCTGCTGGTCGGCTCGTTCGTCAGCTGGGTGATCATTTTCCGCAAGGCCCGCGTGTTCAAGCAGGCCACCCGCGAAGCTGACGAGTTCGAGAACCGCTTCTGGTCCGGCGCCGACCTGGGCAAGCTGTACAGCGCCGCCACCGACCGCAGCCGCAGCGTGACCGGCCTGGAAGCCATCTTCGAAGCTGGTTTCCGCGAGTACACCCGCCTGCGCGACAAGCGCCGCCTGGATGGCCGTGCGCAGCTGGAAGGCGCGCAGCGTGCCATGCGCACCACCTACACCCGCGAAGTGGACCAGCTTGAGCGCAACCTGGAACTGCTGGCCAACATCGGTTCGACTGCCCCGTACGTGGGCCTGGTCGGTACCGTGTTCGGCATCATGGTGACCATGCACGACATGATCAGCAGCGGTGCGCAGGCCGGTATCGCCGCCGTCGCGCCAGGCATCTCCGAAGCCCTGTTCGCCACCGCCATCGGCCTGTTCGTGGCGATCCCGGCGGTGTGGGCCTACAACCGCTTCACCACCCGCGTGGAGCGCATGTCGGTGCGGTTCGAGACCTTCGCCGAAGAGTTCAGCTCCATCCTGCAGCGCCAGAGCGCTGGCGACGAGTAAGCGCCTGACCCGGGAGTCCAAGCCATGTCCGCTGCCATCGGTCGCCGCAAGCGCCGCAAGCTGAAATCGGAAATCAACGTCGTTCCCTACATCGACGTCATGCTGGTGCTGCTGATCATCTTCATGGTCACCGCGCCGCTGCTCACCCTGAGCTTCGACGTCGACCTGCCGCAATCCAACGCCAAGGCGCTGGAAAGCAAGCAGGACCCGGTGATCGTCTCGGTGCGCCAGGACGGCCAGCTCAGCCTGAAGCTGCCCGACGCCAAGGAGCCGACCGCCGTGTCGGCCGAGGAACTGGAAGGCCGCCTGGCCGGCATCGCCGCCCAGGACAAGGGCGTGCGCGTGATCGTCGCCGCCGACCGTGCCGTGGCCTATGAAAAGGTCATCGCCGCGATGGATGTCATCAAGCGCGCCAAGGTAGACAAGGTAGGCCTGGCCACCGATGCACGCTGACGCCCTGCCACCTCCGCAGCAGCGCGAACCCGGCTGGGGCCTGCCCCTGGCGCTGGCGTTGCTGGTGCACCTGCTGGTCGCGCTGGTCTTCATCGTGGCCTGGTTCTGGTCGCCCGAGCGCAACACCGACGCCGCCGCCGGTGATCCGTCGGTGGAGGCCAGCCTGGCGCTGTCCGCGTCCGAAGCGTCCGCCGCCCGCCAGGCCCTGCGCCAGTCCGAAAAGCTGGAGGACCTGCCGCCGCCGGTGGCCGAGCCGGTTCCGGTGCCGGAAGACACCATTCCGCCGCCACAGCCGATTCCCGAGCCGCGCCCACAGGACGCCCCCACGCCGCAGCAGCAACAGGCACAGGAGCGTGTCGCGCAGCCGGATACCAAGGACCAGGAAGCGGTCAGCGCGTTGGCCATCTCGCAGGAGAAGGCCAGGCAGGAGCAGGAAGCCAAGCGCCGCCAGGAGCAGATCGACCTGACCGAACGCAAGCGCCAGGAAGAGGCCGAGCAGAAGCTGCGCCTGGCCAAGCAGCAGGAAGAAGACGCGAAGAAGAAGCTGGCCGATCAGGCGCGTCAGGCTGCGGACAAGGCCGAGGCCGAGAAGCAGAAGAAGATCGCCGAGATCCGTGCCCGCCGCGAACAGGCCGAAAAGGAAGCCAAGCTGGCTGAGCAGAAGCTGCGCCAGGTCGCCGCCGCGCGCAATGCCGCGGGCAGTGCCGCCGCCGGTTCCAGCGGTGCGTCCCAGCCGGCCGCCGGTGGTGGTGGCAACAGCGATGATCTTTCGGCCAAGTACGCCGCGGCGATCCAGGCCAAGGTGCTGTCGCAGTGGGTGCGGCCGGACACGGTGCCGCTGGGCCAGCGCTGCCAGATCACCATCACCCAGATTCCGGGTGGCACGGTGATGCAGGCCAAGGTCAGCCCGAACTGCCCGTACGACGAGGCCGGCAAGCGTTCGATCGAGGCCGCCGTGCTCAACGCGCAGCCGCTGCCGTACCGTGGCTTCGAGTCGGTGTTCGCACGCACGCTCAACTTCACGTTTACTGCCCAAGATCGCTGAGGCGGCGGGCCGGGGCGGCTCTCGAGCCACCCGCGCCCACGGTTGTCGCGCTTGCCTCTGGTGTGCTCGGTTTCGACCGGGCAGGCTGTGGGCTGCTGTCGAACACCGTCCTCCGGGGCGGCGTGACCAGGGCAGACGGTGCGATGCTAGCCACGACGTTAACGGTGCGTGAGAAGACGGGCTGGAACTGACCCGGAATTCACGTACCCTTGGTTCATGATTGCGAAGCGGTTCACTCCCGCTTTGTTATCCCTCGTTCCGGTTTCCCCTTATTGAGCGCTCCATGAAAAAGATGCCTCGCTGGCTTGCCGTGTTTGCGGCCCTGTTGCTGCCCTTTGCTGCTGTCGCGCAGCAGAAGGGGCTGGATATCGACATCATCGGCGGCAATGCCTCCGCGCTGCCGATCACCATCGTGCCGATGCCCTATCAGGGTTCGTCGGCCGCTCCGCAGACCGACGTCGCCGGCGTGGTCCGTGCCGATCTGGAGCGTTCGGGTCAGTTCCGCACGCTGCCGGAAGCGCAGATCGTCGAGAAGCCCGTGCGGGGGGGGGATATCCAGTTCGCGACCTGGCGCGCGCTGAAGCAGAACTACATCGTGGTCGGCCGCGTGCTTGATGCCGGTGCGGGTGCCTACCGCGTCGAGTACGAACTGTTCGACGTGCCCAAGGGCGAGCGCCTGCTGGGCCTGGCGATGACCGCCCGTGGCAACGCCATGCGCGACGTTGCCCACCAGATGGCCGACGCCATCTACGAAAAGATCACCGGTGTGCGCGGCGCCTTCTGGACTCGCATCGCCTACGTGACCGCCAGTGGCAAGGGCGACGCCATGCGCTACGCGCTGATGGTGGCCGATTCCGATGGCTTCAACCCGCAGACCATCGTGCGCTCGGCCGAGCCGCTGCTGTCGCCGTCGTGGAGTCCGGATGGCAGCAAGCTGGCCTACGTCAGCTTCGAGCGTGGCAATTCGGCCATCTACATCCAGAACATCGGCACTGGAGCGCGCGAGCTGGTCACCAGCTTCCGCGGCATCAACAGCGCCCCGGCGTTCTCGCCGGATGGCCGCAAGCTGGCCCTGACCCTGTCGCGCTCCGGTAACCCGGAAATCTACGTGATGGACCTGGGCAGCAAGCAGCTGACCCAGCTGACCAACCACTTCGCCATTGATACCGAGCCGACCTGGGCACCGGACGGCAGCGCGGTGTACTTCACCTCCGATCGCGGCGGCCGTCCGCAGGTCTACAAGGTCGGTGCCGGTGGCGGCAGCGCCGAGCGCGTCACCTTCCAGGGCAACTACAATGCCAAGCCCTCGGTGTCCTACGATGGCAAGAAGATCGCCGTCGCCCAGGGCTCGGGCAACAGCTACAAGATCGCGATGATGGACAGCTCGCTGGGGTCGCCCCGCTGGAGCACGCTGTCCCCGGGTTCGCTGGATGAATCTCCGAGCTTTGCGCCCAACGCAAGCATGGTGCTGTACGCCGCCCGCGAAGGTGGCCGTGGTGTGTTGTATGCCGTTTCGGCCGATGCGCGGGTTCGCCAGCGCCTGGTCCTGGCCGACGGTGATGTGCGCGAACCGGCATGGTCCCCATACCGTACCCAGCGCTAAAAGAGTGTTAATATTTTCGTTGTCTTGAACCCCTCATCGGCTTAGGAGCCACAAAGGTATCGCCATGAACAAGTCCACCCGCGTTCTGCTTGTTTCCCTGCTGTCTGTGGCCGTCCTGGCCGGTTGCTCGAAGAAGGTGAAGGAAGAGCCGGCAGCCCCGGTCGACACCGGCACCTCGACCACCACCCCGACCGGTCCGTCGACCTCCGGCCTGTACGGCCCGGGCGATCTGGACACCGACGCCTGCCTGCGCCAGCGCGTTGTCTACTTCGACCTGGACAAGGAAGACGTGAAGCCGGAATTCCAGGCCATCATGGCGTGCCACGCCAAGTACCTGCGTGACCGTCCGTCCTCGCGCATCACCCTGCAGGGCCACACCGACGAGCGCGGTTCGCGCGCGTACAACCAGGCCCTGGGTGAGCGTCGTGGCAACGGCGTCAGCTCGGCCCTGCAGGCCAACGGTGGTTCGGCTTCGCAGCTGACCGTCGTGTCCTACGGTGAAGAGCGTCCGGTCTGCACCGAGTCGAACGAGTCGTGCTGGTCGCAGAACCGTCGCGTCGAAATCGTCTACACCGCGCAGTAATCCATGCGCATTGGCATCAAACTGATGCTGGTCGTTGCGGCAGCCCTCGTGGCTGCCGCACCGGCGCACGCACAGCGACAGAGCCTGGCTGACCGTGTCGGCGCGCTCGAGCAGCAGATGTACAACAACAGTGCCAACCAGGACCTGTTGAACCAGATCAATCAGCTGCGGCAGCAGGTCACCAGCCTGCAGGCCTCGATCGAGCAGTTGCAGCATGACAACGCCCAGCTCAAGCAGTCCGCCCAGGACCAGTACCTGGATCTGGACAGCCGCCTGAACCGGTTGGAAGGGGGCAACGCCGCCCCGGCCCTGCCGCCCGTTCCGGCGAGCGCGCCGAAGGCCGCACCGGCCCCGGCAAAACCCGCAGCGGCGGCCACTTCCGAGCGGCCGCCTTCGGTCCATGGTGATGCTGGCAGCCTTGCCGCCACCGGCGACGAGCGCACCTCCTACAACGTTGCCTTCGATGCGTTGAAGGCCGGCAGGTACGACGATTCGGCGCAGCTGTTCCTGAGCTTCCTGGAGTTGTACCCGAACGGCGTGTACGCGCCGAACGCGCTGTACTGGCTGGGCGAGAGCTACTACGCCACCCGCAATTTCCCGATGGCCGAGACCCAGTTCCGAGAGCTGCTCTCGCGCTATCCGACCCACGACAAGGCCGCGGGCGGCCTGCTCAAGATCGGCCTCTCGCAGTACGGCGAGGGAAAGGTCGACCAGGCCCAGCAGACGCTGGAGACCGTCGTGGCGCAGTACCCCGGCTCGGACGCCGCGCGCACCGCGCAGGACCGCCTGCAGTCCATCCGCCTGGGCAAGCAGATCCGCTGATCCGCTGAGCGGGCGTACAATAGGTGCCCTGTAGAGCCGAGCCCACGCTCGGCTGCTTTCGTTTCCGGACCAGCAAAGCCGTCCGGTTGCTGTTGTAGAGCCGAGCCATGCTCGGCTGCTTTCGTTACCGGCCACGGTAGCCCACCCGCCACGTGTCCCACCAAGAAGTACCCGCCATGACCGCCGTTACCCCGTCAAACGCCGTCGCCACCCCCAGCGACATCGTGCAGTCGCCGCTGCCGCGCCTGAAGATCACCGAGATATTCACCTCGCTGCAAGGCGAGGCCGATACCGCCGGCTGGCCGACCGTGTTCGTGCGCCTGACCGGCTGCCCGCTGCGCTGCCAGTACTGCGACACCGCCTATGCCTTCCACGGCGGCACCTGGTGGGACATCGACGACATCGTGGCCGAGGTGCTGGCCCAGGGCGTCCGCCACGTCTGCGTGACCGGCGGCGAGCCGCTGGCGCAGAAGCGCTGCCTGGTGCTGCTGCAGAAGCTGTGCGATGCGGGCATGGATGTCTCGCTGGAAACCTCCGGCGCGCTGGATGTCAGTGCAGTGGACCCGCGCGTGTCGCGCGTGGTCGACATCAAGACGCCGGGCTCGGCCGAAGCCGTCCGCAATCGCCTGGAAAACCTGCCGCTGCTGACCGTCCGCGACCAGATCAAGTTCGTCATCTGCAACCGCGAGGACTACGACTGGGCCAAGGCCATGGTCGCCGAGCACGGCCTGGTGGAGCGTTGCACCGTGTTCTTCTCGCCGAGCAAGGGCGAGATCAGCGCGCGGCAGTTGGCCGACTGGATCGTCGAAGACCGGCTGCCGGTGCGCTTCCAGATGCAGTTGCATAAAATCCTGTGGAACGACGAGCCGGGCCGATGAGCCGGCGCAGCGTTCCCTGATGTAGCTCCGGCGCGGGACAGCGTGCTGGCTTTCCCCTCCCAACCGGAAGATTTCCCATGAAGAAGGCAGTCGTGCTTCTCTCCGGCGGCATGGATTCAGCCGCCGTCATCGCCATGGCCCAGGAACAGGGCTTTGCCGTGCATGCCCTGAGCGTGCGCTACGGCCAGCGCCACACCTCCGAACTGGATGCCGCAGCCCGCGTGGCCAAGGCCCAGGGCGTGGTCGCGCACAAGACCGTGGACGTGGACCTGCGCAGCATCGGTGGCTCGGCGCTGACCGATGACATCGACGTACCGGAGGCGGGCGGAGCCGGCATTCCGGTCACCTACGTGCCGGCGCGCAATACCATCATGCTGTCGCTGGCGCTGGGCTGGGCCGAAGTGCTCGGTGCCAATGACATCTTCTGCGGCGTCAACGCTGTCGACTACTCCGGCTACCCGGACTGCCGCCCCGAGTTCGTGGCCGCGTTCCAGGCGCTGGCCAACCTGGCCACAAAGTCGGGCGTGGAAGGCGCCGGCATCAAGGTGCATGCCCCGCTGCAGTTCCTCAGCAAGGGCCAGATCGTCAGCGAAGGCGTGCGCCTGGGCGTGGACTTCGGCCTGACCGTGTCCTGCTACAACGCCGACGCCAACGGCGCTGCCTGTGGCCACTGCGACGCCTGCCGCCTGCGCGCGCAGGGTTTCGCCGAAGCCGGCGTGCCCGACCCCACGCGGTACGCCTGACCGCGCCTGGTAGAGCCGGCCGCTGGCCGGCTTCCCCGGTGGGGCAATCACTCCCTCGGTGGTGCCAACCGTTGGTCCGCACTCCTTGACCTAGCGGGCCTGCAACCATCCCGATGCCTCGATGAAGGCCCGCACCGCAGCCGGATCGGCATAGTCCAACTCAATCATCCGCGCGATACCGGCCTTCTCGTCGGCCTGCTGGCGCATGTACTCCTGCGCGATACGGTAGCCGGCGTAGTAGCCCAGGTCACTCACCCCGAACGGATTGCGCGCGCTGTTGTACAGCCAGTTGTCCAGGTTGTCCCCGTGCATCTCCGCACGGAAGCGCGCGCGGATTTCCGCTTCGTGCGCTGGCCCATAGGTGTACAGCGGCAACGCCGGGCGGCGCCCGCTGATGCGCTCTGTCACGTATTCGGCCACGCCTTCGCGTACCGCGTACTGGGCCAGGCTGCCGGTGGTCTCGCGCTGCTGGGTATGCACGTATTCGTGCAGGTTGTTCTGCGCGTTGTTCGCACCGGGGCGGCTGTCGTAGAAGATCCGCAGGCGGCTGCGCATCGGCTCGGGCAGCTCGCTCACGTCCACGCGCTCATCGCCGAGCGCCATCTCCGCGCCGATCAATACCTTGTTGCCCAGCGTGGTGCCGCCTGTGCGCAGCACGCCCACTGCATAGGTGATGGTGGCTGGACGCAGTGCCGGGTAGAGCGCCCGGAACGCAGTCAGGTCGCGCTCCAGCGTGGCGCTGGCGAGCTGTGCGTTGGCGGTGAGCGGCCGCACCGACGTCCAGAAGCGCGGCCACGCCCACATGGCCACGGCGTATTCGCGGGCAGTGTAGTGGCGCACCTGCATCAGCGCATGCAGCCCGGGGCTGCCGGGATCGATGTAGCGTTGCTGGACCAGCGCCACCCGGCGTTCGCCATCGGGTTCGGCGCGCACCGCATCATAGGTGGCCCAGAAGCGGGCGATGTCGTCGGTGACGACCTGGGGCGGGGCGGCCAGGGCTGCGCAGGGCAGCAGGGCGGCAAGCAGGCTGGCGATCAGACGCATCCATGGCTCCGGGAAAGGATCACAGATGGGATGCGACAATGGCCCGAAAGGTTTAAGCCGCTGGTAGTGCCGGCCGCTGGCCGGCATCCTCGACACACCCGGGTTTCACGCGACCGGCCAAAGTAGGGTAGAATGCCCACCCCGCCGAAAGGCTGGGGCAGTGCAATGGGCCGTTAGCTCAGTCGGTAGAGCAGAAGACTTTTAATCTTTTGGTCGAAGGTTCGAATCCTTCACGGCCCACCAATGCGGTCAATGACCCAAGTCATTCAAAAAGGCACCGCTCAGCGGTGCCTTTTGTGTTGTTGCCCGCAAAATGCCTATTTCGCCTTGGCGCCGCGCGCCCGCGCCGCCTCGCGTTCCGCCGCCACCTGCGTGGCAACGGCTGCAGCATTGGCGGCGGCATTCGCAGCCCGCTCCGCCGCAGCACGATCCGCATCGAACCGCGCCTGCCGCTGGGCGCTGTAGGCGCGTTCCAGTTCCAGCGAGGCAAGGAAACTGTCTGGATGCTTCGCCGCACACGCCCGCTGTACCAGTTGCACAGCATGATCGGACAGCCCGGGCTGGATATTGCCCAGCAGGCAATCGGCATACGGTACGGACGCAGCGGGGCCAGCAGCCAGCGCGGCAACGATCACGACATTCAACACGCAAACCTCCTTGTAGGTTTCGATGGGACCCGGTACCGGCCGGTCCGGCCCCAGTATGGCCCGGTTTGCAGTACAGGGTGAGGCTACTCCGGCCGCACGTCCCGGCACACCAGCTCGGCCAGACTGCGGCAGGCAAAGAACAGCCCTTCAACCACGCCGGCATCCAGATGCCGGTCCGGCGTGGCCATTGCTCGGCAGCGGTCGGCGGCGTGCAGCATTTCCGCCACGGTCAGCATGCCAATGGCGGCTCGTTCCACCCGCGACAGGGCAACCCCGCGCCCCGCAGATAGGCTGGTTTCAGGCCAGGGCAGGCCATCGGCGCCTTCGCCCGCGCGGATGCGTTTGAGGCAGCCAGAAACGTGCTCAGTTCGGGCGCAGGGTTGTCGTCGTCATCGTGGGTGCTGGCGGCGTATGAAGCATAGGGCGGACGGTCGGTCATCTCGGCTTCCTCAGCTCTGGAGTGGGCGTGCCACCGCGCAGGGCGGGTGGCAGGCGATGCGTGGCTGCAAGCCGGAATGACATCACGTAGTAGCCGGCGGGTCCGAAGCCCCCCACGCACCGCCCGCCATGAAGGCCGACGGATCACCCGCCGGCACGGTCCAAAGACAGTGTCGGCGGGTGAGCGCAAACAACAGCGTGAATGTCATTACGGGCTTGCAGGCCCGCTGCCACCCGTTGTCGGTGGCGCAGTATGGTGTTTACGCCTGCGCCTGGAGCTCAATGAGGATTTTCCGAAGAACGATGCGGAATCCAGGCGCGCGACGATGGTGGCGCAGGCCGCGCCGACGCAGCAAGCGACAGGGCGCGACGCATGTGCTCATGCGCTCGGTCGGTCGCGTTGGACAATGTCGGTAACTGCCGCTGACGGCACGTTTGCCGTGGTGGGGAACGTGGAAAGTGCGCGCCACGGTTGCCAGCCGTGGTGGTGCGGAACAGCGGGTCACGCACTCAAAAATCGGTGCATCTGCGACGTCCAAGGTGTTGTAGAGCCGAGCCATGCTCGGCTGCGGTTTGCGCGGTGGGCTGAGCCGAGCGTGGGCTCGGCTCTACAGTGATCCGTCCCATCCGCGACGGTTGAACTGTTGTAGAGCCGAGCCATGCTCGGCTGCGATTCGCATGGGAAACCGAGCCGTACCCGGTTGCGCGCGGGGAGGTCATCCCCCGCATGGCATGGATCTATGCATCTGGCAGGGATGCTGAGCGTGCAGAAGCCGCCAATGCCTGCCGCTGGGCGCTATGCTCGGCCTCTTTCCCAGGACGGGTCACCCCATGCGCTTGATCATGCTGTCGCTGTTGTTGTCCGCCGTCTCCGTCGCGCCGTTGATGGCCGCCGAACCGGCGCCGTCCGTACAATCAGCGGCCGCAACCCCGCTGGTGATCGGCGAGACCTTCACCGTTGAGTCGAAGGCGCTGGGCGAGACCCGCCGCATCAACGTCTACCGCCCGCAGCCGTGGGGCCTGGACCCGAAAACACCGCTGCCGGTGATCTACATGCCCGACGGCGGCATCGATGAGGACTTCCTGCACGTGGCAGGACTGGTGCAGGTGCTGAGCGGCAATGGCAGCATGCGCCCGTTCCTGCTGGTCGGCATCGAGAACACCGAGCGCCGTCGCGACATGACCGGCCCCAGCAGCGATCCGCAGGACCAGAAGATCGCGCCGCGCATTGGGGGTTCCGCGGCCTACCGCACGTTTCTGCGCGATGAACTGATGCCGCAGGTACGCCAGCGCTACCCGACCACCGACGAGCGCGCGCTGATCGGTGAGTCGCTGGCCGGCCTGTTCGTGGTTGAGACGCTGCTGCAGGAACCGGCGCTGTTCAACAGCTACATCGCGCTGGATCCCAGCCTGTGGTGGAACCGCGGCGCGATGCTGGCCGGAGTGGCCAAGCAGTTGCCTGCGGTGACGCGTGCGCAGCCGCACGTATTCCTGGCCAGCAGCGGGCAGTCGGAGCTGGCCGCCTCTGCCGCACGACTAGCCGCATTGCTGCAGCACGCCTCGCCGTCGCCGCTGGTGAAGTACCTGCCACTGCCGGAGGAAACCCACGCGACCCTCTATCACCCGGCCGCAATGTAGGCGCTGCGCACGCTGTTCCCGGCACCACCGCCGGCCTCGCCCTGACCGCACTGGCACCGGGCTGCACGCCATGCAAGGATGCGGCAGCGGTGCCATGCGGTGCGCCGCCCGCAATGGGAGAGTGTGGATGCAGCGTGTGCGTGGATGGAGTATGGCGGCCTGCCTGGCCATGAGTAGCTGTGCGATGTCGGTGGCGCCACCGGCAACGCAGAATGAAGCGAAAGAAAGCGCGGCCACCGCTGTGCCGGGCGTGGTGCTGCCGGATACCGAAGCGCTGCGCGTGCACGATCCGGTGGGCCGCGATTATCCGATCTGGGTAGCACTGCCGGCTGACTACGCGGCGCATCCAGAGAAGCGCTATCCGGTGCTGTATGTGACCGATGCGCTGTACACCTTCCCGCTGGTGCGCAGCGTGCGCAACATGGTGGGGCAGAAGGGCGTGAACCTCGAGGATTTCATCCTGGTCGGGCTGCCGCCGCAGGAAGGCCTGACGTCCAAGCAGAGCCGCTCGCGCGATTACACGCCCAGCGATCCGGCGCGCACCGATCCGCGTGACTACAGCGACGACGTCAGCTACGGCGGCGCGGCGCACTACCGTGATTTCCTCGCTGAGCAGGTGCTGCCGATGATCGATGCGCGCTACCGCACTGATCCGGCGCGGCGCGCCTATGCCGGTCATTCCTATGGTGGCTTGTTCGGTGCCTACGTGCTGACCACGCGCCCAGACATGTTCCGCACCTACATCCTGTCAAGCCCGTCGCTGTGGTTCGACAACCATCGGGTGCCGCGCATGCAGGCCGAGGCCAAGGCGCCCACGCAGCCGACCACGGTGGTGCTGTCGATCGGCAGCTTCGAAACGGTGAAGCCGGAGCCGCGCTATTTCACCCGCAACGACATGCTGCGCCACAACGCCGAATTCGCCGAGCAGCTGCGCGCCAACGGGCGCTCGTTGACGGTGGACAACATGGTGATCGATGACCAGGATCACTTCACCGTGTATCCGGACATGATCACCCGCGCGCTGCTGAAGGTGTTCCCGGGTACCGGACCGTACAGCAGCGGTTGATTGCAGGTTCAATCCACGCCATGCGTGAATGATTGCCTCAGGCCGCGCTGGCCTGCGGCGGCGGCATCAACGTGGCATCCGCTGCATGGCGGAAGCACAGGCGGATGGCATCGAGCAGCTCGCTCATGCTGTACGGCTTGGGCAGGAAGTGGATGTCGGCGCGCAGCTGCGGCAGCACATGATGCTGGTCCATGCCGGAGGTGACCAGGATCGGCAGCTGCGGCAGATGCTCGCGCACGCGGTTGGCGGTTTCGATGCCGCTGATCCCGCCCAGGCAGACGTCGGTGAACAGCAGGTCGAACGGCTCGCCGGCGTTGAGCAGGCCCAGCGCGGCCTCGGCACTGCTGACAGCGGTGACCTGGCAGGCCTGGCTTTCCAGGGCGAGGCGGCTGAGTTCCTGGGTTTCCTCGGCGTCCTCGATCAGCAGGACGCGCGGTTCCACAAAGCGCTTGGACAGCAACATGACGCGGCAACTCCGGACAACAGGGGAGCAGAAGGCGCGCAAGTATGCGCAAGCCGGGGGTGATCCCGGCGTGCACGCCAGGCTAAGTGGGCGTTACAGCCGATGCTGCTGCCGGCGGCGTACCTGCCAGGCCAGCACCGCCACCGCCAGCAGCGCGGTGCCGATACGCAGGCTGGTGGCCTGCCAGCCCAGCGCGACGGCGTCATCGAGGCTGAACGCGTTCCACGCCATGTTCATCGATACATGCAGCACCAGGCCGCACCACAGGGTGTCGCCGTCCAGATGGTCGAGCCAAGCGAAGATGAAGCCGCCCAGTGCGATGACCGCGCCGACGAACAGGGCAGTGCCGCCGCCGTCGAAGCCGCCGAAGCCCAGCCAGTGCACCCAACCGAACAGCAGCGCCTGCGGCAGCGCAAGCAGGGACCACGGGCCACGCATGAGCTTCACCAGCAACACGAAGCCGAGGCCGCGGAACAGCACTTCCTCGGCCAGTGGGAACAGCACGGCGAGCATCGTTGCATCCAGGGTGGTCAGTGCGGTGTTGGGCGTGCCCAGCAGCGCCAGGCCCAGCCAGCAGGGCAGGCTGGCCAGCAGCACCCACATCGGGCCGCGCCAGCCGTTGCCGCGCAGCCCCAGGCTGGCCATCAGGCCTACCCCATGGGGGCGCAGCAGTGCGGCCAGCAGCAGTGCCAGCAGCACGGCCAGTGCGTTGTCCAGCAGGCTGCCGCCGTAGGGCATGGGCAAGGCGGGAATCCGCGCGCCTGCGGCCGCAGCGACATCGCGCAGATTGAGGCCCAGGCCGACGCCGAGGAGCACCAGCAGCAGGCGCGCCGCGTTGGGCAGGCGGGACAGGACGGTCATGCACGCACTCCCTGCGGAACCAGCGTGCAGTGTGGAAGGCGGCCGAGGACGCTGGCACGCGCCGGAAGTCCCTGTGCCATCGGTCATGTGTTGCCGCACAGTCATCCGTGGGCAGGTAGAGTCGTTGCCAGACCTTCAGGAGCCATGCCCATGCTGTGCCCCGTGTGCAAGACCCAGACCCTGCAGATGGCCGAGCGCCATGGCATCGAGATCGATTACTGCCCCGGTTGCCGTGGCGTGTGGCTGGACCGTGGCGAGCTGGACAAGATCATCGAACGTGCCGGCGCCGGTGCTGCGGTGCCGCCGCCCGCCCCTGTGCAGGCACAGCCGGCCGCTGCGCCGCCGCCGGTGATGCATCGCGATACCCGCCACCTGGGCCAGCGCTACGAGGACAACCGGGGCCAGCAGTACGGCCATGGGTACAAGAAAAAGAAGAAGGACAGCTTCCTGTCGGAGTTGTTCGACTTCTAGGTGCTTCGCTTTTGTAGAGT
>OKDH01000049.1_pt1 | contig 22926 bp, 19 predicted proteins | sample 1610621 | NCBI WGS metagenome assembly OKDH01 (sample SAMN04436668, study PRJEB24849) | human gut metagenome | biome: human gut; feature: NICU; material: stool | host: Homo sapiens | place: USA: Saint Louis, MO | collected 2010-06-11
GGAAGCCGGTGCCTTCAGCGGCACCGCGTCGCCGGCCTGCGCCACTTCCAGCAGCGCCAGCGTACGCGGCGGATCCACCATGGCCGCCAGTTCCTCAAGAATGCCGGCCACCGCCGGTAACGCGGTTTCATCGGCCACCAGCAGCACCTGGCCGACGCCGGCCGGCGGCTTCCATTCCCAACCTTCGCTGCTGTCGGCACAGTCGGCATCGGGAGCCAGCAACACCACACGGTCGCCGGGGCGTGCATGGATGGCCCAGCGCGAGGCCGGCCCGGTCTCGCCATGCAGCACGAAATCAACATCGACTTCGCCCAGCTCTGCACGCAGCTGGCGGATGGTATAGGTGCGCATCGGCGGGCGCTGATCGTCCGGCAGCGCCCGGTAGCGGGGATACCAGTCCTCGCCGCTGGGCACCTGTGGCAGGTCCTGCCCGGGCAAGGGGAAGAATACCTTGATGCGCTGGTCCGGGCCTTCGGTCTTCATCCGCGCCACGTCGGCGCCGGTGAACACCATGCGGTCCAGGGAAGGGGAAAGAACGCGGCGCTCCTTCAGCGCCACCTCGAACAGGCGGTAGGTCTGCTGCGCAGCCATGGCGAAACCTCATGCAACGACATTGGGTCGGCTGGCTGTCGTGCACCCACGCACCGGCTGGCTGGAATGCCCAGCCTAGTCCGGCCGTTCCCTGCCGCAAGTGTTTCGGGCATCGCGGCCCACCCTACCCCTGCGCGCTGCTCAGTGACCCGTGCAGGCTGCCTGCGCCGCGCGCTCGCGCTGGTGTTCCCAGTACCAGAACACGAAACCGGCGCCGAAGAACGCCGCCTGGCCCAGTGCCAGGTGCAGCGGGCTGCCGCTCAGCAGTGGTGACACCACGCCGGCCACCACGGTGCTGATCATCAGCTGCACGAAGGCCTGCAGCGACGAGGCCAGGCCGCGCTGATGCGGGTACATGTCCAGCACCGCCAGCGCCAGGATCGGGAAGATCAGCGCCATGCCCATGCCACCCAGGAAGATCGGCAGTACCGCCCATGGCAGCACGAACTGTGGCGACAGCACCACGTAGCCAACGTTCAACAGCACTGACAATGCGCACAGGCCGAAACCAATGGAGACCTGGCGGGTGGGCGTGGTGTGCCCGGCCATGCGCCCGGACAGGAATGAGCCGGTGGTCATGCCGCCGATGGTCGGGATGAACAACCAGGCGAAACCGCCCTCGCCCAGGTGCAGGTGCTGCATCACGAACACCGGCGCCGAGGAGATGTACAGGAAGATTCCACCAAAGCCGATGCTGCCGGCCAGCGCCAGGCGCAGGAAGCGTGGATTGAAACCGATGCGCACGTAATCACGCAGCAGCACGCGCGGCGACAACGGCACGCGCGCTTCGACGGGATGGGTCTCGGGCAGGTAGCGTGCAGTGGCCGCCAGCAGGACCAGCCCGAACACCACCAGGAACCAGAAGATCAGCGGCCACCCCGCGCCACTGAGCAGGATCCAGCCACCGATGATCGGCGCGATGGCCGGGGCGATGCCGAACAGCATGGACACCTGGCTCATCAGCCGCTGCGCGTCATGGCCGTGGTACAGATCGCGGATCACCGCGCGGCCGACGATCATGCCGACACCCGCCGACAGGCCCTGCAGCGCACGGAACGCCAGCAGCGTGGTCAGGTCGGTGGACAGTGCGCAGCCCACCGAGGCGCCGACGAACACCACCAGGCCACCGAGGATCACCCGCTTGCGGCCCCAGGCGTCGGACAGCGGACCGTGCGCCAGGCTCATCAGGCCGTAGAACAGCAGGTAGACGCTGATGGTCTGCTGCACCGCCACCTCGTCCACCGCCAGGCGCTGGGCCAGCTGCGGGAAGGCCGGGAAGATGGTGTCGATCGAGAACGGGCCGAACATGGCCAGGCCGGCAAGCAGCAGGGCCATGCGGCGGGTGGAGGGAGCAACAGCGGCGGTCATGGGAAAGGCGTCCGGCAGGGCCATGCGTGGCACGCACGGCGGGCGCCGGTCCCTGTCTGCAGGGAGGGCGCCAGATGAATTCGGGTATCTGGCCATCATAGGTGGGGATTGCGCCTGATGCCATGCAGCGATGCACAAAACGCACGTCCGGGCCATCGGCCATTCAGGCGCAGCGGCCAGGCCCGTAGACGGCCAGCGGGGCCGCAACGGGCTATAATCGGCGGGCAACACGGTGGGAGAAGCGGAACACCGCTGCCGAAGGCGCAACGCCCGTAATCGCTCAGGCCCGATACCACCCGTAACAGAACTCTGGAGAGACCGGTTCGATCCGGCGCCGAAGGGGCACGAAGCCGCGGTTTTCCGCGCTTCCAAACTCTCAGGCAAAAGGACAGAGGGGCGCCCCGCAGACCGCCGACCGGCGGCTTGTGCCCGTGCGTGTGCCCTTTCCTGACGGATCCTTCGCCATGTCCCAGAACACCCCTTCCCTGCGTGAGCTCGAGCACCACAATGCGTTCGTCGAGCGCCACATCGGCCCCAACGATGCCGAGATCGCGCAGATGCTCGACGTCGTCGGCCACGCGTCGCTGGATGCGATGACCGATGCCATCGTGCCGGCCAAGATCAAGTCGCCGGCGCCGCTGGCGCTGCCGGAGTCGATGACCGAAGTGCAGGCACTGGCGAAGATCCGTGCGATCGCCGACAAGAACACCGTGCTGCGCAGCTTCATCGGCCAGGGCTACTACGGTACCCACACCCCGAACGTGATCCTGCGCAACATCCTGGAAAACCCGGCCTGGTACACCGCCTACACCCCGTACCAGGCCGAGATCTCGCAGGGCCGCATGGAAGCGCTGATCAACTTCCAGACCCTGTGCGCCGACCTGACCGGCATGGAGATCGCCAACGCCTCGCTGCTGGACGAAGCCACCGCCGCCGCCGAAGCGATGACCCTGGCCAAGCGTTCGGCCAAGTCGAAGTCGGACACCTTCTTCGTGCACGACGCCGTGCACCCGCAGACCCTGGAACTGCTGCGCACCCGCGCAGAACCGATGGGCATCGTGCTGCGCGTCGGCACCCCCGCCGAAGCACTGGAAGCGGAAGCCTTCGGCCTGCTGCTGCAGTACCCGGACACCTTCGGCCAGATCGGCGATTACAAGGCCCTGGTCGAGGCCGTGCACGCACGCGGCGGCTTGGTGGCCGTGGCCACCGACCTGCTGGCGCTGACCCTGCTGGCCGCACCGGGCGAATGGGGCGCGGACATCGTGGTCGGCAACAGCCAGCGTTTCGGCGTGCCGTTCGGCTTCGGCGGCCCGCACGCCGCGTTCATGGCCTGCCGTGACGCCTACAAGCGCTCGATGCCGGGCCGCCTGATCGGTGTCTCCATCGATGCCCAGGGCAACCCGGCCTATCGCCTGACCCTGCAGACCCGTGAGCAGCACATCCGCCGCGAGAAGGCGACGTCGAACATCTGTACCGCACAGGTGCTGCTGGCGGTGATGGCCTCGATGTATGCGGTCTACCACGGTCCGGAAGGCCTGACCCGCATCGCCCGGCGCACCCACCGCCTGGCTTCGATCCTGGCTGCGGCACTGCGCAACGCCGGCGTGCAGGTCGGTGGCGACTTCTTCGACACCCTGCACATCACCGGCGTGCATGCCGATGAGATCCACGCCAAGGCACGCGCCGCCGGTTACAACCTGCGCGCGATCGACAGCGACTCGGTCGGCATCAGCCTGGACGAGACCGCCACCCGCGCCGACGTGGTCGCGCTGGCCACCGTGTTCGGCGCGCAGGCTGACGTCGAGGCGCTGGACGCCAGCACCGCCGACGCGCTGCCGGCCGGCCTGCTGCGCCAGTCCGCGTTCCTGACCCATCCGGTGTTCAACACCCACCACAGCGAGCACGAACTGCTGCGCTACCTGCGTTCGCTGGCCGACAAGGACCTGGCGATGGACCGCACGATGATCCCGCTGGGCTCGTGCACCATGAAGCTCAACGCCACCGCCGAGATGATCCCGGTGACCTGGCCGGAGTTCTCGCAGATCCACCCGCTGGTGCCGGCCGACCAGGCGCTGGGCTACAAGGAACTGATCGACACGCTGGAAGCGATGCTGGTCGAATGCACCGGCTACGACGCGGTCAGCCTGCAGCCGAACTCCGGCGCGCAGGGCGAGTACGCCGGCCTGCTGGCGATCCGTGCCTACCACCGCTCGCGCGGCGAAGGCCACCGCGACATCTGCCTGATCCCGGACTCGGCGCACGGCACCAACCCGGCCTCGGCGCAGATGTGCGGCATGAAGGTCGTGGTGACCAAGACCGATGCCAACGGCAACGTCGACGTCGAGGACATCCGCCTCAACGCCGAGAAGTACAGCGACCGCCTGGCCGCAATCATGATGACCTACCCGTCCACGCACGGCGTGTTCGAGGAAGAGGTGGTCGAGATCTGCGAGATCATCCACAAGCACGGCGGCCAGGTGTACACCGACGGCGCCAACATGAACGCCCTGGTCGGCGTGGCCAAGCCGGGCAAGTGGGGTTCGGACGTTTCGCACCTGAACCTGCACAAGACCTTCTGCATCCCGCACGGCGGTGGTGGCCCGGGCGTGGGCCCATGCGCGGTCAAGGAGCACCTGGCCCCGTTCCTGCCGGGCAAGCTGGGTGACAACGGCCCGGTCGGCATGGTCAGCGCGGCCAGCTTCGGCAGTGCTTCGATCCTGCCGATCAGCTGGATGTACATCGCGATGATGGGCCGCGAAGGCCTGCGCAAGGCCACCCAGGTCGCGCAGCTCAACGCCAACTACATTGCCAAGCGCCTGGCCCCGCACTTCAAGACCCTGTACACCGGCCGTAACGGCCTGGTGGCGCACGAGTGCATCCTGGACGTGCGCCCGCTGGAGAAGACCAGCGGCATCGGTGCCGAGGACGTCGCCAAGCGCCTGATCGACTTCGGCTTCCACGCCCCGACCCTGAGCTTCCCGGTGGCCGGCACGCTGATGGTCGAGCCAACCGAGAGCGAGTCGCTGCACGAGCTGGACCGTTTCATCAACGCGATGATCCAGATCCGAGAGGAAATCAGCGCGATCGAAGACGGCCGCCTGGACCGCGAGGACAACCCGCTGAAGAACGCGCCGCACACCGCCACCGCGGTGACCGCCAGCGAGTGGACCCACGCCTATCCGCGCGAACTGGCCGCCTTCCCGCTGGCCAGCCTGAAGCAGAGCAAGTACTGGCCGCCGGTGGCACGCGTCGACAACGTGTACGGTGACAAGAACGTGATGTGCGCCTGCATCCCGGTCGATGCCTACAAGGATGATGAAGTCGAGGCTTGATTCCTCACTGCATCGATAAAGAAAACGGCCCGCGCAAGCGGGCCGTTTTCATGAGGGCGTGTGAACCAGGGTCCACACCCACAGTTACCCGATCACGGGTCCGGCATCTGCCCCAGGCTCAGCTGCCACGACACCCCGAAGCGGTCCTGCACCCAGCCGTAGCGATTGCTGAAGTCGTAATCACCCACCGGCATCAACCAATGGCCGCCCTCGCCCAGCACGCGTGCCGCACGCTCGAACTGCTCGGCACCGGAACACTCGACGAACAACGAGATCGACGGCGAGAAGGTGAAATCGTGCACGTCCAGGCTGTCAAAGCACAGGTAATGCGTGCCACCGAGCAGGAAGATCGCCTGGCGGACCTGGCCGGGCACGCCGGCGCCGGCCCCCTCGGGGTGGCGTTGCAGGGCCAGCAGGCGGAAATCGGCGAAGGCTTCGGCGTACAGGGCCAGGGCGGCCTCGGCCTGGCCGGTGAACATCAGGAAGGGACGGCTGCGCAGCATGCGGTACTCCTGGTCGACGGGCCGCTGGCGGCCCACGCGATCAGGATGGCACGGCGGATGTATGCCGGCTGTAGAGCCGAGCCCGCGCTCGGCTGGCGGCTACGCGAACAGCAGCCGACCGCAGGGTCGGCTCTACAGAAACTACAGCAACCGCAGCCGACCGTAGGGTCGGCTCTACAGCTTCAGTCACGCCTCGCGCATGCGCCGGGCGATGGCGCTGCCGGCGGCGATGGTGGCGGGCAGCGCCACCATCGACAGGAACTGCAGGCGGGTGTGCGCCTCGCTCAGCAGCAGGCCGAAGATCAGCGCCAGGATCGCCAGCGCGCAGCAGGTCAGCCACGGGAAACCGGCCATGCGGAATGGCAGCCGGGTACCCAGGCGATCGGCGCGGCGGCGCAGCACCAGCTGCGAAACCAGCGACAGCGTCCACACCAGCAGGCAGGTGGAACCGACGATGTTCAGCAGCACCGGCAGCACCCGGTCCGGGAACAGCAGCTCCATCACCGTGGCCGCAAAGCCGAACAGCACGCTGGCCAGCACGGCGATGACCGGCACCTGCCGCGGATCGGTCCAGCCCAGCACGGCCGGCGCTTCGCGGCGCTGCGCCAGCGAATACATCATGCGCGAGGCGCCGTAGAGGTTGGCATTGAGTGCCGACAGCAGCGCGATCACCGCGATCAGGGTGATGGCGGTGCCTGCGCCCGGAATGCGCGCAATGTCCAGCACGGCGGCGAAGGGCGACTTCAGTGCTTCGCTGGTCCACGGCACCACGGCGATGATCACGCTCAGCGAGCCGATGTAGAACACCAGGATGCGCCAGGCCACGGTACGGATGGCACGGGCGATGCTGCGTTCGGGATCTTCGGTTTCGGCCGCCGCAACGGCGACGATTTCGGTGCCGCCGAAGGCAAAAACGACAACCAGCAGCGCCGCACCGATCCCGGCCAGGCCCTTCGGTGCGAAACCGCCGTGTCCGGTGAAGTTGCTCAGGCCAGGTGAGGTGACCTGCGGCAGCCAGCCCATCAGCAGTGCCACGCCGATGGCAATGAAGGCCAGGATCGCCGCCACTTTCAGGATGGCGAACCAGAATTCGAACTCGCCGAAGTTCTTCACCCCGAGCAGGTTGATCGCAGTGAAAAACAGCATGAAGGCCAACGCAGCCATCGGCACCGGCACCACCGGCCAGACCGTGGCAAGCAACCCGGCCGCACCGACCGCCTCGGCGGCGATCACGATCACCAGCTGCACCCACCACAACCAGCCGACCGTGGCGCCAGCGGTGGCGCCCATGGCATCGGCGGCGTACACCGAGAACGCGCCGCTGGTCGGTTTGGCCGCCGCCATCTCGCCCAGTGCGTTCATCACGATGATCACCAGCGCGCCAGCGACCAGATACGAGACCAGAACGGCCGGACCGGCCGCCTGCACACCCACGCCCGAGCCGAGGAACAGGCCGGCGCCGATGGCACTGCCCAGGCCCATCATGATCAGCTGGCGGGGCTTGAGCGAATGTCCGAGGCGGGACGGCGAAGCGGTCGGAATCGAATTGGGCATCGGCGGGGCTGGCGGCGGGCTACAGGGGCGACACCTTACCCTGTCCCAGGCCCGCGGGGATAGGCACAGCGCAGCAGGGGGCTCAGGCCAGTGCGGGCTCGCCGACGTTGCCGCCGATCCGGGCGCGATAGGCGCGCGGCGAGAAACCGGTTTCAGCCTTGAACTTGCGGGTGAAGGCGCTCTGGTCACTGAAACCGCAGGCCTGGCCGATGCAGGCAATGCTGTCGTCGCCATGCAGCAAGTGCATGGCCATCTGGATCCGCAGCCGGGTCAGCACCTGCTGCGGGGTCATCTGGAACACCTTGCGGAAACTGCGCTCCAGCTTGGACAGCGAAAAGCCGGTGATGTCCAGCAGGGTCTGCATGCGCACGTTCTCGGCGTAGTGCGCGTTGAGGTGGGCCAGGGCCAGCCGCAGCTGCTCGTACTGGGCGCCCAGGCTGTCCTTCTGGCCCAGGTCGCGGGAAATGCCGATCAGGCCCTCGATGGCGCCATCGACCAGCAACGGGCGCTTGCAGGTCAGGCACCAGCCCGGTTCGCGGTTGGCGAACAGGTGCAGCTCCATCAGGTTCTCGATCACCTCGCCGGACAGCACGCGGGCGTCCTGGTCGACATAGTCCGCGCTGAGGCCGGTCGGGTAGATCTCGGCCGCTGTGCGCCCGATCACGTCCTTGCGCGCGCGCAGGCCCAGCCGTCGCAGCATGGTCTGGTTGACGTGGGTGTACCGCCCCTGGCGGTCCTTGATGAAGAACAGCACGTCCGGGATGGCGTCGAACAGGGCTTCGATGTCGGAGGGCTCGACTCGCATGGGGCAAGCATACCCGAGCCTGCTTTTGCCCGTACGTTCACCTTTGCCGGACCTGGGTTTAACGGGTTCGGTTCCAGTGTCGTGGTTCCCTTGATGATCCGGAGCCTCCCCCCCATGGCCGCCAGCAAGCCGACCGGCAAGCGCGCAACCGAAAACCACCCCCGCGGCAACGGCGATGAACTGCACCCGCGCGCCGGCGGCAGCCACCCGGCGATGACCACCGATCAGGGCATCCCGGTGGCAGACAACCAGAACTCCCTGCGGCAGGGACCTCGAGGACCCACGCTGCTGGAAGACTTCATCCTTCGCGAGAAGATCACCCACTTCGATCACGAACGCATTCCCGAGCGCATCGTGCACGCACGTGGCAGCGCGGCACATGGCTACTTCGAGTTGACCCGGTCTCTGGCCGCCCACACCCGGGCGCGCATCCTGACCGAGGTAGGCGTGAAGACGCCCGTGTTCACCCGCTTCTCGACCGTGGCCGGTGGCGCAGGGTCGGTGGACACTCCGCGCGACGTGCGCGGCTTCGCGGTCAAGTTCTATACCAAGGAAGGCAACTGGGATCTGGTCGGCAACAACATCCCGGTGTTCTTCATCCAGGACGCCATGAAATTCCCGGACCTGGTGCATGCGGTGAAGATGGAACCAGACCGTGCGTTCCCGCAGGCGGCTTCGGCCCATGACACCTTCTGGGACTTCATTTCGCTGATGCCCGAGTCGATGCACATGATCATGTGGGCGATGAGCGACCGCGCCATTCCGCGTTCGCTGCGCATGATCGAAGGCTTCGGGGTGCACAGCTTCCGCCTGCTGAACGAGGCGGGCGAGTCGACCTTCGTCAAGTTCCATTGGCGGCCAAAGCTGGGCATCCAGTCAACGGTCTGGGACGAAGCGTTGAAACTGCAATCGGCTGACAATGACTTCCATCGCCGTGACCTGTTCGAGGCCATCCAGCGCGGTGATTTCCCCGAGTGGGAACTGGCGGTGCAGCTGTTCACCGAAGAAGAAGCCGACGCGTTCCCGTTCGATCACCTGGACCCGACCAAGATCATTCCCGAATCGCTTGTGCCGCTGCAGGTGATCGGGCGGATGGTGCTGGACCGCTGGCCCGACAACTTCTTCGCCGAGACCGAACAGGTGGCGTTCTGCCCGGCCAACGTGCCGCCGGGCATCGACTTCAGCAACGATCCGCTGCTGCAAGGCCGCCTGTTCTCCTACCTGGACACCCAGCTGCTGCGGCTTGGCGGCCCGAACTTCCACCAGATCCCGGTGAATGCCCCGAAGTGCCCGTTCGCCAATCACCAGCGCGACGGCCACATGCAGATGCAGGTGCCCAAGGGCCGCGTCGCCTATGATCCCAGCTCGCTGCAGGAGGACTCGCCGCGCGAGACGCCCGCAGGTTTCCGCAGCCATGCCAGCGCCGACGATGGCCGCAAGGGCCGCACCCGCGCGGAGAGCTTCGCCGACCACTACAGCCAGGCCCGCATGTTCTTCCGTAGCCTCGAGAAGCCGGAACAGGCGCATCTGGCATCGGCACTCGTGTTCGAATTGTCCAAGGTGGAAACACTCAAGGTGCGGGTGCGTACCGTCAGCCACCTGCGCAACATCGACGAATCACTGGCGCAGCGCGTAGCCGATGGGCTCGCACTGCCTGCACTGCCCGCCCCCGCGCCGACCGCCACGCCGGCGCAGGACATGCCTGCCGCTCCCGAGGTGCGCGTGATCGGGCGCAACAAGCCCACCCTGCAAGGACGCAGCATCGGCATCCTGTTTGATGAGGGCTCCGACGCGCGCGTGATGGCCAGCCTGAGCAAAGCGGCGCGGAAGGCAGGTGCAGACGTGAAGCTGGTCGCGCCCAAAGTAGGCGGCGCCACGCTGAGCGATGGGGCGATGCAGGCGGCAGATGGGCAACTGGCGGGCACACCATCGGCCGTGTTCGATGCGGTAGCCGTGGTGCTCAGTCCGGAAGCCGCGAAGGCCTTGTCGAAAGAGAGTGCAGCCATCGAGTTCGTCAGCCAGGCGTGGGCGCACCTGAAGGCCATCGCCAGCGACGCAGGCGGCCAGGCGCTGCTGAAGGCGGCGCGCGTCGGCAACGATGCCGGCATCGTCGAAGCGGAAGACGCCAAGGCCTTCCTGGCGGCGGCCGCCACCCGCCAGTGGGCGCGTGAACCCAAGCTGCGCCTGCTGGCCTGACTACTACAACAGGAGAACCGTCATGCCCCGTGGTGACAAATCCGCATATACCGAGAAACAGAAGCGCCAGGCCGAGCACATCGAGGACAGCGAGCGCGAGCGTGGCGCAAGTGAAGGGACTGCCGAGCGCATCGCCTGGGCCACCGTGAACAAGCAGGACGGTGGCGGCAAACGTAGCGGCAGCGCACGCAAGGGTACGAAGAAGGCGGCGAGCAAGAAGGCGGCCAGCAAGGCGCCTGCCAGGAAGTCAGCCGCAAAGAAGGCCACGACCAAGGCGACGGCCGCGAAGAAGGCGCCTGCGAAGAAGGCGGCGGCAAAGAAGGCACCGGCTCGTAAGACCGCCACCAAGAAGGCCGCAAAGAAGACAGCGGTCAAGAAGGCCGGTACAGCCGCCTCGCGCAGTGCTGCAGCGAAGAAGGCGGCCAAGACCCGTGCGGCGAAGAAGACCGTGCGCAAGGTGGCGGCCAGGAAAGCGGCACGTACCCGCGCCCGCAGCTGAGCGCATCGTTCAACGCGGCAACGTCCTCATCCACGCGGCCACTTCGGCTGCAGCTGCGTCGGCACGCGCCTGCAGCAGCAGATGTGGCCCCTCCAACGACACATGGCGGGCATCGGGCAACAGGGCCTGCAGCTCGGCCACGCTGGGCGGCCACAGCAGGCGGTCGTGGCACGCGTGCAGGCACAGCGTCGGCACCTGGATTGCCGGCAGCAATGCACGCACGTCGACCCGCAGGGTCGCTGCGGCGCGTTGCCGCAACGTGCTCGTCGGAGTCCTGGCCAACGCTTCGCGCAGCATCGACGTGTGCCCGCGGGTGTACCACGGCCCCAGCAACAGGCGCGCCAGCAATGCCACGGGAGGCAGCGGCCAGGCCGGCGACAGCAGGGCTGCGCTGGCTGCCGGCAGTAGCACCGGCCGACGCGCAAAGGTCGCTGCAAGCACCAGTCCGCGCAGCCCGGTGGGATGGCGCGTGGCCAGTTCAACAGCCAACGGGCCCGAGAAAGACTCGGCGAGCAGGATGAAGGGACGACTGGGCAGCTGCGACCACAGCCGTTGGGCAAGCGTGGCGTGATCCTGCGGTCCCTGCGCGGGCAGCGTGATCGCCTGCGTTGACAGACCGTAAGCCTGGAGTGCCGACAGGAACGGGGGCGACAGCCTGCTGGAGCCATCCAGACCGGGCAGCATCAGCACGTGCTGCGGCGCGGCCGATGCAGGGAAACAGATCGGCGTTTCCTCGCTCCCGATTCCCATGCCACCTCCTTTGCTGGCAAGCATCCACCCACATCGGCAGGCAACGGAACCCCTGCTCCGGCTGTCCTGCTGCTTTGCCGGCCAATGTTGGGCAATACTACCCGCTCTGCCGCGGGACGCGGCTACCCGGGAGAGCCGTTGATGCGATGGACCTGCGCGCTGGCCATGATGGCCATGATGCTGCCACTGAACAGCTCCGCCAGCGATGGTTGGATAAATGGGGATGGCAAAGCGTTGACGGAGACCGATGCCATGACATCCAGCGGCGGCTTCGCGGCATCGCTGCTGGTCACTTCCGATGCCGACTGGCGGGCCAAGTGGGCGACCCCGCCGGAGACCACTCCCCGCTTCAACGAGGCCGACGAAGTCCACCCGGGCGGTGAGTTGTTCCTGCTGACGTTCCTCTCCAACCCGCAACTGGACGAAAACCGCGTACCCAAGGTGCACTGCGATCTGCGCATGCTGCGCCCGGACGGCAGCACCAGTATCGACGAACGCGATGTTCCCTGTTTCACCGCCGCCCTGACCGGCCCGCCAAACCTGCTGTACATGACCAACCTGCACCTGAAGTTCGTCGCCGAGGCCGGTGATCCCAAAGGCACGTGGACTGCGCAGGTGGTGGTCCGGGATCTGCTGCGGAAGGTGAGCCTGCCGCTGCAGGCCCGCTTCGACGTCCGTTGAACCGGGGCATGCGGATGAAGATGCGGCGACTCCTGAGCTGGACCGGTCTTGCGCTTTGCGTGGTCTACCTGCTGTTGACCGCATGGCTGGTTCACGGCGCGCAGTCGGAGGGGGACCCGAAGGGTACCTATATCCTGATGGCGCTCCCCATCACCCTGCAGTCTGCCGCACTCGATGCCATCGGCGCAGGCGGCCTGCTGCGTGGCAAGCCCTGGTCGACCGCATATGCAGTGCTGGTTCCGCCAACACTGCTGTTGCTGTACGCAGCCGGCTGGCTGATCGAACGCTCAGCCCGCGGGCGCTAGCCCGCGGCATCGTTCCGGTGGGTGCATCGACGCCCTGCATGCGGGACATCGCAGGCAGGGCGCCATCCAGTATCCAGTTACAGGTCGCTTACGCCGCCCGCGCCGGCATGACCGGCATGCGCGGCCCCTGCTCCAGCTGGAATACCGCCACTGACGTGGTCAGTGCATGCGCCTGTTCTTCCAGCGCGCGGCTCGCGGCAGTGGCTTCTTCCACAAGCGCGGCGTTCTGCTGGGTCACCTGGTCCATCTGCACCACCACCTGGTTGACCTGCTCGATGCCGGCGGCCTGCTCCTTGCTGGCCGCTGCGATGTCGCTCATCAGCTGGGTGGTGCGCGAACTGGCCTGCGCCACGCGTGCGATCGCGGCTTCCGATTCAACGGTCACCGCCAGGCCACTCTTCACCTTGGAAGCGGCGTCCTCGATCAGTTCCTTGATCTCCTTGGCGGCGACACCGGCACGCTGTGCGAGCGTGCGCACTTCGCTGGCGACCACGGCAAAGCCACGGCCCTGCTCGCCTGCGCGCGCAGCTTCCACTGCCGCATTCAGCGCCAGGATATTGGTCTGGAACGCGATGCCGTCGATCACCGTGGAGATTTCCGAGATGCGCGCCGAGGACTGATCGATTTCGCCCATCACCGATGCCATCTGTGCCATCGCCTGCTCGGTCTCGCGCACGGCGGCACCGGCGGCATGCGCTTCGCTGTCGGCCTGACGCGCCAGTTCGGCGTTCTGGCGTACGGTGGAGGTCAGCTCCTCCATCGACGCGGCCGCTTCTTCCAGATTCGCGGCCTGCTGCTCGGTGCGGCGCGACAGGTCGTTGTTGCCCGCGGCCAGTTCCTGGGCCGCGTTGTTGATGCTGTCGGCAGCCACCTGGATGCCGCGGACAATGCCGGTCAGCTGCGCGGTGGTGGTGTTGGCATCGTCGCGCATGCGCGCAAATACGCCGTCGTACTCGCCCTCCATGCGTGCGGTCAGGTCGCCATGCGAGATCGCGCGCAGCACGTCGGAAACATCGGCGATGCTGGCCTGCGAACTGGCCATCATGCCGTTGAGGTGCTCGACCATCGTCTTGAACTGGTACTGGAACGCAGCGGCATCGCCACGCATGCTGAAATCGCCGGCGCGTGCGGCGCGGGCCAGTTCATCGATCTGCGCGTTGATCGCCATCAGGCTCTGCTTCACCGCTGCCAGGGTGCGGGTCAGCGTGCCCTTCTCGCCCGGGTAGTCCGGCAGGTCGCGGCTGAGGTCACCCATGGCGTAACGCTGCATCACCTCCGCCATCAGCAGTTCCACCTGCACGTGCGACTCGACCAGGCTGTTGGTGGCCTGCACCATGCGGCCGAAATCACCGGGGAACGCACTGGCGTCCATGCGATAGCGGATTGCACCGGCCTCGTGCTGCTCGGCCATCTGCAACTGCGCGCCGATCGCCGCCTGCACACTCTGGCGCACGCTGGCCATCGCCTCGCCCAGCTGGGTCAGTTCGTCACGGCCGCCGAGGCGGAACTCCTGGTCCAGCTGGCCCTTGGACAGGCGCTCGGCCAGGTTCACCGCGCGGGCCAGCGGGCCGGTCAGGCTGCGCCCGATCATCACCGAGGCACCGATGCCGACCAGCAGTGCAACGCCGCCCAGCACCAGCAGCTGCAGCAGGCTGCGCTCACCCAGGCGGATGGCCTCGGCGGCTGCCTCACGGCTTTCCTTCTCCTCGAAGTCCACGCCATCGGACAGTGCCTTGTTCCAGCCGTTGGCCGCTTCCTGCACCGGGCCCAGGGTCAGTGCCACGGCACCCGGGTAGTCGCCCTGCTCCATCAGTTCGCTGGTCTGCTTGTTGAGCGGGCGCGCGATGGCACGCTTGGCCGCGATGGTTTCCGCGATGGCCTTGCCCTCCGCATCGCCTGGCAGCGCCTGGTAGGCGGCCCAGCTGGCCTCATAGCGCTTGACCAGATCGGCAATGCGCTTCTCATCGCTGCCGCGGTCGTCGCCCTGGCGGATCAGCATTTCGCGCCGCACCACCATCATCTGGTTGTTGGCGTCGAGCATCTGCGACAACAGGCGCACCTTGGCCACGCTGACGTCGACCACCTGCTGCATCGCGCGCTTCTGCACGACGCTGGCGGTGGCGCCGGTGGCCACTACGGCGGCAACCAGCAGCAGCAACAGGCCAAAGCCCAGCCCAAGACGCCAGGCAACCCTGACGTTCCTCAAGTAGTTCATGGGGGTATCCAAAACGGGGGGATGTGGCCTTATCGGCGGCACGGCAGGCAATCTTGATCGCCGCCCATCGACGGCGTCGGCCACCGTTCACCTTGGTGAGCCCCCGTCCCCAGCGGCACCTGCCGCTGGCAACCGGCCGCAATGACATGCCTGCTCACGCGGGCATCAGATCCCTTTCACGGCGGCTCGGCGCCGCCCGCGGGCAAGGTGGCGGCGTACCTGCTGGAGATCCCAATGCGCTCATCTGTGTCCCGATCCACCCTGCTCGCAATCTCGCTGCTGGCGTCGCCGGCCTTCGCGCAGGCGCCGCCGCCCAACCTGCCCGCCCCCATTGCCGAGAAGGCTGGCCCGGACACCGCAGTGCGCTCCGCACTGCATGCCCAGGTGCTGCTGGATCGTGCGAACTTCTCTCCGGGCCAGATTGATGGTGAGGTAGGCAGCAACCAGCGGCGGGCGGTGTCAGGCTTCCAGACGGCACACGGCCTGACCGTAACGGGTGAGCTGGACGACGCCACCTGGAAGGCTCTGCAGGCCGATACGATCACGCCGCTGGCCAGCTACACGCTGACTGCTGAGGATGTCGCCGGCCCGTTCCAGCCGATACCGAAAGGACCCGCCGACCAGGCCAAGCTGAAACCGCTGGGCTACAGCAGTGTGGAAGAAGCCCTGGGCGAGCGCTTCCACGCGTCCCCAGAGCTGATGAAGATGCTCAATCCCGGCGTGGATCTGACCAGGGCTGGCAGCCGCATCCAGGTCCCCAACATCGCCCCGGCCGCATTGCCGAAGGCCGCCAGAATCGTGGTCGACAAATCCGACTCCACGCTGCAGCTACTGGACGCGCAGGGCAAGCTGATCGCGCAGGTGCCGGTGTCATCCGGCAGCCAGCACGACCCGTTGCCGATCGGTGAATGGAAAATCCTGGGCGTGTACCGCGACCCGCCGTTCCACTACAACCCCAAGCTGTTCTGGGATGCCCGCAAGGGGGAAAAGAAAGCCACGCTGCCGCCCGGCCCGAACAATCCGGTCGGCCGGGTCTGGATCGATCTGTCCAAGCCGCATTACGGCCTGCATGGCACGCCTGAACCCGGCCACGTGGGCAAGACCGAGTCGCATGGCTGCGTACGCATGACCAACTGGGATGCACTGCGCGTGGCCGACGCAGTGGACACCTCGGTGCCTGTCGTGATGCAGGAGTGAGTCGATGCGTCTTTCGCAACTGATCGTGCTGGGTGTTCTGCTGGGATTGGGTGCAGGTTGGTGGCTGCACCGCGATATGGATGAGCCGGTGACCGACGCGCTGCCGGAAGCGCCATCGACGGTGGCCGCCGCGCCGGTGACGGAACCGGCAGCGCCAGGCGCAACAGCCCCACCCGCCTCCACCGCGCCGCCGGCCGCCCAGGCTGCCGATGCACCGTCCGGCTTGCTGCTGCCGGTGCAGGGCATCCTGCCCTCGCAGCTGCGCGATACCTTCACCGATGCACGCAGCGAGGGCCGCGTACACGATGCCATCGACATCATGGCCGATGCAGGTACGCCGGTGCTGGCGGTGGCCGATGGCACGGTGGAGAAACTGTTCGACAGCGAGCGCGGTGGCCTGACGATCTACCAGTTCGAGCCCAGCGGGCATTGGTGCTACTACTACGCGCACCTGCAGCGCTACGCCGATGGCCTGGCCGAGAAGCAGGTGATCAAGCGCGGCGAGGTGATCGGCTACGTCGGCAGCACGGGCAACGCCAGCGCCGAGGCCCCACACCTGCATTTCGAGGTGCATGTGCTGGGGCCGGAGAAGCAGTGGTGGAAGGGAGAGTCGATCAATCCCTATCCGCTGCTGAAGTCGGCAGCGATGATGCCCGGCGCTGCCAGCGTCGCAATGCCACAGTAAAGACGGCCAACGCAGCTCCTGGAATCATCAGCAACAGCGCCGCCATCTTCCAGAAGAAGAACGGCCACAGCCAGAGGTAGTCGAGGTCGGTCAGCTTCAGCACGTCCATCGGCGGCAGCAGGTCCACCGAGGCCGCACGACCGACCAGCGCCGGGTCGACCTCCAGCACGGTCAGCCGCAGCGAGGAACGGCCTCGCCGCAGTGCGTCACTGCGGCCGTAGCCGAAGTACGAGGCGGCGAACCGGTCTCGCTCGACCGATTCCAGTGCGCGGTGGATCTCCGGATCGGTCACCGCCGAGCGGCTGTCCGCGCGGAACTCGGTGCGATCGGTCGGGGTTTCCGCGCGCAGGCGCAGCTCGGGATCGACCGCCGGATCGGCGCCGTCATCCGCATAACGCAGACGCAGTCGCAGCGGGTCGTCGATGAAGCGGTACACCGTGATATCGGCGGTCGCGCCCGGCTGCAGCACCAGCGGCAGGGTCTGCGTGCGCGAAGCCAGGTAATTGGCGAGCGCGCCCAGCACCAGCACGATGCAGGCCAGCGTCCACAGGCTCCACAGCAGCCACAGAGTCACCCGTGCGACCGTCTCGCCCTTCATGCCGAAGTCTCCGTCATCGCTGCGCTGCCCTGCCGGCTGTGCCGCCACAGTACCGAAAACGAAAAAGCCCCGCTTGCGCGGGGCTTTTCCTTCAGCAACACCAGGCAGGGCCCAGCGCTACCGGTCTCTCACTCAGGCAAACGGGTCCTGCAGGACCATGGTGTGGTCGCGGTCCGGGCCGGTCGAAACGATGCTGATCGGGCAGCCGGCCAGTTCTTCCAGCGAACGCAGGTAGGCGCGTGCCGCCGGCGGCAGTTCGTCCCACTGGGTGATGCCGTGGGTGTTCTCGCTCCAGCCCGGGAACTCCAGGTATACCGGGGTGCACTCTTCCCAGCCCTGCGCATCCAGCGGAGCATATTCAGTGCGCTTGCCGTTGTATTCGTAGGCGATGCAGACCTTCAGCTTTTCCATGCCATCGAGCACGTCCAGCTTGGTGATGCACAGGCCGCTGATGCCGTTGATGGCCACGGCGCGCTTCAGCGCGACGATGTCCATCCAGCCGCAACGACGCGGGCGGCCGGTCGATGCGCCGTATTCGGCGCCGCGGTCACGGATGCCCTGGCCGACTTCGTCGTCCAGTTCGGTCGGGAACGGGCCGCCGCCGACGCGAGTGGCGTAGGCCTTGGCGATGCCCAGCACGTAGTCGATCGAATCGGCGCCGACGCCGGAACCGGCCAGCGCACCACCGACGGTGGTGTTGGAGCTGGTGACATACGGGTAGGTGCCGTGGTCGATGTCCAGCAGCGCACCCTGCGCGCCTTCGAACAGCACGCGCTTACCCTGCTTGCGCAGGTCGTGCAGGATGCCGGCCACGTCGGACTTCATCGGTTGCACGTACTCGCCAAAGGCCAGCGCTTCGTCGAAGGTCTTCTGGAAGTCGACCGCATCGGTGTTCAGATACTTGGTCAGCACGAAGTTGTGGTAATCCAGCGCGGTGCGCAGCAGTTCTTCCAGCTGCTTCGGGTAATGCAGGTCGGCGATGCGGATGCCGCGACGCGCCACCTTGTCTTCGTAGGCCGGGCCGATGCCACGGCCGGTGGTGCCGATCGCCTTGCCACCGGCAGCGCGCTCGCGCGCCTGGTCCAGGGCGATGTGGTACGGCATGATCAGCGGCGCGGCCGGGGAAATCTTCAGGCGCGAACGCACTTCCACGCCGGAGGCTTCCAGCTCGGCGATTTCCTTCTGCAGCGCGGCCGGCGAGATCACCACGCCGTTGCCGATCAGGCACAGCGCATCGTCACGCAGGATGCCCGACGGGATCAGGTGCAGGACGGTCTTCTTGCCGTTGATGACCAGGGTGTGGCCTGCATTGTGGCCGCCCTGGAAGCGCACGACGGCGCCGATTTCCTCAGTGAGCAGATCGACGATCTTGCCCTTGCCTTCATCGCCCCACTGGGCACCCAACACTACGACAGACTGACCCATGACGGGCTCCTCGATTTGTTGCGGCCATCGGGGCCGCGGACGGGTAAACCGTGGCGGGGCTGGCCAGCACCTGGAGGGCGGCTCCAGACGGGGAGCGGCCGGCGATGGAAGGCCCAGACACGGAAAAAGCCGAACGGGGAGGCCCGTCCGGCTTTTGTGCATTATCCGGGTTTCCGGGGTCCGCTGCCACCTTTCCGACCGGCGGCTTCACCCACCGGTCAGGCCGGCGTCTCATGTAGAGCCGAGCCCATGCTCGGCTGCCTTCCCGCCGCTGCGCGGCGCCGCCCGAGCATGGTCTCGGACGCTACAGGGCGGGGTCAGTGCCGTGCCCACCACAGCAGGCTCAGGCCGGCCAGCAGCACCAGCCCGCCGAAGCTGCGCAGGGCCGGGCTGGGCAGGTCCAGCAGGCGCTCGGCCATGCGCTTCCAGGCGAACGGCGCCACGAACAGGAACAGGCCTTCCAGCACCGCGACCAGGCAGACGGCGGCGAACAGATCTTTCATGGGGAACTCCGGAAAAAGCACGGGGCCCGGCGTCTGGCCGGGCCCCGTGGGGTACTGCCCTGCGACCTCAGCGGTCGTTCTTCAGGTACTGCAGGAACGGGTCGTTCTTGTCGAGCACAATCACGCCATTGCCGTCGGTCATGGAGCCACGGTAAGCCTCCAGGCTGCGGTAGAACGCATAGAACGACGGATCAGCCGAGCCAGCCTTGCCGTAGATGCGGGCCGCTTCGGCATCGCCTTCACCGCGCAGGCGCTGTGCATCGCGCTCGGCCTCGGCGATCAGAACCGTGCTGTCGCGGTCGGCCTGGGCACGGATGGTCAGCGACTGCTCCTCGCCCTCCGCACGCAGCTTGGCCGCTTCCTGCTTGCGCTGGGCGCGCATGCGCTCGTACACGTCGTTGATCACCTGGCTGTCGGTCGGCAGGTCCACCTGCTTGATGCGCAGGTCGATCATCTGCATGCCGAGGCCGGCCACCGCCTCGTTGATCCCCTTCAGCTGCTCGGCGATCAGCTCGCTGCGGTCGCCGGACACCAGCTGCTGCAGGGTGCGCGAGTTGATCTGGTTGCGCAGCGAGTCGGTGATGATCGGCGCCAGGCGGGCGTTGGCCACACGCGGGTCGCCGCCGGTGGCACGGAAGTAGTCACCTACGTTGGAGATGTAGCCGATGGCGAAGAAGTCGACGCTGACGTCCTTCTGCTCGGCGGTGAAGTAGCGCGCAGGCGCAGTGTCGAGCACCTGGAAGCGGCGGTCGAAGACCTTCACCGTTTCCACCACCGGCACCTTGAAGTGCAGGCCCGGCTTGATGTCCGAACGCACCACCTTGCCCAGGTTCAGCACCATGGCGGTCTGGTCCTCACGGACCACGTACACCGAGCCGAGCAGGCCCAGCACCACCGCCACGATCACGGCGATCCAGATAGGACTCTTCATCGGCTGCCCTCCTCACGGCCGCTCGGTCGCCCGGTCGGGCGGCCCACCGGCCGGCCCGGATCACGGGAAGCTTCCACCGCTGCACCCGGCAGCGATGGCATCACCACGTCCGGGTTCGCCACTGCGGCCGGGGCCGAGGTGGTGGGACGGGTATCGCCGGTCATCGGCACGTAGATCAGCTGGCGGCCATCGCCGCCGATCACCTTGCGGTTCTCGCTCAGCACCTGCTGCACGGTTTCCAGCCACAGGCGCTTGCGGGTCACTTCCGGGGCGTCCTTGTACTGGGCCTGCAACAGGCTGAAGCGCTGCGCGTCACCCTCGGCCTTGGACACCGCGGCCTGCTTGTAGCCTTCGGCGGTGGTACGGGCGCGCGAGGCCTGGCCTCGGGCTTCCGGCACGACCTTGGCAGCGTAGGCCTGGGCTTCGTTGATCAGGCGTTCCTTGACCTGCTGGGCACCGTTGACTTCGTCGAAGGCCGGCTTCACTTCTTCCGGCGGACGGGCGTCCTGCAGGGTCAGGCCGGTCACGGTCAGGCCGGTCTTGAACGCCTTCAGCAGCGCCTGCAGGCGCTCCTCGGCAGCCACGGCCAGCGGGCCGCGGTTGTTCAGCACAGCGTTGAGGTCGGCACGGCCGACTTCCTCGCGCACCGCGCTCTGCGCCGACTGCTCCAACACCTGGTTGGCATCGACGGTGCCGAACAGGTACTGCTGCGGGTCGTCGATGCGGTACTGGACGTTCAGCGAGACGTTGACGATGTTCTCGTCCCGGGTCAGCACCGGCACCTGGATCGAGAACGTCTTGATCTCGGTGGCGTTGACCTTGGTGACCGATTCGATCGGCCACGGCAACTTGAAGTTCGGGCCGGGCTGCAGGATGCGCGAGAACTGGCCGAAGCGCAGGACCACGCCACGCTGCTGTTCACCGATCAGCTGGAAGCTGGAGAACAGCACCAGCAGCACCACGGCCGCCACCACCCAACGCACGATGCCGCCGTCGAACAGGTCCTTCAGCGGCCCGGGCAATCCGCCCCAGCCACCACCATTGCCACCGCCGCGCGACCCGAACGGCCCGCGTCGATTGTCCTCGGGGCCTTGTCCGCCCTTGTTGCCGCCGGGTGTATTCCAGGCCATGCACGCTCCATCAAGATGTGGGCTGCGGCGCGGGCCCTTCCCGCGGCGCCAGCCGTGAAACCATTACTGATCATACAAGATGGGGCGGATTGGCAGGATCGAAAGGGGGGCAACGGGGTAAGGTGGCGTTTTCCTCGAAGTCAGGCAATGCCGATGGCCCCCACCACCCCGTTCACCGCCTTCCGCATCGAAAACGACGACGCCGGTTACCGCAGCGGCCTGGCCCAGCTCAAGGTCGAAGACCTCAGCCCCGGCCAGGTTCTGATCCGCGCCAGCTGGTCCTCGGTCAACTACAAGGACGCTCTGGCCGGCACCGGCAAGGGAAAGATCCTGCGCCGCTTCCCGCTGGTGGGGGGCATCGACGTAGCCGGCACCGTGGTCGCCAGCACCGATCCGGAATGGCGTGAAGGCGACGCGGTGCTGGCCACCGGCTGCGGCCTCAGCGAGACCCGCGACGGCGGCTACAGCCAGTATGTGCGGCTGGAATCGCGTGCGGTGATCGCCCAACCGGCCGGGCTGAGCCCACGCGAGGCGATGGTGCTGGGCACCGCCGGCTTCACCGCGGCGTTGGCGCTGCTGCGCATGCAGGACAACCGGCAGAGCCCGGAACTTGGACCGCTGGCGGTCACCGGCGCCAGTGGCGGCGTCGGCGCGCTGGCACTGTCGATCTTCAGCCGCGCCGGCTACACGGTGCATGCGATCAGCGGCAAACCCGACCAGACCGGTTTCCTGCACGCCATCGGCGCCACCGAGGTGCTGCCGCGTGAGGCCCTGGCCGACACCGGCCCACTGCAATCGGCGCGTTTCGGTGGGGGCCTGGACAATGCCGGCGGCGCCATGCTCGCCAGCCTGCTGGCGCAGACCGCGCCCTACGGCAGCGTGGTCAGTGCCGGCCTGGCGGCCAGCCCGACCCTGGAGATGACGGTGATGCCGTTCATCCTGCGTGGTGTGTCGCTGCTGGGCGTGTCGTCGGCCAATGCGCCACGCGGGCTGCGCGAGGACGTCTGGGCGCGGCTGGGCAACGAATGGAAACCGCAGCACCTGGACCGCATCTGTACCGCCGAGGTCGGCCTTGATGGCCTGCCGGCCGTGTTCGAGCGGATGCTGGCGGGCGGATCGCTGGGCCGCACCGTGGTGCGGATCGACTGAACGTCGCAGGCAGGCGACAGACGGCAGATGCGCCCCTCCCGCCGGTAATGAGCCCGCACTACACTGCGGGCATTACATGGGGAACAACATGGCACGCATTCTGATCGTCGACGACTCACCGTCGCAGCTGTTGGGGATACAGCGCATCGTCGAGAAGCTCGGGCACCAGATCCTGCCCGCCACCGATGGCGCGGCCGGGGTCGAAACCGCCAAGGCCGAGCTGCCCGACCTGGTCCTGATGGACGTGGTGATGCCCAATCTCAACGGCTTCCAGGCCACCCGCACCCTCGCCCGCGACGAGGCGACCCGGCATATCCCGGTGATCCTGGTGACCACCAAGGACCAGGACACCGACCGCATGTGGGGCATGCGCCAGGGCGCCAAGGCCTACATCACCAAGCCGTTCTCGGAAGACGAGCTGTCCGAAGTGCTGGAGCGCGTGTTCGCCGGGCAGGGTTGAGACGCGCGCGGTAGTGCCGGCCGCTGGCCGGCAATCACAGCTCATTGCC